>Ga0206112_100069_pt1 | contig 160493 bp, 139 predicted proteins | sample 2B1ome_FD_177998 | JGI IMG/M metagenome (GOLD analysis project Ga0206112, IMG submission 177998) | Enriched microbial communities from leaf-cutter ant dump, University of Wisconsin, Madison, United States - 2B110A | ecosystem: Environmental > Terrestrial > Nest > Insects nest > Nest dump...
CGCAGTCGATGACGTGCCCGTGCGCCGGCTCGGTATCGACGAGCACCGCTACCGGTCGGTGCGCTGGTTCCGCGACGTAGCCGGGTCGTGGCGGCGGTTCGAACCTGGGGGCACCTCCCGCTCGCGGCGGAGGATGACCACGTTCGTCGACCTCGAGACCGGGGTCGTGCTCGGTGTCGTCGACGGGCGCGACAGTACCGGGGTGGGCGACTGGCTCAAGGCGCGTGACACCGGCTGGTGCGAGCGGGTCGAGGTGGTCGCGATCGTCCCCCGCAAGCGGGAGGTACCCCCACCGTCGGCGGCGTTCCGCAAGGCGATCACCGAGCACCTGCCGACCGCGGCGGTCTCGGTGGATGCGTTCACCTGGTCCAGCTCGCCAACCAGGCCCTGACCGCGGTCCGTCAACGGCGCGCCCGCGAGGTCCACGACCGGCGCGGACGGGCGTGCGACCCGGCGTGGGCAAACCGGCGCCTGCTGCTGCGCGCCGCCGACACCCTCTCGACGCACGCCTGGACCAGGCTCGAGCGCGTGTTCGCGGTCGACGACCCGACCGGGCAGCTCGAGTGGGCCTGGGCCGTCAAGGAACACGTACGCATGCTGCTGGCGACCACGTCGCTGGACGACGCCGCCAACGCGATGCAGGTCCTGCACGCCGTCGCCAAGGTCGCCGCGATGCCCGAGACCGACGGCCTCGTCGCGACCCTCGAGACCTGGTGGCCCGCCATCGAGGTCCTGATCGTCACCGGCGTCACGAACGCTCGCACCGAGGCCGCGAACACCAGCATCAAGAACATCAAACGCACCGGCCGCGGGTTCCGCAACGAGAACAACTACCGCACCCGTATCCTGCTCACCAGCGCCGCGAAGACCGCCGCGTGAACACCCACCATCAGGCCGTGTTCACCACGAACCGCGAAGAGCCGGTAAACGGAGAACGCAGCCGATGGCAATTCAAGCTTCGGGCTTGCGCCCCGGCCCGATCAATCTCGGGGCGCCGCTCCCACATCACCGCTCTCTCGAAACGCGACTCACCACTCGCGTCTCGAGCTGCTCTCACCGGAAGGAGGGCAGCCATGAGCCTGCTTGATACCGACCTCGCACCGTTCGCCTTCGACGGGATGCCGCCCGCGCTCGCCCCGGTCGAGGAGGAAGACGACGCCCGCACCGATGACGGCACAGTCTCGTCCATGCCCACCGGAGCCGTAGACGCACCACCGGGCAGCCGCGCGGTCATCTACCTGCGCGTGTCATCAAAGGGGCAGGTGAACACCGACTACGACCCCGAGGGCATCTCCATCCCCGCGCAGCGCCTCTCCTGCCAGCGCAAGGCCGAAGCCCTCGGGCTGACGATCGTGCACGAGTACATCGAGCCGGGCCGCTCAGCCACGGAGATGACCAAGAGGGTCGCGTTCCAGGAGATGCTCGAACGCATCCGCCGCGACCGGGACGTGGACTACGTCATCGTCTACAAGCTCTCCCGCTTCGCCCGTAACCGCACCGACGACGCCATCGTCATGGCCGACCTGCAGAAACGCGGAGTCACCCTGATCTCCGCGACCGAGCAGATCGACGCCACCCCCGTCGGGCAGCTCATGCACGGCATCCTCGCCGCGTTCAACGAATACCGCTCCCGCGAAGACGGCGCCGACATCGCCTACAAGATGAGCCAGAAGGCTAAAAACGGCGGCACCCTCGGCCGCGCACCCATCGGCTACCTCAACGTCACCGAGAACATCGACGGACGGAAGATCAACACTGTCCACATCGACCCCGAACGCGCACCCTTCGTGAAACTCGCCTTCGAGCTGTACGCCACCAGAGACAAGACGTTCCAGGACATCGCGGACGAACTCACCGACCGGGGCCTTCACACCGGGCCCACGCAACGTCGCGCGGCCGGGCCAATCTCGGACTCGAAGATCCAGCAGATGCTCCGCGACCGCTACTACCTCGGCGAAGTCCGCTACAAGGGCGAGACCTACCCTGGCCGGCACGAACCTCTCATCACGGAGGATCTGTTCAACCAGGTGCAGGAACTCATGGACGAGCGCGGCTACGCCCGCGAACGACGCAAACGACGCAAACGACACGACCACTACCTCAAAGGCACCATCTGGTGCGGCCAGTGCCGCCTCGAACAGCACGTCAAGCGCCGCATGATCCTCATGCGCACCACCGGCAGGCACGGCACCGCCGACTACGGGTATTTCTTCTGCCGAGGCGTGCAAGACCACGTCTGCGACGCCCCATACTCCTCGATCGACCGCGTCGAGGACGCCATCGCCGAGCACTACAAGACCATCCGCCTCAGCCCCGCGTTCGTCGCCGCTGTCCGCGACCACTTCGAAGCCGCGCTCAACGACCAGGTCGCCGCGCAGCAGTTGCTCCGCAAGAACCTGGAGGATCAGCTGGCGCAGCTTGCGACCAAGGAAGACAACCTCCTCGACCTCGCCGCCGACAGCTCACTCCCGCAGGAGCGCATCCGGCAGCGTCTCCGGGAGATAGCCCGCGACCGGCAGCGCATCACCGAACAGCTCAGCCAAATCCACGGCGACCTCTCCAGCGGCCGAGCGTTCCTCGACGCGCACCTGAACCTGCTCGAGAACCCCCACGAGCTGTACCTCCACGCCAGCGAAGCCACCCGCCGCAAGCTCAACCAGGCAATCTTCGCCCACGTCTACGTCGCCCACGACGAGGTCGTCGGAGACGACATCCGCTCGCCGCTACGGGAACTCCTCGCCGCCGAACGCGGCTGGGAGGCCCTCACAGCGGGCGCAACGCCCGAGGTGGCACGCAGTACGGCCCAGGCCGCGACAGCGTGCCACACCGGCCCAGAAACGCCAAAAGCCGCCCCGAAGGGCGACCTGGCCGAACTACAGAACCTATGGCTTGACCTGCCTAGCGGCGTTTACGAGGACACCGATTGCAGTAAGCCTCTTATGGTGGAGCTGAGGGTGTTGTGGTTCACGACATCGTTCATAGGTGAGTCGCGACATCGTTCATAGCCGCGGTCCGAGATGATCGGTCATGTCGAAGGCCAAGGTCATCGTGCTGTCCGTCGTCGAGCAGGGCCTGTCCAAGGCCGAGGTCGCACGCCGCTACGAGGTCTCCTGGAGATGGGTGCACACCCTCGTCCAACGCTACGAGGCCGAAGGACTGGCAGGCCTCGAGCCTCGCTCACGGCGCCCACGCTCCAACCCGCACACCACCGATGAGCACGTACGCACCCGGATCATCGAGCTCCGCCAGAAATTGACCATCGACGGCCTCGACGCCGGGCCCGCAACGATCGCCTGGCACCTGGCAGCCGAGGGCCTGGACCCACCCGCGGTCTCGACCATCCGACGCATCCTGCACGCCGAGCACCTCATCACGCCCGAACCCCGCAAGCGCCCCAAATCCTCACTACGACGCTTCTGCGCCGAGCAACCCAACGAGACCTGGCAGTCCGACTTCACCCACTGGCCGCTCGCAGACGGCACGGACACCGAGATCCTGAACTGGCTCGACGACCACTCCCGCTACCTGCTGTCGATGACCGTCCACCCCCGCGTCACCGGCGACCTCGTCGTCGAGACCCTCACGACCTGCATCAACACCTACGGGCCACCATCATCGACCCTCACCGACAACGGAGCGGTCTACACCTCACGCTTCACCGGCGGCCGCAACGCGTTCGAGTACCTCCTGCACGCCCTGGGCATCCAACAGAAGAACGGCCACCCCGGCCACCCCCAGACCCAAGGCAAGATCGAACGCTTCCACCGCACCCTCAAGAACTGGCTCGCCGAGCAGCCCGCCGCCCCCGACCTCGCCACCCTGCAAGCCCAGCTCGACACCTTCCGCGACCTCTACAACACCGCCCGGCCCCACCGCGCCCTCGGCCGCACCACCCCCCACGACGCCTACCACGCCCGCCCCAAAGCACGCCCCGCCGGCACCACCATCGCCGGGCACTACCGGCTGCGCTTCGACCACGTCGGCACCAACGGCAAGATCTCGCTACGGCGCGCCGGACGAATGCACCACCTCGGCGTCGGCGCGACCCACCGCGGCGCACCCGTCCTCATCCTCATCGACGAGACCACCGCCACCGTCATCCACCGCACCACCGGCGAGATCCTGGCCACCTGCACCATCGACCCCGACCACACCTACTGGCGCAACAACGAACGAGAGCCCGGCCGCTGGCCGAGCTCTCGCACTATGAACGATGACTCGGGACATCTATGAACGATGTCCCGAGTCATCACAGAGTGGAGCTGAGGGGACTCGAACCCCTGACCCCCTGCATGCCATGCAGGTGCGCTACCAGCTGCGCCACAGCCCCGTGTTCTGTTGTGTGCCCCCGTGGGGGCGCTCGGAGAGTCTAGGCCGAGGACCGGCCCGGACGCCAATCCGCTCCGCGTGCTGCGGGTCACGTCCCGCGGCGGGTCAGTCGGGGTCGCGCGTGGACGTGCCGTCGGTGTCGCCGCGGTCGGGGCCGGCGTTCCAGTCGGCCGAGGCGTCGGTCGGGCCGAGGTTGTAGCCGACGAGCCGCCAGGCGGGGGTCACACCCGCGGACGCCGGGACGAGCTCGGCCCAGTGGGCGTTGTGCATGCCGGCCATGCCGCGCCAGTCGGCGGGCATGCCGAGGAGCTCCGCGACGGCCGAGCTGATGGCGGCGCCGTGCGAGACGACGACGAGCAGGTCCTCGCGGGCCAGCGCGGCGGCGTGCTCGGTGATCGCCGCGACCGTGCGCTGCGCGACGGCGGCACGCGTCTCGGCGCCGACGCGCGTCGGCTCGCCTCCCCCGCGCCACAGCGCGTACTCCTGCGGCCAGCGCGCGCCGATCTCGTCGCCCGACAGGCCCTCCCACTCGCCGAACGCCCGCTCACGCACGCGCTCGTCGGCCTCGACCGTGACGCCGCACAGACGCGCGAGGGCGTCAGCGGTCGCGAGAGCCCGGGTGAGGTCCGACGAGACGACGCGGGTCGGGGTGTGCCGGGCGAGCATCGCGGCGGCGGCGGTGCGGGCCTGCCAGATGCCGACCTCGTCGAGCGGGATGTCGACCTGGCCCTGCAGGCGGCCGTTCGCGTTGAACGCGGTGCGGCCGTGGCGCCACAGGACCAGACGACCGACCGTCACGCGTCGTCCCCGCTGCCGTCCCCGCCGCGGGCGTCCTCGGGCAGCTCGACGAGCGGGCAGTCCTTCCAGAGCCGTTCGAGCGCGTAGTAGACGCGGTCCTCGGCGTGCTGCACGTGCACGACGACGTCACCGAAGTCGATGAGGACCCAGCGGCCCTGCTCCTTGCCCTCGCGGCGGATCGGCTTGGCGCCGAGCTTGAACAGCGCCTCCTCGACCGCGTCGACGATCGCGCCGACCTGCCGCTCGTTCGTCCCCGACGCGATCAGGAACACGTCCGTGAGGACGAGCTGCTCGCTCACGTCGAGCGCGATGATCTCCTGCGCCTTGCGGTCGGACGCCGCACGGGCGGCGGCGACGGCGAGCTCGATGGCGCGTTCGGTGGCGGTCACGGGTCTCCTCGGGTCGGGGTGCGGCTCAGGCGCTGGGCCCGGCACGCGTCTCGGTCGTCGTGACCTGCGGTGCGACCGGGCTCGCATCGCCCGAGGTCGCACGCGTGTAGAGCATGAAGATCAGGAAGCCGAGCACGAACGCGACGATCGCGAGCACGATGAGGTGCAGCCACGTGTACGGGTGGCGCGGGCGCAGGTCCCGCTCGTCGACGTCGTCGTCGTGCTCGTCGTCCGTGGCGTGCGCGCCGGGGACCGGGGCGAACGGGCTCGCACCCTCTCCGACGACCGCGCCGGGTCCTGCAGGCGCGGCGTCAGGAAGCACGCCGGGCCCTGCCACGGTGGACGCCGACGAGCCCGCCGTCGACGACGCGCCCGGCGCCCAGCCGGAGCCCGCTCCCGGCGACCATGACGGGACGGCCGGAGCCTGCGCCCCGGCGGGAGCACCCGCTGCGGCGCCCACACCTGTCACCCCGAACCCGGTCGCACCGACACCGGTCACCCCGAAGCCGGCCGCGCCGAGTCCTGTGCCACCGAAGCCCGTCGCGCCCGGGCCCGCGGCACCGGCCGCGCCGCCCTCGGCAGGACCGCGCGGCGTCGGTGCGCCGGGGCCCTGGGGCGCCGACCGCGGCGCGAACGACTCGGGTGCCGCGGGTGCCGACGCTGCGGGCCACGCAGGGGCGGCGGGAGCCCCGGCAGGTGCTGCGGGCTGCTGCGCGACGCGCGGCGCCCCGGCACCCGGAGCCTGCTGGCCCGCCGGGGGTTGCTGCACAGGCGCAGCGGACGGGGTCGGCTGCGCGCCAGGGGTCGCAGACTGCGGACCCCAGGCCGACGTCCGTGCAGCCGGCACCACGGGGCTCGTCGGGGCCGCAGCACGAGGTGCCGACGACGGCGCGAACGACGGAGCCGCAGCCGAGCCGGCACCGGGCTGCGTCGGAGCCCACGACCCCGCCGAAGGGGCCGCCGGCGCTGGGTGCGGAGCCGACGACGCCGGCGCCTGCGGGCCCCAGGCCTCAGGGTTCACCGCGGGGCGGGACGTCGGCGCGGGAGCCGGGGCCGCCGGGACGGAGCGCGAGCTCGTCGGGTCGAGCATGGTGTCGCGGACGCTGCGTCGCGCACGGTCAGGAACGGGGCTCGCGGGCGCAGCGGCCGCAGAGGGCTGGCCGGACGCGGGCTGCGTCGGCGCCCACGCGGGGGCAGCGGGCGCGGGTCGCGCGGCGCTCGGCCGGGCAGGGCTCACCTGCTCGGGGCCGGCAGGACGCGCCGCGGGTGTGGTCGCCCAGCCGGCGGGGGCCTGGACCCCCACGGACTGGCGGGCCGAGGCGCCGGGAGCTGCCGGCGTGGGGCTCTGCGGACCAGGCGCGAAGCTCGCCTGCGGCGGCACCGCACCCGTGGCCGCATCACCGTGCGCACGCAGCGCGCGACGCGACCCTGGCGCAGGCGCGCCCGCGCTCGTCCCGGGCACGCCGGTGGTCGGGACGTCGACTCCGGCGCCGTCGTCCGCCCGGTGCAGGTCACGGCGCCGCGGCCGCGCTCCCGGTTCCGTCATGACAAACCTCGATACAGCTGGTGCTTCGCGATGTACTGGACGACCCCGTCAGGGACGAGGTACCAGACCGGCTGACCGGCCCGGACCCGGGTGCGCACGTCGGTCGAGGAGATCGCCAGCGCCGGGATCTCCACGACGTGCACCCGGTCCACCGGTAACCCTTCGACCGACAGCGCATGCCCGGGCCGTGTGACGGCCACGAACTGCGCCATCGAGAACAGCTCCTGGGCATCCTTCCACGTCAGGATCTGCGCGATCGCATCGGCGCCGGTGATGAAGTAGATCTCGGCACCCGGATAGGTCGCCTTGAGGTCGTGGAGCGTGTCGACGGTGAACGTCACTCCCCCACGGTCGATGTCCACCCGGCTCACGGTGAACTGCGGGTTCGACGCCGTCGCCACGACCGTCATCAGATAACGGTGCTCGGCGGGCGTGACGTCCTGGTCCTGCTTGAAGGACGGCACACCGGTCGGCACGAACACGACCTCGTCGAGCCCGAACCGGGCTGCGACCTCGCTCGCGGCCACGAGGTGACCGTGGTGGACGGGATCGAACGTCCCACCCATCACGCCCAGTCGCGACACGGGCCCCCGGGGCACGCTCAGTGGCGCGTGCCGACGAGGCGGAAGGCGTACGTGAACAACAGCAGGGCCGCCAGGCCGACGAACGCACCGATCCCGAACACGACCGGCGGGAACGGCAGCTCGTGCGCCTTCTCGGCGGCTTCCTCGGCGGCGACGATCAACGCGGCGTGCACGGCAGTCCTCCGGTGCTCGGGTGGTTCTGACCTGCCCGCGCGTGGCCGTCGAGTGACGACCGCACGAGCAGCGTCGATTGTCGCACGTCCGGCGTCCGCGGCGCGGTACCGACCGGTCCCCGGACCGCCGACGAGCGTGCTCGCCCCTACGCGGACCGGCGGCGGACGAGCACGAGGTCGTCGCGGTGCACGAGCTCGCGGTCGTAGCCCTCGCCCAGCTCGCGGCGCAGGTCGTGCGTCGAACGCCCCAGCAGGGCCGGGATCTCGTCGGCGCCGAACGCGACGAGCCCGCGGGCCACGACGCGCCCGTCGGGTGTGACGAGCTCGACAGGATCGCCGGCCTCGAACTCGCCCTCGACGCCCGTGACACCCGCCGGGAGCAACGACGTGCGCCGCTCGACGACCGCGTGCACCGCACCGTCGTCGAGCACGAGCCGCCCGCGCACGCGCGCGGCGTGCGCGAGCCACAGCAGCCTGATCGACTTGCGGCGGCCCGTGGCGGCGAACCACGTCCCCACGTCCTCGCCCGCGAGCGCCGCCGCGGCCTGCGCGGTCGACGTCAGCACCACGGGCGTGCCCGACGCAGTCGCGATCGCGACCGACTCGAGCTTGGTCACCATGCCGCCCGTCCCGACCGCCGAACCGCGCCGCGACACGTCGATCCCCTCGAGGTCGCGCGGCGACTCGACACGCGCGATGCGCCGCGCGCCGGGCGACGACGGTGCGGCCGTGTAGAGCGCGTCGACGTCCGTGAGCAGGACGAGCGCGTCGGCGTGCACGAGGTGCGAGACGAGCGCCGCCAGCCGGTCGTTGTCGCCGAACCGGATCTCGTCGGTCGCGACCGCGTCGTTCTCGTTGATCACCGGCACCACGCCGAGGTCGAGCAGGCGGTTCAGCGCGCGGTGCGCGTTGCGGTAGTGCCCGCGGCGGACCGTGTCGTCGGCCGTCAGGAGCACCTGCCCGACCCGCAGCCCGTGGTCGGCGAACGCCTTCGTGTAGTGCGCGACGAGCAGGCCCTGGCCGACCGACGCGGCGGCCTGCTGCGTCGCGAGGTCGCGCGGCCGCGCGGCGAGCCCGAGCGGCCCGATCGCGGCGGCGATGGCGCCCGACGACACGAGCACGACCTGTCCGCCCGCGCTGCGCCGTGCCGCGAGCACGTCGACCAGCCCGCGCAGCCGCGCGGGGTCGAGCCGACCGTCCGCGCTCGTGAGCGACGACGAACCGACCTTGACGACGATCCGCGCGGCCGATCCGAGCTCGGCGCGCTCGCGCAGGGGGGCGGCAGTCACGTGCGCATTCTCCCCCGCGCGCGCACGTCGTCATCCCGACGACCACGCACCGGACCGGATGGCGGCACCCGGCTGCCGTCAGTCGCGGTCCGGGTCCGTCCAGACACCGTGCTCGCGCTCGGTCCACAGCTCCGCGCGCGCGGCCGCCTTCGCGTCCATGCGCTCCTTGTACTCGACGCGCTTCTCGCCGCGCGTCGGACGCGAGTGGTCGTCGAGCCGCGCGTCCGTGCCGCGCGCACCGAGCAGCTCGGCACCCGTGAGCAGCGTCGGCTCCCAGTCGAACACCACGGAGTTCGTCTCGGGCCCGATGCGCACCTCGTCGCCCGCGACCGCACCCGCGGCGTAGAGCTTCTCCTCGACGCCGAGCCGCGCGAGGCGGTCCGCGAGGTACCCGACGGCCTCGTCGTTGCTGAAGTCCGTCTGCCGCACCCACCGCTCGGGCTTCTCACCGCGCACCTGGAACCACACCTGACCCGCCGCCTCGCGGCGCGTCACCGTGAACCCCGCCTCGTCGACGGCCCGCGGCCGCAGCACCACGCGCGTGGGCTCGGGTGCCGGGGCGTCCCGACGGGCCTGCTCGACGATCTGGGCGAGCGCAAAGGTGAGCGGCCGCAGCCCCTCGTGGCTCGCGGTCGACACCTCGAACACGCGCAGCCCGCGCGCCTCGAGGTCGGGCCGCACCAGGTCGGCGAGGTCGCGAGCCTCGGGCACGTCGATCTTGTTGAGCACGACCACGCGCGGCCGCTGCGTGAGCGGCACACGGCCACCCTCGATCTCGAGGTCCCCCGCGTACGCCGCGAGCTCCGCCTCGATGACGTCCAGGTCGCTCAGCGGGTCGCGGTCCGGCTCGAGCGTGGCGCAGTCGAGCACGTGCACGAGCACCGCGCACCGCTCGACGTGCCGCAGGAACTCGAGCCCGAGCCCGCGGCCCTCCGACGCCCCCGGGATGAGGCCCGGCACGTCCGCGACCGTGTAGCGCGCGTCACCCGCCTGCACCACGCCGAGGTTCGGCACGAGCGTCGTGAACGGGTAGTCCGCGATCTTGGGTCGCGCCGCGGAGATCGCCGCGACGAGGCTCGACTTGCCCGCCGACGGGTAGCCGACGAGCGCGACGTCGGCGATCGTCTTGAGCTCGAGCACCACGTCCGCGGCCTCGCCGGGCTCCCCCAGCAGCGCGAAGCCCGGGGCCTTGCGCCGCGGCGACGCGAGGGCCGCGTTGCCGAGCCCACCGCGTCCGCCCGCGGCCACGACGTACTCCGCACCCGTCCCGACGAGGTCGGCGAGCACATCGCCGTCGGGCGACTTCACGACAGTGCCGTCGGGGACGCCCAGCACGAGGTCCTCCCCCGTGCCGCCCGCGCGGTGGTCCCCCATGCCCTGCGTGCCCGACGCGGCGCGCCGGTGGGGCAGGTGGTGGAACTCCAGCAGCGTCGTCACCTGCGGGTCGACACGCAGCAGCACCGAGCCGCCGTTGCCCCCGTTGCCGCCGTCGGGGCCGGCGAGCGGCTTGAACTTCTCCCGGTGGATCGACGCGCAGCCGTGCCCGCCGTCACCCCCGGTGGCGTGCAGCACCACGCGGTCGACGAACGTCGCCACAGCGGACCTCCTGGGGTCGGGGTGTCTCTCGATGATCGCAGCGGATCGGTCCGGCCACCTCGTGGGGCCGACACATGACGAAGGGGCGCACCGAGCCGGTGCGCCCCTTCGCGACAGCTGATGACGTCAGCGGGAAGGCTCAGGCCTCCGCGACGACGATGTCGATGACCTTGCGGCCACGACGCGTACCGAACTGCACCGCACCGGCGGTCAGGGCGAACAGCGTGTCGTCGCCACCGCGGCCGACGTTGTTGCCGGGGTGGAAGTGCGTGCCGCGCTGGCGGACGAGGATCTCGCCGGCCTTGACGACCTGGCCACCGAAGCGCTTGACGCCCAGGCGCTGCGCGTTCGAGTCGCGACCGTTGCGCGAGGAGCTCGCGCCCTTCTTGTGTGCCATGACGAACCTGCTCTCGAGTTGCTCAGAATTGTCGCTGCAGCCGCGGCATGCCGCGGCGCGAGATCACTTGATGCCGGTGACCTTGAGGCGGGTCAGCGCCTGGCGGTGACCCTGGCGCTTGCGGTAGCCGGTCTTGTTCTTGTACTTGAGGATGTCGATCTTCGGGCCCTTCTCGTCCCGGACGACCTCCGCCGTGACCTTGACCTTCGCGAGCGCACCCGCGTCGGTGGTCACCTTCTCGCCGTCGACCAGCAGCAGCGCCGGCAGCTCGACCGTCGAACCCGCCTGGGCGGCGAGACGGTCGACGACGACGACGTCGCCGACGGCGACCTTCTCCTGACGGCCGCCGGCCTTCACGATCGCGTACACCACGTTGCTGCTCATCTCTGCTCGTCGAACTGCTCGGTCCAAGGTTGTCAGGTGCCTGCCCGCGCCCGCGCGCGTCCCGCAACGCCCGGGAGCCCGGTCCGATGGGGAGTCGCGTCCGCGCCGACCTCGTCGGTCGATCGGCGGCACACATGACCAGCGCGCACACGGCGCACCGTCGACCTAGGTTACGGACCGCACGCCGCAGGGTCAAACCACGCCGCCCCCAGCTCCCCACTCCCGCTCCGCTCCGCCCCGCGAGCCGCCCACGCAGAGCACCCCCGGCGACGTCACGGTGTGCTGGACGGCGCAGGGTGGCCGAGTTCGCGGGTGAAGCTGCCACTTCGCGGGCCATGGCACGCGAAGCCAGCACCGAAGTCACGAACTCGGGGGTGGAGCCGCGAACTCAGGGCTGTGACACGCACCGGCGGCGGCGGGCGCCGAGTGCGGTTGGCGGCGGGCGCGCTGGGCGACTCAGCCACTCCGGCGAGGGTGGGCGGCGAGGGTGGGCGGCACGGGAGGGCGGTGAGCTCCCGGGTGCGGTGAGCTCGCGGGTGCGGTGAGCTCGCGGGTGCGGCGAGTTCGCGGGTACGGCAGCCCCTGCGCGGGCCATGGGCCGCGACGCCGGCACCCAAGCCACGAACTCGGACCTGGGAAGCTCCGGGGGCGGGGGGCTGGCCGTGGGTGGTGGAGCCCTGGGCCGCAGTTCGACCTGGTGCGCGGCTCGGGACGGCACCTCCGGCGGGGTCCGCATGTCGACGTCCCCACCTCAGCGAGGTGGGGACGTCGGGGAGTCAGCTCGTCGCGTCGTCCTGCGATGCGTCGTCGTCGAACGTGACGAAGACCGACGGGTCGACCGGGGTCAGCTCGAGGCTCTCGGTGGGCGTCGGCTCCTTGCGCAGCGAGGACAGCTCGGCGAGCACGTCGAGCTCCGGACCGGAGATCTCCCCCCGCCCGGCGGGGGCGTCGATGGTCGGCTCGACCGAGGTCCCGCCCTCGACGTCCGTGACCTCGGCGGCAACCGGCTCAGCGGTGGCCGGCTCAGCGGTGACCGGCTCGGCGACAGCAGGCTCGGCGACGACGGGCTCGGCGACGACGGGCCCAGCGGACGCGCGATCGGCGGCGGCAGCAGCCTCCGACGCCACCGGCTCGGACGCGTGCTCGTCGTGGTGCTCGTGCTCGTGCTCGTGCGCGTGCGCGGCCGCTGCCGCGATCGTCGCGAGCGTCGCGGTCACGGCGGACCGCTCGGGCGGCAGGACGGGCACCCCGGCGTGCGGTGCGGCCGGGGCCGCCTCCTTGGCTCCGCCGCGCTTGCGCCGCGAGCGCTTCGGCTCGTCGGACGCGGGCTGCTGCTGCGCACCGGAGTCCGGGCGCGGGTTCTTCTCGACCGGGTCGCTGTGCACGATGAAGCCGCGCCCGTGGCAGTGCTCGCACGTCTCCGAGAACGCCTCGACGAGCCCCTGACCCACGCGCTTGCGGGTCATCTGCACGAGGCCCAGCGACGTCACCTCGGCGACCTGGTGCTTGGTGCGGTCGCGGCCGAGGCACTCGACGAGCCGTCGCAGCACGAGGTCGCGGTTGGACTCGAGGACCATGTCGATGAAGTCGATCACGATGATGCCGCCGATGTCGCGCAGCCGGAGCTGGCGCACGATCTCCTCGGCCGCCTCGAGGTTGTTGCGCGTCACGGTCTCCTCGAGCGTGCCGCCCGAGCCCGTGAACTTGCCCGTGTTGACGTCGACGACCGTCATGGCCTCGGTCCGGTCGATCACGAGCGAGCCGCCCGAGGGCAGCCAGACCTTGCGGTCCATGCCCTTGACGAGCTGCTCGTCGATCCGGTGCGCCGCGAACACGTCGCCCGTGCCGGTGTACTTCGAGACCTTCTGCGCGAGGTCGGGCGCGAGCTCGTCGATGTACGACGAGATCGTCGACCAGGCCTCGTCGCCCTGGACCACGAGCGACGAGAAGTCGTCGTTGAAGATGTCGCGCACCACGCGGATCGCCATGTCCGGCTCGCCCTGCAGCAGCGCGGGCGCGGACGCGGTCTTCGACTTCTTCTCGATCGCCTCCCACTGCGCCTGCAGCCGGGCGATGTCGGCCCGCAGCTCGTCCTCGCTCGCCCCCTCGGCCGCCGTGCGCACGATCACGCCCGCGGAGTCCGGCACGACCTCGCGCAGGATCTTCTTGAGCCGGTTGCGCTCGGTGTCGGGGAGCTTGCGGCTGATGCCCGTCATGCCGCCGCCCGGGACGTAGACCAGGTACCGGCCCGCGAGCGTGACCTGCGAGGTCAGGCGCGCACCCTTGTGACCGATCGGGTCCTTCGTCACCTGGACCAGCACGGAGTCGCCCGACTTGAGCGCCTGCTCGATGCGGCGCGGCTGACCCTCGAGCCCGGCCGCGTCCCAGTTCACCTCGCCCGCGTACAGCACGGCGTTGCGGCCCTTGCCGACGTCGACGAACGCGGCCTCCATGCTCGGGAGCACGTTCTGCACGCGGCCGAGGTAGACGTTGCCGACCATCGACGCCTGCTGCTGGTTCGACACGTAGTGCTCGACGAGCACGCCGTCCTCGAGCACCGCGATCTGCGTGCGCCCGTGCAGCTCGCGCACGATCATCGAGCGCTCGACGGCCTCACGGCGCGCGAGGAACTCGGCCTCGGTGATGATCTGCCGACGACGGCCCGCGTCCCGGCCCTCCCGGCGTCGCTGCCGCTTCGCCTCGAGTCGCGTGGACCCGCGCAGCGCCGTGACCTCGTCGCTCCCGCGCCGACGCGGTTCGCTCTCGCCGCCCTCGCCTGCGCGCGACCCCCGACGACGACGGCGCCGACGGCGGCTCGAACCGCCCTCTCCCGACTCGTCGTCCGCGTCGTCGCCGTCCTCGGTGGCGGTGGTGTCCGTCTCGGGTCCGGCCTCGCCGTCCGTCTCGGAGCCGGGCGCGTCGGCGCGGCGCCGACCGCGACCACCCCGACGGCGACGGCGACGCTGCGTCGGCTGGCCGTCCTCGTCCTCGTCGGACGACGTCGCGTCGGCGTCCTCGTCCGCGGCGTCCTGCGCAGAGGCACCGTCGGCCACGTCGACCGTGTCCGCGGTGCCCGCGGGCTTGCGGCCGCGGCGCGACCTGCCCGAGCGCGCACCGGCGGCGTCGGTCGTCGAGGCGTCGGTCGTCTCCGCGTCGTCCGCACCAGCGTCAGCGCCCGCAGCGTCCTCGGCGTCGTCCGCCGTGGTCTCGTCGCGCTCGTCCGTCGTCGTCGCGTCCTGACGACCGCCCCGCCCACGACGACCGCGGCGGCGGTTCGAGCGCTGGCCCGACGTCTGCTCGTCGGTGGTCTCGGCGGGCTGGTCGTCGGACTGCTCGGCGACGAGGGCCGCTGCCTGCTCGGTCGCCTCGTCCTGCGGCGTGGCCTGCGACTGCGCGAGGCGTGCGGCGGTCGAGATCGCCTCGGGCGACCCGGCGCTCGAGGTGGCACGCCGACGACGCGGCCGGGCCTGGGCCGGGTCCGGCGCCTGGAACAGCAGTGCGGTCGTCGCGAGCCGCGGCGTGAGCGGCTGCACGGGCTGCTCGGCGGGAGCAGGAGCCGCGGCGGGCTCCCCCGCCTCCTCGACCTGCTCGACGGCCGGCTCGGCGTCCTCGTCCTCCACGACGTCCTCGTCGCTCGACGCGACGACCTGCTCGGCCGCAGGCTCGGCCACGACGGCCTCGTCCGACTTCTTGGCGCTCCGACGGCGGGCGGGCTTGCGGGCAGGCTTCTGCTCGTCCTGCGGCGCGGGTTCCGCAGCGTCGTCGGCCTCGGCGGGCGCGGCGTCGGCGGGCGCGGCGACCGGGCGCGTCGCGGCCCGGCGACGACGGGCGGGCGCTGCGACCACGGGCTCCCGCTCGGGCGCGACGAGCTCGGCCGGGGCAGCGGGCTCGGCGGCGGCATCGGTCGACGCTGCCGCGTCCGGTGCGGTCGACGGGACGGCGGACGCCGACGCACGCGTCGCGCGCTTGCGGCGCACGGGCTTGTCGGCCTCGGGCGTCGGCTCAGCAGGAGTCGGCTCAGCGGGCGTCGGCTCAGTCGTCGGGGCGTCGGTCGCCTGCTCGAGCGTCACATCGAGCGCCAGCTCGGGAGCCGCAGCGGGCCGGGACGCGCGACGACGACGCGGTCGGGCGGTCGCACCCCCCGCCTCGCTCGACGCTGCTGCTTCCAGCTCGGGGGTGTTCTGATCGGTCACGCGGAGCGCTCCTGGGTACCGCGAACCACCGTCCACACGTGTGGCGGTCCTCGGTCGGTCGGTCGTCACCCGCAGGCGACGGAAGTCGTCGGTCGCGGCCGCACACCGAGCCGGCGGGCGCCATCGCCTGCCTCGTCCGCCCGGGCCTGGAGTGGCCCGTCGACGGTCCGGCGGCGGCTGGCGCGCGCAGCGCACTGGGTGCAAGCTCACGGGTCCTCGGAACGGTGTGGACGTTCGTCGAACCGCGGTCAGTATCGCACAGAGCACCCGAACCGGCGCGCTTGCGACGACCGCGCCGCGCCGACGGGTTCACGACGGCACGTCAGCACCCGGGACCTTCGTCCCGAGGCGCCATCGGGCCCCGGCCTAGCGTTCCACCAGGTCGCCTCACCCCGGCCACCTCGCCGCCCGCACCGTTCGGAGAACCCCGTGGACGCCCTCGACCTGGCCCGTTGGCAGTTCGGTGTCACCACCGTCTACCACTTCATCTTCGTCCCGCTGACGATCGGGCTGGCCCCGCTCGTCGCGATCATGCAGACGTGCTGGTACCGCACGCGCAACGAGCGCTGGCTGCGGCTCACCAAGTTCTTCGGCAAGCTCCTGCTCATCAACTTCGCGATCGGGGTCGCCACCGGAATCGTGCAGGAGTTCCAGTTCGGCATGGCGTGGAGCGAGTACTCGCGGTTCGTCGGGGACGTGTTCGGGGCGCCGCTCGCGATGGAGGCGCTCGCCGCGTTCTTCGTCGAGTCGACGTTCCTCGGGCTGTGGATCTTCGGGTGGGACCGGCTGCCGAAGAAGATCCACCTCGCGTGCATCTGGGCCGTCGCGGTCGCGACGAACCTGTCGGCGTTCTTCATCCTCGCCGCGAACTCATGGATGCAGCACCCCGTCGGCACCACGTACAACGTCGAGACCGGGCGCGCCGAGATGACGGACATCGGCGCCGTGCTCACGAACCCGACGGTGCTCGCGGCGTTCCCGCACACCATCACGGCCGCGTTCCTGACCGCGGGCACGTTCGTCGCCGGCATCGCCGCCTGGTGGATGGTCAGGAAGGTCCGCTCGGGCGACACCGAGACCGCGCGCGACGTCTACCGCCCCGCGGTGATCCTCGGCCTGGTCGCCGTGCTCGTCGGCGGTGCGGGCGTCGCGCTCTCCGGGGACGCGCAAGCCAAGCTGATGTTCGAGCAGCAGCCCGCCAAGATGGCCGCCGCCGAGGGGCTCTGCGAGTCGGTCGACGGCGCGTCGTTCTCGATCCTCGCGATCGGCGACCTCACCAACGACTGCGACGGCGTGCGCCACCTGATCGAGATCCCCGGCCTGACGTCGTTCCTGGCGACCGGCAGCTTCGACTCGCGGATCCGCGGCGTCGACGAGCTGCAGGACTACTACGCGCAGTGGGTCGGCGAGTGGGAGCAGGAGCACGGCACGACGCTCGACCCGGACACCGTGTTCCACCCGAACCTCGCGATCACGTACTGGTCGTTCCGGCTCATGATCGGATTCGGCATCGGCTCGGCGGCACTCGCGCTCGCCGCGCTGTGGCTGCTGCGCAAGAAGGGCTCGGTCACCGGGAAGCCGTGGTTCGGCAGGCTCGGCATCGCGGCGCTCGCGACGCCGTTCCTCGCGTCGTCGTTCGGCTGGATCTTCACCGAGATGGGCCGTCAGCCGTGGGTCGTCGCACCGAACCCCGGCGCCTCGGGCGTCGACGGCGTGTGGCTCCTGACCGCGCGCGGCGTGTCCACCGTGACGAGCCCCGCGACCATCCTCACGTCGCTCGTCGGCTTCACGCTCCTGTACGGCGTGCTCGCGGTCGCCTGGTCGCGGCTCATGCACCGGTACGCGGTCGAAGGGGTCGCCGCGAGCGAGAAGGACCCCAGCCCCGAGGCGCGCGGGTCCGACGACGACACCACGACCCTGTCCTTCGCCTACTGAGCCCCCAGACGGAGACCTCACCATGGAGCTCACGACGCTCTGGTTCATCCTCATCGCGGTCCTGTGGACCGGCTACCTCGTCCTCGAAGGCTTCGACTTCGGGGTCGGCATGCTGCTCGGTCTCCTGCCCCGACGTGCCGACAAGGAGCGCGAGCGGCGCGTCATGATCAACACGATCGGACCCGTCTGGGACGGCAACGAGGTGTGGCTGCTCACCGCGGGCGGTGCGACGTTCGCGGCGTTCCCCGAGTGGTACGCGACGCTCTTCAGCGGGTTCTACCTGCCGCTGTTCCTCATCCTCCTCGCGCTCATCGTGCGCGTCGTCGCGTTCGAGTGGCGCGGCAAGATCGACGACGACCGCTGGCGCGCCTGGGCGGACCGCGCGCTGATCGTCGGCTCGTGGGTGCCGTCGGTGCTGTGGGGTGTCGCGTTCGCGAACATCGTGCGCGGCGTCGAGCTGGACGCCGACCACCAGTACGTCGGCGGGTTCTTCGCGCTGCTCAACCCGTTCGCGCTGCTCGGCGGTGCCGTGACGACGCTCGTGTTCCTCACGCACGGCGCGATCTTCCTCGCGCTGAAGTCCGACGGCGACCTGCGGCACCGCGCCGGCACGCTCGCCGCGCGCCTGTCCGTCGCCACGCTCGTCGTCGCGGGCGCGTGGGCCGTGTGGCTGCAGGTCGCGTACGCCGACGAGGCGTGGACGTGGGCGGCCGTCGCGGTCGCTGCCGTCGCGCTCGCGGCCGTCGTGCTGGCGACGCGAGCCCGGCGCGAGGGGCTCGCGTTCGTCGGGTCCGCCGTCGCGATCGTCGCGACCGTCGTGCTGATCTTCGGCTCGCTGTTCCCCGACGTCATGCCCGCGTTCGACCCCGCACACTCGCTGACCGTGCTCAACGCGTCCTCGACGCACTACACGCTCACCGTCATGACCTGGGTCGCGGTCGTCCTCACGCCGCTCGTGCTGCTCTACCAGGGCTGGACGTACTGGGTGTTCCGCAAGCGGCTGTCGACCGAGCACCTGCCCGCACCCGCCGGGCTCACGTTCCGCCGTCCCGACGAGGTCCGTCCCCCCGAGACGTCGGGCGTGGCCCCGGAGTGAAGCCGCTCGACCCGAGGCTGCTGCGGCACGCGCGCGCAGCCCGGTGGTACGTCGCGCTGACGGTCGCGCTCGGCATCCTCACCGCCGCGCTCGTCGTCGTGCAGGCCGTCCTGCTCGCGCACGCGCTCGGGCGTGCCGTGCACGACGGCGCCGCGCTCGGACCCGACGCGTGGCGCGAGGTCGCACCGCTCGTCGGGTGGCTCGCGCTCGTCGTGCTCGCCCGCGCGCTCGTCGTCACCGTGCAGGAGCGGTACGCCCACCGTGCGGCCGCCCGCGCGATCGCCGAGCTGCGCGAGCAGGTCGTCGCACGTGCCACCGCGCTCGGACCGCGCGGCCTCGCCGACGGACGCGGACCCCGGCTCGTCACGCTCGCGACACGCGGCCTCGACGACCTCGAGCCGTACTTCGTGCGCTACCTGCCGCAGCTCGTCCTCGCCGCGACCGTCACACCCGCGACGCTGCTCGTGATCCTCGACCTCGAATGGGTCTCCGCGGCGATCCTCGTCGCCGTGCTGCCGCTCGTGCCGCTGTTCATGTGGCTCGTCGGCCTGCTCACGCAGGGGCGTTCGCAGCGCGGGCTCGCGACCATGCAGCGGCTGTCGGCGCAGGTGCTCGACCTGCTCGCTGGCCTGCCGACGTTGCGCGCGCTCGGCCGCGAGCGCGGACCCGGCGCGCGGGTGCAGGCGCTCGGCGACGCGCACCGCCGCGCGACGCTCGGCACGCTGCGCATCGCGTTCCTGTCGGGCATGGTGCTCGAGATGCTGTCGACGCTGTCCGTCGCGCTCGTCGCCGTGGGTATCGGGCTGCGGCTCGTGCACGGCGACCTCGACCTCGTGACCGGCCTCGCCGTCCTCGTGCTCGCGCCCGAGGTGCTCGCCCCGCTGCGCGCCGTGGGGGCCCAGTTCCACGCGTCCACCGACGGGGTCGCCGCCGCCGAGGCCGCGTTCGCCGTGCTCGATGCGCCCGCACCCGTACGCGACGGCGCACTCCCCGCGCCCGACCTGCGCACCGCACGCGTCGTCGTCGACCGCGTCACCGTCCGCACCGCGCGCGGCGCGACGCCCGACGCGCTGTCGCTCACCCTCGCCCCCGGGCGCGTCACCGCGCTCGCGGGCCCGCCCGGTTCGGGCAAGTCGACCGCGGTCGAGGTCCTGCTCGGGCTCCTCGAGCCCGATGCGGGTCGCGTGACGATCCAGGCCGGGCCGACGACCGCGGTCGTCGCCGGTCCCGCCGACGCGGCCGCCGTGGACCTGGTCGGCTACTGGCGGCAGGTCACCTGGCTCCCGCAGCGACCCGTCCTCGAACCCGGACGGCTCGCCGACGTCGTCGGCGGCGACACCGCGCAGCGGGCGCGTGCCGCTGCCGTGACCGGGCTCGACACCGTCGTCGCGGACCTGCCCGACGGCTGGTCGACCCGCGTCGGCCGCGGCGGGCACGGGCTGTCGGTCGGCCAGGCCCAGCGCGTCGCGCTCACACGTGCGCTCGTCGAGCCCGCACCGCTCGTCGTGCTCGACGAACCCACCGCACACCTCGACGACGCCGCCGAACGCGTCGTGCTGCGCACCGTCGACGCGCTGCGCACCGCGGGACGCACCGTCCTGCTCGTCGCGCACCGTCCCGCGCTGCTCGCGTGCGCCGACGAGGTCGTCGTGCTGGGCGCGGTCCGGGCGGAGGTCCGATGACCACGACGACCCGGCCGCCGCACGGGACGCTGCGCCGGGCCGTCGCGCTGCTCGAGGTCGACCGGCGCCGGTTCGCGCTCGCCGTCGCGCTCGGGACGCTCGCGCTCGGGTGCGCCGTCGCGCTCGGCGGCGTGTCCGCGTGGCTCATCGCGCGCGCGTCGCAGCAGCCGCCCGTGCTCATGCTGTCCATGGCGACCGTGGGAGTACGTGCGTTCGGCATCGGGCGCGGCGTGCTGCGGTACGTCGAGCGGCTCATCTCGCACGACCTCGCGCTCGCCGGGATGGCACGCCTGCGCGCCACGCTGTACGAGCGGCTCGCCGACGGACGGGCGGACGCGGTCCTCGCGGTGCGCCGCGGCGACCTGCTCGCACGCGTCGGCGCGGACGTCGACGACGTGGGCGACCTCGTCGTGCGCGGCCTGCTGCCTGCCGCCGTCGCCACGACGCTCGGGATCGCGACGAGCGCCGCGATGACGCTCGTCTGGCCGCCCGCCGGGCTCGCGCTCGCCGCGTGCCTCCTGGTCGCGGGCATCGGCGCGCCGTGGCTCGCGGGACGCGGCGCCCGCACCGCCGAGCGGCACGGAGCACAGGCGCGCGCCGACGTGGGCGCCGAGGCGCTCGGGCTGCTCGACGACGCGGGTCCGCTCACGGTCGCGGGCCACGTCCCCGCGCGGCTCGCCGCCCTGCGGCACGCGGACGCGCGGGCGCGAGCCGCAGCCGACGCCGGCGCCGGGTCGTCCGCGCTGGCCGCGGGGCTCGGACAGCTCGCGACGGGAGTCGCGGTGCTCGTCGCGCTCGTCACGGGCGTACCCGCCGTCGGCGACGGACGCCTCGCACCCGTGCTGCTCGCGGTCGTCGTCCTCACGCCGCTCGCGTCCTTCGAGGCGACGAGCGTGCTGCCCCAGGCCGCCGTGCAGGTCCAGCGCAGCCGGGCCGCCGCCGCGCGCGTGCTCGCGCTGCTCGACGCCGCCGGGCCGGGCGACACACCGCCGGGGGACGCACCGCACGACGAGCCCGACGACGGCCCGCGCCTGGCCGCACGCGGGCTCACCGTCGGCTGGCCCGGCGGAGCGCCGCTCGTCGCGGACCTCGACCTGGACCTGCGCCCGGGGCGGCTCGTCGCGGTCGTCGGACCCAGCGGCACGGGCAAGACGACGCTGCTGCTCACGCTCGCGGGGTTGCTCGCACCGCACTCGGGCACGGTCACGCTCGACGGCGTCCCCGGTGCGCAGCGGCCGGGGCGTGCGCTCACGCTCACCGCGGAGGACGCGCACGTGTTCGGTACGTCCGTGCTCGAGAACCTGCGGGTCGCGCGCGGCGACGTGACGCCCGACGAGGCCCGCGCCGTGCTCGACGAGGTCGGGCTGGGTGCGTGGCTCGACGCCCTGCCCGACGGCCTCGACACGGTCGTCGGCCCGGACGGCCGCACGGTGTCCGGCGGCGAGCGGCGGCGACTGCTGCTCGCCCGCGCGCTCGTCGGACCAGCGCCGCTGCTCCTGCTCGACGAGCCGACCGAGCACCTGGACCCGGCGGGCGCCGACGCCGTGCTCCGCCTGCTGCGCGCACGGACCGACCGCGGCGTGCTCGTCGTGACGCACCGGCTGGGGCTCGAGCTCGCCGACGAGGTCGTGCGGATCGCCGACGGACGCGTCGCGGCGCGCGGGACGCACGCCGACCTCCTGACCCGCGATGCGGACTACCGTGAGGCCGTGCGACACGACGGCGACGAGGACCAGCGATGAGCACCGACGCGGACACCGCGCTCGGCAGCGGGACCAGCCGTGTCCCGGAACCCGACGAGGGCCTCGTCCCCGTCGCCGGGACGCCGTTCACGGGCGGTGTCATGTCCGATGCGCAGTCGACTCCCGTCCCGCTCACGGGCGACGCGCTCACCGACCTGCTCGACGCGATCCTGTCGGTCGCGAGCGAGCTCGAGCTGCCCGCGGTGCTCAACCGGTTCGTCCAGGTGAGCGCCGAGCTCACCGGCGCCCGTTACGGCGCGATCAACGTGCTCGACGCCAACGGCACGTCCACGACGTTCGTCTACACGGGCGTCCCGACGGCCGTCGCCCGCATGATGGGCCACGCACCGCACGCGCGCGGCGTGCTCGGCCAGATCCCCGCGATCGGCGCGCTGCGCCTCGCCGACCTCACCGACCACCCCGCGTTCCAGGGCTGGCCGTCGCACCACCCGTCGATGGGGTCGTTCCTCGGGGCGTCGGTGCGCGTCGGGGACCACATCTTCGGCCAGCTCTACCTGTCCGAGAAGGACGGCGGGTTCACCGACTCCGACGAGCAGACCGTCATCGCCCTGGCCGCAGCGACCGGTGTCGCCGTGGCGAACGCCCAGCTCTACGCCGAGTCCGCACGGCGCGAGCACTGGCTGCGCGCGGGCCAGGAGATCACGACGATGCTGCTCGAGGGCGCCGACGAGGAGGAGGCGCTCGAGCACATCGCCGCGACCGCGCGCGAGGTCGCGGGCGCCGACACCGCCGCGCTCGCACTCCCCGGCGTCGGTGGCCACCTGTTCATCGAGCTCGCCGACGGGTTCCACGCCGACGAGCTCACGGGCGTCCAGATGCCCGAGCACGGGCGCGCGTGGACCGTCATGACCGAGGGCCGCGGACTGCAGACCCCGTCGCTGTCCGCGTCACGCAACGTCAAGGTCGAGCAGATGCGTGCGTTCGGGCCCGCGATGTTCGCTCCCCTGCAGACGTCCGGACGCGGGGTGGGCGTGCTCATCCTGCTGCGGCGCGTCGGTTCGCTGCCGTTCGAGGAGAGCGACCTCGCGACCGCCGAGTCGTTCGCGTCCCAGGCCGCGCTCGCGTTCGTGCTCGCCGAGGCCCGGCACGCGCAGGACGTCGCGGCGCTGCTCGACGAGCGCGAGCGCATCGCCCGCGACCTGCACGACATGGCCATCCAGCAGCTGTTCGCGACCGGCATGCAGCTCGAGACGGTCCGCCGCCGCGCCGCGCGCGGTGTCGACGCGACCGAGCTCACGTCGATCGTCGAGGAGGCGCTCGACAACGTCGACTCCTCCGTGCGCGAGATCCGCAAGATCGTGCACGCACTGCGCGACCCCGACGCCGCGACCGGGCTCGTCGAACGCCTGCGCCGCGAGGCGTCCCTCGCGCGCACCGGTCTCGGGTTCGCCCCGTCGCTCGTCGTGCTGCTCGAGCACGCGCCGCTGTCCGACGACGGGCTCGACGAGGACCGGCTCGACGAGCGCGTCGGCGTGTCCCTGACCGACGACGTCGTCGCGGTGGTCCGTGAGGGGCTCGCGAACGCCGCGCGGCATGCGCACGCGCAGTCGGTCACGGTGCGCGTCGACGTGAGCGGCCAGGGTCCGACCGGGACCGTGCGCGTCGAGGTCGAGGACGACGGTGTCGGTCTGCCCGCGACCCGCGACCGCCGTTCCGGCACCGGCAACCTCGCGTCCCGCGCGCGTCAGCACGGTGGGACGTTCACGATCGGGACGCCACCCGGCGGCCGAGGCACGCTGCTGTCCTGGCAGGCCCCGCTCGCCTGACCCCCGCCCGGCTCAGGGCACCGGCTCAGGGCACCGGCTCAGCGGCCCGGCTCGGCCCGCCAGCTCGAGTGCTTGCGGGACGCGACCCACGCCGCGACCTGCGTGCGTCGCTGCAGACCCATCTTCGCCAGCAACGACGTGATGTGGTTCTTCACGGTCTTCTCCGCGACGCCGAGCCGCTCGGCGATCTCGCGGTTCGACAGCCCCTCGCCGATCAGGTCGAGGACGCGCAGCTCGCTCGGCGTGAGGTTCTCGGTCGGGTCGTCCTGACCCGCGCGACGTCGCGTCACGGTGCGCTCGTCGAGCAGCGTGCGGCCCGCGGCGACCGACCGGATGACGTCCGTGATCTCCGCGCCACGCACCGACTTGAGCAGGTACGCCGCGGCACCCGCCTCGAGCGCCGCCGCGACCGCGTCGTCGTCGTCGAACGACGTCAGGACGATCGCGCGCGCCTGCGGCTGCGTCTCACGCACCTGACGCATGAGGTCGATGCCCGTGCCGTCGGGCATCTGCAGGTCGACGAGCATGACCTGCGGGTGCACGAGAGAGGCCCGGCGCACACCGTCGGCGACCGATCCCGCCTCGGCGACGACCGTCATCCCCTCCGTGCGTTCGACGACCTCGGCGATCCCGCGACGGACCACCTCGTGGTCGTCCACGATCATCACCGTGATGGGACCCTGCTTCGCGGCTGCGGCATCGACGTTCGGCACAGTGGCATCGTAGCCAGGCATGAGGACGATCCTGCTGCCCACCACGCTCGAAGACCCCGTCGAGATTCCCGCCGGCTGGCGGTCGCGCACGTACGACCCGGCCGCGCCCGTCCCCGACGACGCGCTCGACGCCGAGGTGCTCGTCGTGTGGGGCAACCGGCGACCCGAGCTCGTCGACGCCGCACGGCGGCTCACCCGCCTGCGCTGGGTCGCGTGCCTCGCGTCCGGCACCGATGCCGTCCTCGACGCCGGCTTCGACCCGGCGGTCGCCGTGACCTCGGGCCGCGGCCTGCACGACGTCCCGGTCGCCGAGCACACCCTCGCGCTGCTGCTCGCCGCCGTCCGCCGCATCCCGGCGCTCGTGCGCGCCCAGGACCAGCACCGCTGGGCCGACGACGTCGGCGGGCTGCAGCGTGTCCACGACCCCGAGCTCCGCACGCTCGCGGGTGCGCACGTCGTCGTGTGGGGGTTCGGCTCGATCGCGCTGCGGCTCGCACCGCTGCTCGTCGCGCTCGGTGCGAGCGTGACGGGAGTCGCGACGACGCCGGGTACGCGCGGCGGCTTCCGCGTCGCCGGGCCCGACGAGCTCGCCGACCTGCTCCCGGTCGCCGACGTGCTCGTCGGGATCCTGCCCGCGACCCCCGCCACACACCACGCGATCGACGCCGACGTCCTCGCCGCGCTCCCGTCGCGCGCGATCGTCGTGAACGTCGGGCGCGGTGCCACGCTCGACGAGACCGCACTCGTCGACGCCGTGCGGTCCGGCACCCTCGCGGGCGCGGCGCTCGACGTGTTCGACCGCGAGCCCCTGCCCCCGACGAGCCCCCTGTGGGACGAGCCGCGCATCCTCGTCTCGCCGCACGCCGCCGGCGGCCGGCCCCAGGACGCCGGCGCGTTCCTCACCGCCGCGCTGCGTGCGCACGACGCGGACGGAGCGCTGCCCAACCTCGTCGTGCGCTGACGTGGCCCGGTGGGTCAGCGCGAACGGGCCGTCCGAGGCGCCGGCTGGCAGCGCGGGCAGAACGCCGAGCTGCGGTTCATGAACTCGACGCGGCGCACCGGCGTGCCGCACCGGGGGCACGGGCGGCCCTCCTGGCCGTAGACCGCGAGGCTGCGGTCGAAGTACCCCGACGCGCCGTTGACGTCGACGTACAACGCGTCGAAGCTCGTGCCGCCCTGCGCGAGCGCCTCGGACATGACGTCGGTCGCCGCGTCGAGCACGCGCGTGACGTCGAGCGCACGCAGGGCCGCGGTCGGCCGCGCGAAGTGCAGCTGCGCCCGCCACAACGCCTCGTCGGCATAGATGTTGCCGATCCCGGAGACGACCGTCTGGTCGAGGAGCACGCGCTTGAGGCCCGAACGTCGCGCGCGGACACGACGCACGAGCTGACCGCGGTCGAGTGCCGGGTCGAGCAGGTCGCGGGCGATGTGCGCGACGGGCTCGGGCACGGTGGCCGACGACGTGCCACGCCCGCCCGGCGCACCGTCGTCCGTCGGGACGAGGTCCTGCACCGAGAGGTGACCGAACGTGCGCTGGTCGACGAAGTCCAGCGCTCCCCCGTCGTCGAGGTGCACCCGGACCCGCAGGTGCGGGTGAGCGCTCACCTCCGTCGCGAGGTCCGCGGCCGAGCGCACCAGGAGCTGACCGCTCATGCCGAGGTGCGCGAGCAGCGCATCGTCGGGCTCGTCGTCCCGCAGCCCCAGGGGGAGCCACAGGAACTTGCCCCGCCGCGCCGCCGCGACGAAGGCTCGGCCGCGCAGCCGTCCGACGAGGTCCGCGGGTCCCGCCGCGTGCCGCCGCACGCTGTAGTCGCGGCGCACGTCGACGTCGGCGACGCGGCGGCCGACGACGTGCCGCTCGAGACCGTCCCGGACGGTCTCGACCTCGGGCAGCTCCGGCACCAGGTCAGCCCGCGGACGCAGCCGTCGGGTCGGGCTCCGCCGCGTCGGCCTGTGCCCGGAGCATCAGGTACGTCGCCTCGGCCGCCTGCTGCTCCGCGACCTTCTTCGCGGGCCCGACGCCCGTACCCCGCGGCTCACCTCCGACCACGGCGACCGCCGTGAACGTGCGCGCGTGGTCCGGTCCCTCGCCCACCACGTCGTAGTGGGGTGCGCCGAGGCCGAGCTCGGCAGCGAGCTCCTGGAGCGACGTCTTCCAGTCCAGCCCGGCGCCCAGGTGTCCCGCCTGCGCGAGCGTGGGTCCGACGAGGCGCTCGACGACCTGGCGTGCGACCTCGAGCCCGTGCGTGAGGTACACCGCGCCGAACACGGCCTCGAGCGTGTCGGACAGGATCGAGTCCTTGTCCCGGCCGCCCGTCGCGATCTCGCCCTTGCCGAGCAGCACATAGCTGCCGAGGTCGAGCTCGCGTGCGACGCCCGCGAGGCCGCGCTGCGACACCGTCGCCGCCCGCATCTTCGCGAGCGAGCCCTCGCTCTCGTCGGGCCGCGTCCGGTACAGCGACTCGGTCACGACGAGACCGAGCACGGTGTCACCGAGGAACTCGAGACGCTCGTTCGTCGGGATACCGCCGGCCTCGTGCGCGAACGACCGGTGGGTCAACGCGAGCACGAGAAGCTCGGGGTCCAGGTGGACCCCGAGCTTCTCGAGGAGTTCGGTGGCCGAACCGCTCATGGCCGCGGTCATGCGGCGCCTGCGGTGGTCACGACGGCACGCACCCGCGTCAGCGGGCGTCGTGCTCGCTGCGCAGCGCCTCGGCGTACTGCCGACCGTTGTAGGCACCGCACGACGGGCACGCCGTGTGGGGCTTCTTGTCGGCCTTGCAGTTGGGGCACGCGGTGATCGTCGTGGCAGTGGTCTTCCACTGCGAGCGACGCGCACGGGTGTTGCTGCGCGACATCTTGCGCTTCGGAACCGCCACGGCTAGCTCTCTTTCGTCTCGTCGTCCTGGCTCACCAGACCGCTCAGGGCGGACCAGCGAGGGTCAAGCGTCTCATGCGAATGGTCAGGGTCGTCCGCCAGGGGCGCTCCGCACTCGGAGCACAGTCCCGGGCAGTCGGGCCGGCACAACGGCTGGAACGGCAGAGCCGGCACCACCGCGTCCCGCAGCGAGGGCTCGAGGTCGACCAGATCGTCCTCCAGCTCACGCACGTCCTCGTCCTCGTCGCCCTCCGCCGCCGCGACGGCCGCGCGCTCGGGATACACGAACAGCTCCGTGAGCGAGACGTCGACGTCCTCGACGACCTCACCCAGGCAGCGCACGCACTCCCCGACCGCCCGACCACGGACGGATCCGGTGACCAGGACCCCCTCCATGACAGCCTCGAGCCGGAGGTCCAGCTCGAGATCCGCCCCTTCGGGGATGCCGATCACGTCGGTGCCGAGATCCGTGGGAGCGGCGACCGTGCGCTGCACGGTTCGCGTCGATCCCGGACGTCGGCCGAGCTCGACGGTGTCGAGCACGAGCGGCGAGCGGGGATCGAGGTGAACAGGGCGCTGCACAGCCGTCCCCTCGTCAGACTCACGGATTCTCGGTACCGCCAGACCGGCAGGACCAACCGCCGACTCTACAGGTCCGCGGGAACCGCCCCCAAATCGCACGCGCGTGACCGCGGCCACGTCGTCGAGGACCGCACCGCGGCGCAGGAGCGCCCACGCCGCCGTCCGCCCCGCGCAGATCGTGGTCCGCGCGGACTCACACCTGAGGCGAGAGCCGCCCGGCGAGCTTCGCGCGGCCCGCCTGCACCTGCGCGAGCACCTTGCCGAGGTCGATCTCGAAGTCGGCGAGGCGGCGGTCGCAGTAGTCGTCGGCGTCGCGCCGCAGGTCGTCGGCCGTGCGCTGCGCGTCCTCGACGATCTGCGCCGCACGCGCCTGCGCCGCGGCCACGACCGCCTCGCGCGCGACGAGCTCGCCCGCCTCCGACCGGGCCCGCTCGAGGATCCGCTCGGCGTCCTCCTGCGCGACCGCGCGCGCCGCGTCGGCGTCGGCGAGCACCTCGTCCGCGCGGGTGAGCTGGTCCGGCAGCACCTCGCGAGCCTGCTGCACGAGGTCGAGCAGCTCCGCGCGGCTCACGAGCACCGACGACGACATCGGCATGCTGCGCGCCGCGACGACCGCCTGCTCGATCGCGTCGAGCACGCCCGTCAGACCCTCAGTCCGCTCCTCGGCCTCGCTCACGTGCGCCTCCCGTCGTCCGTGGTCCTGCCCGTGGCCCGGTTCCATCACCAGTCCGATCACCAGGTCCGATCACCTCGTCCGTGGCCTCGACCGTGGCCCAGCCCCGCCCGGGCTGATCCCGTCGGCACACGTCCTGCCCCAGCCTCGCACCGGGCACGCCCCGTCGCGCGGTCTGACGCGCTGTCCAGCCGCGCTCCAGGTGCGGTCTCAGGCGCGCTTCAGGTGCGGTTCAGGTGCGGTTCAGGCGCGCGCCGCGAGCGCCGCACGCACTGCGGCACCGACGCCCGGGGGCACGAGGTCCTCGACCGGACCACCGAAGCGCGCCACGTCCTTCACGAGCGACGACGCGATGTGCGCGAGCGCCGGGTCGCCGACGACGAACACCGTCTCGACACCCGTGAGGTGCCGGTTCATGAGCGCCATGGGCAGCTCGCCGTCGAAGTCCGCCCCACCTCGCAGCCCCTTGACCACGGCCGACGCGCCGACGGCGCGCACGAAGTCCGCCAGCAGACCCGGCACGACCTCGACCCGGACCCCGTCGACGTCCGCGAACGCCGCGCGCGCGAGAGCGACGCGCTGGTCCACGTCGAGCAGCGGCGACTTCGAGGAGTTCCGCGCGACGCCGACCACGACCTCGTCGAACATCGACCGCGCGCGCCGCACGACGTCGGCATGACCCAGCGTGACGGGGTCGAACGACCCGGGGCAGACGGCAGTGCTCACGACGTCAGGGTAGGCCCGACCGCGCGCACGCCGGGCTCGTCACGCCCCCGGTGCGACCGTCGGCGGCTCGTCGGTCCCCGTCTCTCCCTCGGGCTCCTGCGGCCCCTGCGGCTCGTCGGGTCCCGTGGGTCCCGTGGGTTCCGCGAACCACACCACGGTCTCGCCGTAGGCGCGCGTGTCGAACCGCCGCACCCCCGCGGGCCACACCGGCTCGGGCGCACGCGACGAGCGCTCCACGACGACGACCGCGCCGGGTGCCAGCGCACCGTCGAGCCCCGCGAGCACGGTCGACAGGTCGGGCTCGGGCAGGTCGTACGGCGGGTCGACGAGCACGAGGTCCCACGGCGCGAGCGGTGTCCGCCCGACGAACCGCTCGGCCTTCTCGGCCGCCACGACGACGCGGCCCGCGAGCCCGAGCGTCACCACGTTGCGTCGGCACACGTCGGCGGCCTGACGCGCGGCCTCGACGAGCGTCACGGCGGCCGCTCCCCGGCTCGCGGCCTCGATCCCGAGCGCCCCCGACCCCGCGAACAGGTCGAGCACGCGAGCGTCGGCGATCACGTCGAGGTGCTCGAGCCGTGAGAAGAGCGCCTCACGCACGCGCTCGCTCGTCGGGCGGGTCCCGGCACGCGGTACCTGCAGCGCCCGACCGCCCACCGATCCCGCCACGATGCGTGTCACACCGACTCCCGTCCTGAGCTCGTCCCCGACGCCGGTGCCGCCGGACCGGGGCCTCCCCGTGGGCGCACGCGCGCCCCACGTGCCGCGACCGCCACGACCACCAGCGTGAGGACAGCCTGGACCACCGCGAGCCGCGCCGTCATCTCGCCGGTCGCGAGCGCGAACCAGGACGCCGCCAGGCCGACCACCGCGACGTCGGGCCCCCGCACGAGCGTGCGGACCACGGACGCGGGGACGGCCCCCGCCGGGGTCGACACGAGCGGCCCGTCCCAGTCGGGCTCGGGCCGACCGGCGGACCGCACGGTCGCGACCGCCCACACCGGCGCGCCGAGCACCCCGAGACCGAGCCACGGCAGCACGTCCTGCCCCGCCGCACCCCAGCCGCCCTGCGCGACGATCCCCGCGGCCGCGCACGACGCCGTCGACCAGCCGCCCAGCACGGCCGCCGGCACCACGTGCCGCAGCGCGACGACGCGGGACGCGGACAGCGGCAGCAGCCCGTCGACTCCGGGACTCGCCGCGGCCCGTCGCGACGGCTCCCCCGCCGCGACGCACGCGAGCACGCCGGACACCGCCGTCACGACGAGCACGTGCGTCGGTGTGGCGAGCTCGGTCACGCGCGTCACCAGGATCGGCAGCACGAGCGCGACCACGAGACCCACGAGGTGGCGTCCCGAGCGTCGCAGCACCACGACGTCCGCGAGCACGACCGCCGACGACGGTCCCCGTGCGCCGCGCAGGCGCGCGCTCCCGCGACGTCGCGCAGGCGCCGCGGAGTCCGAGAGCGTCCGGCCGAGCGCGCGCAGGTCGAACGACTGCACCGCCTCGCCCGCGCGCGCGGCGGCCGCGCTGCCCGAGCGCAGCACGTCGGCAGTGAACCGGTCGAGCCGCCGGTCCGTCCACGCACCGGCCAGCATCGTGACCACGACGAGCGCGAGGCCGACGACCGCGAGCGTCCGCGTCGCGACAGGGTCCGTCCCGGACCAGGTCGCCCCCGGCGCCACGGCCACGAGCACGAGTCCCGCACAGGCGGCGACGACGATCGCGTCCCCCACCCGGCGGACCGCACGCGACGCTCCGGCACCCGCGCTCTGCGCGAGCGCCGCGATCGCGACGAGCACCGCACCGCCCGCGCCGACGACGAGCCCCGCGACGACCGCGCGTCCGAGCCCGAGCCCGAGCGCGCCGTCGGACACGACCGCACCGCCCAGCGCGCCGACGGTCCCGACGACGACCGGCAGCCGCCACGCGACGGGTCGCAGCAGCCCGCGGCGGCCGACCGGCAGCGGCAGGAGCCACGTCTCGGCGGGGGCACCGAGCGCGACCGGGCCGAGCCGCGCCGCCAGGCTCAGCACGGTCCCCGCGAACGCCAGCAGGACGAGCGGGACGAGCACGGCCGGCGTGCTGCCGACCCGCACCGCGTCGCCGACCTGCCCGTCGACCGGGCCGACCAGCCCGATCCGCACCCCGTCGAACGCACCCTGGAGCAGGACCGCGGCGATCACGGTGCCCACGACGAGCGCCGCGGCGTCCATGACCAGGTCGCCCCTCGAGGTCACGGCTCGGGTCCGCGGCGCGTCGCGCACGAACCGTCGCAGGTCCCCGGCGCCCGGCAGCTCGCCACGGTCGAAGTCCCTGCGTGCTCGCACCGACGCCGCCACCCGCGCGTGCGATGCCAAGGCGCCTGCCGGCATCCGGCCGCCGCGGGTCGGCGGGTCCGCCCCGGGAGCCGTCATGCGCCGACGCGTGCGATGAGTGCCGCGCCCTCGTCGGCGCTCAGGACGCGCACGATGTCGTCGGCGGGCTGCACCACGCTCGTCGCGACCGCGCGCACGAGGGCCGCGTCGTGCGTCGCGAGCAGCACGGCTCCCCCGTCGGCCGCCTCGTCGCGGATGCGTCGTTCGACGAGCTCGCGCGCCGCGCGGTCGAGCCTCTGCTCCGGCTCGTCGAGCACGAGCAGCTCGCGAGGCCGCACGAGCGCGCTCGCGAGCAGGAGCCGACGACGCTGTCCCGACGACAGGCTCGTCGGGAGCGCGTGCGCCACCGCAGCGAGCCCGAGCTCGTCGAGGACGTCCGCCACGACGTCGTCGGCGCCCAGCACGCCGTGCCCGCGTGCCGTGAGGTAGAGGTGCTCGCGCACGGTGAGCGCCGGGAACCAGGCGTCGTCGTCGAGGACCGCCGCGACCGCGGCCCGCACGTGCGCGAGCCGCTCGTCGACCGGTGCGCCCAGGAGCTCGACCTCGCCGGCGAGCGGCTCGAGCCTGCCCAGCACGGTGCGCAGGACCGTCGACTTGCCGCACCCGTTCGGTCCGACGAGCGCGACGACCTCGCCGCGCGCGACGTCGAACGTCGCGGCGGCCGCGACCGGCGCGCCCGCATAGCCCACGACGAGCCCGCGCACCCGCACGACGACCGCGTCGTCACCGTCGGCCGTCTGGCGTGCGCACTCCGGGTCACGCACGATCGAGGAACTCCTCCCGCTCGCCCGCGAGCAGCTGGTCGATCGCCGCGCGGAGCTCGGGGTGCGCGGCGAGCGTGGGGTCGCTCTCGACGACCGCGCGCGCGTCCTGGCGCGCCCGCGCGATCACGTCGCCGTCGCGCGCGACGCGCAGCAGCCGCAGCGACGACGAGACGCCCGACTGCGACGCGCCGAGCACGTCGCCCTCGCGCCGCTGCTCGAGGTCGAACGCCGCGAGCTCGAACCCGTCGACCGTCGACGCGACCTTCTCCAGCCGCTCCTGGCCCGGGCTGCCCTCGCGCGCACCCGACACCAGCAGGCAGACCCCGGGCGCAGCGCCGCGACCGACCCGCCCGCGCAGCTGGTGCAGCTGCGAGACCCCGAACAGGTCCGCATCGAGAATCACCATCGCGGTCGCCTCGGGCACGTCGACACCGACCTCGACCACGGTCGTCGACACGAGCACCGGCACCGCACCCGACGCGAAGTCCGCCAGCGCACGGTCCTTCTCCTCCGACGTCAGCCGGCCGTGCAGCAGACCGACCTCGATGCCCGCGAGCTCGGGCAGCGTGCGCAGCTCGTCGACCACGTCGAGGACGGCGCGCGGTGGGCGCCGGGGTGCCGTGTCGGCGTCGCCGAGCGTGGCGGGCCCGACCGGTACGAGGTCCGCGCCGTCGTCGTCGTCGCCCGTGATGCGCGGGCACACGACGTAGGCGCGCCCGCCCTTGCCGACCTCCTCCCGCACGCGCGCCCAGGTCCGCGCGGTCCACGCGGGCCGGTCGGCCGGGACGACGAACGTCGTGATGCCCGCGCGTCCCGCGGGCAGCTCGGTGAGCACCGACGTCTCGAGGTCGCCGAACACCGTCATCGCGACCGTGCGCGGGATGGGCGTCGCGGTCATCGCGAGCAGGTGCGGCTGGGCCGCCGCCTTGGCGCGCAGCGCGTCGCGCTGCTCGACGCCGAACCGGTGCTGCTCGTCGACCACGACGAGCCCGAGCTCGGCGAACTGCACGGTCTTCTCGAGCAGCGCGTGCGTCCCGACGACGATCCCCGCGGCCCCGGACGCCGCGTCGAGCAACGCCTGCTTGCGCGCGGTGCCGGTCACCGACCCGGTCAGGAGCGCGATGCGCGTGCCCTGCTCGGCGCCACCCAGCAGCCCCGCCTCGGCGAGGTCACCGAGCAGCAGGCGCAACGACCGGGCGTGCTGCGCGGCGAGCACCTCGGTCGGTGCCAGCAGCGCCGCCTGGCCACCCGCGTCGACGACCTGCAGCATCGCGCGCAGCGCGACGACCGTCTTGCCTGAGCCCACCTCACCCTGCAGCAGCCGCTGCATGGGCGCGGGACGCGCGAGCTCCGCCGCGAGCTGCTCCCCGACGTCGCGCTGGCCCGCGGTGAGCTCGAACGGCAGCCGCGCGTCGAACGCGTCGAGCAGACCTCCGACGACGCGTTCCCGGGCGACCGCGTGCTGACCCGCGACCTCGAGCCGCCGCCGCGCGAGCTCGGCCTGCAGGACGAAGGCTTCCTCGTAGCGCAGCCGCTCGCGCGCCTGCCGCCAGTCCTGCTCGGTCTCGGGCTGGTGCACGCGCCGCAGTGCGTCGAGCACGTCGCCGAAGCCGTACCGCTCGCGTACGTCGGGCGGCAGCGGGTCGGGCACGTCGCCGTCCCGCAGCCGTGCGAGCTCGGCCTTGACGGTTGCCGCGATCTTCGCACTGTCGAGCGCAGCGCTCGCCGGGTAGACGGGCAGCGGCCGTCCGGCATCGTCGAGCGCGACTCCCTCGTCGTCGGCGTCGAACCACACCGACACCGGGTTGGCGAGCTGGGCGCGGCCCCGGAACACACCGACCTTGCCCGTGAACAGGCCACGACGGCCGGGACGCAGGTCGCGCTCGAACTTCTCCGCCATGTGCTTGCGCTGCGCGAAGAACGCGAGGTGGAGCACGGACGTGCCGTCGGTGACCTGCGCCTCGACCCGGAGCTTGCCGGTCGACGGCGAGCGCAGCACCCCCGAGCACGAGCGGACCTCGGCCACGATCGAGACCTTCTCGTCGAGCTCGAGCCCCGCGATGTCCGTGAGCCGGCTCGGGTCCGCGTAGCGGCGCGGGTAGTGGCGCAGCAGGTCACCGATCGTCCGGATCCCCAGCGCCTCGAACTTCGGACCGACGCGCGGCGCGACGGTCCCGATCGGCCGGTCGAGCCCTGCCGCCTGCGGCACCCCGTCCGCGTATCTCACCTGTCGACCTCCCCGTCGCACGTCCGACCGTCGGTCCCCCAGGACGCACGCGTCGCCCGGTCCCACCGCATCAGTCCACCGCCAGCTGCACGGCCGCCACCTCCGCGGCGAGCACGGTCGCCTCGAGCCCGTGCCGCGCGGCCGCGTCCTCGAGCCGCCCGACGAGCGTGCCGTCCGACCCGAGCGGGACGATCGCCGTGAGCGTCTCGGGCCCGCCGCCGCTGTCGCTGTCACCGCGAGCGTCCCTGGCATCCTCGTCGGCGGCCGCGGCCGCGAGGTTCCCGACGAGCTCGTCGAGGCGGTCCGCAGCGACCGGCCCAGCGGCAGGCACGTCGATCGTGGCGACGCGCGCCCGAGCCGCCGCGAGCGCGGCCGCCGCGACGCCACCTGGCCCCGCGCCGCGCGTGACGAAGGCGAGCGCGGCGATCACCGATCGCACGTCGTCGGGCGTCGCGACGAGCTCGACCGTGCCCGCGGTGCCCGTCGCGCCCTCCAGCAGCGGCTCCACGACGTCCGGCGCGACCGCCCCCGACGTCAGCACGAGCGCGCGACCGTCGGCATCCTCGACCGCGCGGCGCACGTGCGAGGTCGTGACGGGCGCCTCGGGAGCTCGGACGACGACCACGGCACCGGCCGTCGCGTACCACGCGGCGAGCCCGGCGGTCGTCGTGACGACGACGAGCCGCCAGTCCGCCGCTGGCAGCACGCCGCTGTCGACGACGTCGAGCCGTCGCACGACGACCTGCTCGCGCACGCACCCCCCGCCCACGGCGCACGCGGCGATCGCCGCCGCTGGATCGTCGGTGTGGACGTGGGCGTGCCACCACCCGTCGGCGCCGACGACCGCGACCGACTCCCCGGTGCCGTCGAGCGCCGTGCGGAGCCGGTCTCCCGTCTCGTGGTGCGGGCCCGGCCCGCCCGAGGACCCGTCGGGCACGCGGACGACGAGCATGACCTCGAACGCTGCGCCGCCGTGCCCGTCGAACCGGTGCGCAGCCCCCTCGGCACCAGCCTCGTGGCCGGGCTCGGCCTCGCTCCGAGCACGCTCGTCGGGCATCCCCCGGGTACCCGTCGTCCCCGGTGTGCCAGCCGCCCCCGGCAGCCAGCCCGCGGCGTCGCGTGCGGGTCCACCGCACAGCGCCGCGGCGAGCGCGTCGAGCACGACGAGCAGCGCGCACGCTCCCGCGTCCGGGACGTGCGCCCGGCGCAGGACGGGATGGGCGGCGCTGATGCGTGCGAGCGCCTGATGACCGGCGGCAGCCGCGTGCGCCGCCACGGCTCCGGGACCGCTCCCCGGAGCACCGGGCGGGAGCGCGTCGGCGGTCAGGTGTGCCGCTCGAGCCACCTCGTCGGCGAGCGACAGCACGGTGCCCTCCTGCGGGTCGGCGAGCGCGAGGCGGGCCGCGCGCGCGGCATCTCTCAAGGCGTCCGCGAGCCCACGAGCCTCGAGCACGGCCTCGGTTCGTCGCGCGAACCCCGCGAGCCACTGGCTGAGGATCACGCCCGAGTTGCCCCGCGCGGCGAGCATCGCGCCACGCGAGAACGCCGTGAGCAGGTCCGCCGCGGGAGCAGGACCCTCCGCGACGCGCTCGTCGACCGCACGTGCACCGCCCTCGACCGTCAGCCACGCGTTGGTCCCCGTGTCCGCATCGGCGACCGGGAAGACGTTGAGCGCGTCGATGCCCGCCCGCGCCTGTGCGAGCCCGGCCCGCGCACCCTCGACCCACGCCAGGACGCGCTCGGCACCGAGCGCCGGACCCCGATCGGCCTCCCGCGCGTCCGCCATCCGGTGCTCACCTCGCGTCTCGTGCTGTCTCGTCATCGCTCGTGCTGTCCCGTGCTGTCCCGTGCCCCGGCGCTGACACCCTGCACCAGACCGCCGACATTTGGGGCGTCCGAAGGCCATGGGCTAGTCTTGACCGGTTGCCCGACGGGTTCGGGCGCGCCCGAACGGCTCCCGCACCGGCCTCGTACGCCAGTCGTACGACGATCCTGCGGCCCGCCCACCGGACAACCTGACTTCGCCGCGGTCCTCGCGGTGCGTTCCAGTTCGACCAGAGCAACAGGAGAAGACCGTGGCCGCCACCTGCGACGTCTGCGCCAAGGGCCCGAGCTTCGGGCACAGCATCTCGCACTCGCACGTCCGCACGAAGCGCCGTTGGAACCCCAACATCCAGCGCGTGCGCGCGGTCGTCGCCGGGACGCCCAAGCGCCTCAACGTGTGCACCTCGTGCCTCAAGGCCGGCAAGGTCCAGCGCGCGGTCTGACCGCAGCACTGAGCCGCGAGCCACGGACGGCTGTCCGCCCGCTCGCTGCCGGTATCGGGCGCCGCGTGCGTCCCGCACCTCGACGCAAGGCCCGTGAGGAATTCGCCTCACGGGCCTTGCGTCGTCGTGCTCATGTGGCAGGGTGACCCCATGGCCGAGCAGATCGACGAGCTGACGATCCGTTCCGCGGGCCCGGGAGACGCCGCCGCCATCGCGGCTGTCCACGTCCGCTCGTGGCAGGAGGCGTACGCCGGGATCGTGCCGCAGAGCTATCTCGCGGCGCTCGACCCCGAACAACGCGCGTCCCGCTGGTCGGAGCTGCTCGCCGCCGGCCCCGACGACGGTGTCCGCACCTGGATCGCGCTCGACGGCGAACGTCTCCTGGGGTTCGCGTCCGTCGGCCCGAGCCGCGACGAGGACGCCGGCCGTGGCGACCTCGAGGTGTACTCGATCTACCTCGACCCCGGAACCTGGGGACACGGCGTCGCGCGCGAGCTCATGCGCACGCTCATCAACGATGCGGGTGACGGCACACCCCTGACCCTGTGGGTCCTCGCCGCGAACGAGCGCGCCCGGCACTTCTACCGTCGACACGGCTTCCAGCCGGACGGGATCGAGCGGTTCGACGAGATCGGCGGCGAGGAGCTGCTCGAGGTCCGCTACCGCCGCGGCTGACGACGCACCCGGCGGGACAGACCGGGCCCACCGCCCGTACCCCACCGCAGGCACCCCTCCGCCCACACCCGATCGCCCGCACGCGCCAGCGCGTGCACGTGCTGAGGATGTGGCACCCCGGCCGGACAGCAACGGGCCCGGGGCGCGGCAGGAGTTCTGCTGCGCCCCGGGCACGTCAGGTCGCGTGCGGAAGCGTCGAGGGGCCGCCTACACGCGGGTACGGCGCGCGAGCGCCAGGATCAGGCTCACCACGAGGACCGCAACACCGATCCAGATGAGGAAGGTGCCGACCCCGGAGAAGCCGAGGACGACCAGGACGACGCCGATGATGACGAGGATCAGCCAACCGGGCATCGCGTCACCCCTTTCGTCAGGTCGGCAGGATCGCTGCCGACGACCATGGACCCCGCCGGACCAGGACGCCGTTGTCTCGACTCCCGTCCAGCGTGATCACCTGTAGTGCGAGGAACACCTCAAGCCTCACCCGCTCCCGGCCGTCCGGCACGTCGAGGCGAGCAACGTGCGCACTCCTCGACACCCTGCTAACAGACCGCACCGGCGACGCGCTGACCTGCACCGACGCCGATCGAGCGGATCTGCGGCCGTGTCCACCCACCGAGACAGACCAGCTCACCCGATCGGCCGAGCCAACCCCAGCCCTGTCCCACCACGACCACCCGCTCCAGCGCACGCACCGGCACCACCACAAGCATCCGCACGAGCACCGCTCCAGCACGAACGCCGGCACCAGCACCCGCTCCAACACGAACACCGGCACCCGCACGAGCACCGGCACCCGCTCCAACACGAACACCGGCACCCGCACGAGCACCGGCACCCGCTCCAGCGCGAACACCGGCACCCGCACGAGCACCGGCACCCGTGCGGACACACGCTCGGGTGCGAGCACGAGCATCGCCTGACTCCCCGGCCGCGCCGACCCACCGATCCCGACCGCTCCCCGGACCCGCGCGCCGCCCTGGCGCAGGTCGGCGCAGGCCCGGTGAGTCGGCTCACCCAGCCGCTGAGTTCGTCGGAGATGCGTCAGTTCGCTTGCTAGAGACGACGAACTCACACATCTGCAACGAACTCCCGGGCAAGTGTGGGCGCGCCAGAGCGGTTGGGCGGGCCAGCGGGCCGAAGCTGGGCTCAGTGGCCAGCCTCAGTGGCCAGACGCAGTCCCCAGACTCAAGTGGCCAGCCACGGTCACCAGGCCCGGTGAGCCGACTCACCCAGCCGCTGAGTTCGTCGGAGATGTGTCAGTTCGCTTGCTAGAGACGACGAACTCACACATCTGCAACGAACCCCGGGCAAGTCGGGGCGCGCCAGAGGGGTTGGGCGGGCCAGCGGGCCGAAGCGGGACTCAGTGGCCAGACTCAGTCGCCAGACACGGTGAGCGGGCTCACCCAGCCGCTGAGTTCGTCGGAGATGTGTCAGTTCGCTTGCTAGAGACGACGAACTCATACATCTGCAACGAACTCGCGGGCGAGTGGGGGTGCGCCAGTCGGGTGGGGGCGCGCCAGTCGGGTGGGGGCGCGCCAGTCGGGTGGGGCGGGCCAGTCGGGTGGCGCGCCAGGGGTGGGGGCGGCGGTGGGGTGGGTGGGTCAGCGCTTGCCGACGAACCAGCCGCGCAGGAGCGCGATGCGCGCCTCGAGCTGGGAGGGGTCCGCGAGCGCCACCTCCGGGCCACCACACCGGCGGCGCAGCTCGGTGTGCACCGAGCCGTGGGGCTGACCGCTGCGCCGGGACCAGGCGCCGACGAGCTGCGCGAGCTCCTTGCGCAGCTCGGCCTGCTTGCGGTGGTCCATCTCGGCGAGCTCGGCCAGCTCCGCCTTCGCCGCGCGACCGCTGCGCCGCCCCTTGAGCTGGTCGGCCTGACGCTGGCGCAGCAGCGCCGAGACCTGGTCGGCGTCGAGCAGGCCGGGCAGGCCGAGGAAGTCGAGCTCCTCGTCGGACCCGACCTCGGCGCCGGTGCCGAACTCGCCGCCGTCGAACAGCACGCGGTCGAACGACGCCTGCGCCTCGAGCGCCTCGAACGCCCCCTGGACCCCGTCGGGTCCGACCGTGTCGGGCCCGGACGACTCACGGTTGGCGGCGGCGAGGAGCGCGTCCTCGGGGTTGAACTCCGCGCCCTCCTCCTCGGCGGTGCGAGGCCGGTCGAGCGCGTGGTCGCGCTCCGCCTCGAGCGTGTTGGCGAGCGCGAGCAGGGGCGGGACCGACGGCAGGAACACCGATGCCGTCTCACCGCGCTTGCGCGCGCGCACGAACCGACCGACGGCCTGCGCGAAGAACAGTGGCGTGGACGTGCTCGTCGCGTAGACCCCGACCGCGAGGCGCGGGACGTCGACGCCCTCGGAGACCATGCGCACGGCGACGAGCCAGCGCGAGTCGTCCCGGGAGAACGCGTCGATCTTGTCGCTCGCACCGTCGTCGTCGGACAGCACGACGGTCGGCGACTGGCCCGTGATCCGAGCGATGTGGCCCGCGTACGCGCGCGCGTCGGTCTGGTCGGTCGCGATGATCATGGCCCCGGCGTCCGGGACGCTGCGGCGGACCTCGGTCAGGCGCCGGTCGGCGGCCTGGATGACGGCGGGGATCCACTCGCCGCCCGGGTCGAGCGCGGTGCGCCACGCCTGCGCGGTCATGTCCTTCGTCATGGCCTCGCCGAGACGTGCGCTGACCTCGTCGCCCGTCTTGGTCCGCCAGCGCATCGACCCGGAGTACGACAGGAAGATCACGGGACGCACGACGTTGTCCCGCAGCGCGTCGCCGTAGCCGTACGTGTAGTCGGCCGTCGAGCGGCGGATGCCCTCGCGGTCACGCTCGTACGTCACGAACGGGATCGCCGCGGTGTCGGAGCGGAACGGCGTGCCCGTGAGGGCCAGGCGCCGTGCCGCACCTTCGAACGCCTCACGCACACCGTCGCCCCACGACAGCGCATCGCCGCCGTGGTGCACCTCGTCGAGGATCACGAGCGTCGGAGCCGCCGTGGTGCGCGCCGCATGCAGCGCGGGCTTGTTCGCCACCTGCGCATACGTGACGGCGACACCGTCGAAGCCGTGCCCGTGGCGCCCCTGCGCGTTCGAGAAGCTCGGGTCGAGCCGGATCCCGACGCGGGCCGCGGCGTCCGCCCACTGCCGCTTCAGGTGGTCCGTGGGCGCGACGACCGTGACGCGCCGCACGACCCGGGCCTCGAGCAGCTCGGTCGCGATCCGCAGCGCGAACGTCGTCTTGCCCGCGCCCGGCGTCGCCACCGCGAGGAAGTCGCGCGGCGCCCGCGCACGGTAGAGCTCGAGCGCCTCGGCCTGCCAGGCGCGCAGCTTCCCGGCCGTCCCCCACGGCGCACGCGACGGGAAGGCCGGCGGCAGGTGCGATGCCGCCGACGTCGACGCGTGGGTGGTGGCCGGTTCGAACGCCGCGCTCAACGGCCGGACGAGCCGCGACCGAACCAGCCGCGGCCACCGCCGCCGCCGGATCCACCCGACTCCCCGTCACCGTCCTGCGGAGGCCTCAGCCCCTCGTAGATCTCCTTGCACACGGGGCACACGGGGAACTTGTTGGGGTCCCGGCCGGGCACCCAGACCTTCCCGCACAGCGCGACGACGGGCTTGCCCGTGACGGCCGACTCGGTGATCTTCTCCTTGCGCACGTAGTGCGCGAACCGCTCGTGGTCCCCCGGCTCGACCTGTTCGGTCGTCTCCTCACGCTCGAGGACGCTGGTCCCCGCCGCCCGGTCCGGGCCGAACGGATCGTCGGGTCCGGCGGGCGGGAACTGCGGTTCGCTCATGCCGGGCAGTCTACGTCGCAGCCCCGACACACCCCGGTGGCGACCGGTGCGCGGTCGTCGGACCGACGCACGCGCACCGGTGCCGTCACAGACCCTGCCAGGCGGGCTTCGCCGCGTACGTCTCGCGGTAGTAGTCGGCGAGCTGCAGACGGCTCGCGGCCGCGTCGTCGACGAGGACCGTGACGTGCGGGTGGTGCTGCAGGACCGTCCCGGGCCACATCGCGGACACCGGACCCTCGACGAGCTGGTGGACCGCTTCGGCCTTCCCCTTGCCCTGCGCGAGCAGGACGAGGTGGCGCGCCGCCATGATCGTCGCGAGGCCCTGCGTGAGGCAGTGCTGCGGGACCAGGTCGACGTCACCGCCGAAGAAGCGCGCGTTGTCCTCGCGCGTCTGGCGCGTGAGCGTCTTGACGCGCGTGCGGGACGCGAGCGACGAGCCCGGTTCGTTGAACGCGACGTGTCCGTCGGTCCCGATCCCGAGGATCTGCAGGTCCACGCCGCCCGCGTCGACGATCGCCCGCTCGTACGCCGCGCACGCGGCCGGCAGATCCGTGGCGAGCCCGTCCGGGCCGTGCACGGCCCCGGGCGCGAAGTCGACGCGTGAGGCGATCTCGGTCTCGATCACGTTGCGGTACCGCTCGGGGTGGTCCGCGGGCAGGCCGACGTACTCGTCGAGCATGAACGCCGTCGCGCGCGCGAAGGACAGCCCGTCCTGCGCGTGCCGGCGCGCGAGCTCGTCGTAGACCGCGAGCGGGCTCGAACCCGTCGCGAGCCCGAGCACGGCGTCCGGCCGGGCGCGCAGCAACCGTTCGACCGCGTCCGCGGCGATCCGCGCGAGCTGCGGCGCGGGGGCGATGACGACCTCCATCAGCGTTCTCCTCGTCCGACGAGCGCCGCGCCGATCGCCCCGATCGGGACGCCGACGGGCGCGAGCTGTACCCGGTTCGGCAGGTCGGCCGCCGCGAGGAACGGCGACGACACGGCCTGCCGCTCCAGCTCGGCGGTCAGCGCACGCAGCAGGGGCTCACCCAGCTGGCTCACGCCGCCGCCGACGACGATGCGGCCGAGGTCGCACGTCAGCACGAGGATGCGCACGGCCGCAGCGACCGCGGCGACGAACTCGTCGCGCACGACGACCGCGCGCTCGTCGCCCGCGTCCGCCGCCTCGAACACCTCGACGGGTGCAGGCCGACCCGTACGCGAGGCTCCCCACGCGGCGTCCAGCGCCGAACCCGACGCGTACCGCTCGAGGCAGCCGCTCTGACCGCACTTGCACGGCAGGCCGTCGGGCACGTAGCGCAGGTGGCCGATCTCCCCCGCAGCGCGGTGCGGTCCGCGGCGCAGGCGACCGTCGAGCATGAGCCCCGCCGCCAGGCCCGTGCCGAGCGCGACGAACGCGAGGTCGTCCGCCGGTGCGTCGGCGCGCGACCCCAGCTCGTGCGCCGCGCCCAGCACCGCGGCGTTGAGGTCGTTCTCGACCCGGACCCGCACCCGACCGAGCCCGGTGCGCACGAGCTCGTCGGCGACGAGCACCGCGAGCGGTGCCGAACCCTCGATGCCGAGGTTGACCGCATGGGTGACCGTCCCGGCCTCGGGGTCGACGACGCCGGGCACGCCGACGCCCACCCCGAGCACGTCGGCGGCGGTGAGGCCGGCGCGTGCCACGACGTCCTGGACGGCGTCCGCGACCGCGGTCGCGAGCGCGGTCGCACCCGTCGGTGTCGCGGACTCGGCGTGCGCGACGACCGCGCCGTGCTCATCGAGCACGACCGTCGCGATCGTCGTGCCGCCGACGTCCACGCCGACCGTGACGGCGACCGTGCGGCCCGGCGACGCGGGCGGTCCCGTCTGCGGACCTGTCGTCCGGAGCTCGTCCATCGCGTCAGCCCTTGACCGCACCGGACACGAGGCCCGAGGTCATCCGGCCCTGCACGAACAGGAAGAAGATGATCACGGGGATCGCGATGAGCGTCGATGCCGCCATGACCTGTCCCCAGTCGACACCGCGGTTCGCGGACGCCGACAGGAAGTTGCGCAGCCACAGCGGCAGCGTCTGGCTCGACTGCGACGGCAGCGCGACGAGCGCAACCGTGAACTCGTTCCACGCCTGCAGGAACGCGTACACGCCCGACGCGACGAGCCCCGGGGCGAGCAGCGGGAACGTGATCCGCAGGAACGCCTGCGTGCGCGAGAGCCCGTCGACCATCGCGGCCTCCTCGAGCTCGGCCGGGACGCCCGCGACGAAGCCGCGCAGCATCCAGATCGTGAACGGGATGACCGCCGCGGTGTAGAGCACCGTGACCCCGATGACCGAGTCGAGCAGGTGGACGCTCGAGAGCATCTTGTACTGCGCGATGAACAGGCCCTCCGCGGGGAGCATCTGGATGAACAGCACCGCGAGCACGAACGACGTCCGGCCGCGGAACCGCCACCGGCTGATGGCGAGCGCGCCGAGGAACGCGAACGCGAGGACGAGCACGACCGTGAGCAGGGTGATCGTGAGGCTCATCTTGAGCGCGCTCGTGAACGAGCCGCCCTCGAGCACGCCGCGGAAGTTCGCCGCGGTCGCGTGCAGCGGGAGGAACTCGGGCGTCGTCGACCTCAGGTAGGCGGCCGGCGTGAACGCCGACAGGACCATCCAGTAGACGGGGAACGCCCACACGAGCGCGGCGAGGACGCCCACGGTCCCGAGCAGCACCTTGCGGGTGCGGCGGCGGCCCGCGCCCGGCGCGTGCTGCCGACGGACGGAACCCGCGGCCGTGGCGGGGCGGGACGACCCGGTGGACCGGGTCGCGGCTACGGCGCTCATGCGTCCTCCTTCATGAGGCTGCGGACGTACGGCCAGCTCAGGAGCACGGTGAGCAGGAGCACGAAGATCGAGACGGCAGCGGCGCCGCCGAAGTCCTGACGGCTCATCCCGAGCTCGTAGATGAAGTTGCCGAGGAGGTTGGTGTCCGACACGGGCGCACCCGCGTCCTGCAGGAGCCGGATCTGGGCGAACACCCGCAGGTCCCAGATGATCTGCAGGAGCAGCACGATCGACAGGACCGGCCGGACCATCGGGAACAGGATGTGCCGCAGCTGCTGCGTGCCGGTCGCACCGTCGATGCGCGCGGCCTCGAGCACCTCGTCGGGCACGGCGGTGAGACCCGCGTAGATCGACAGCGCGACGAACGGCACGGACATCCACACGATGACGAGAGTCGCGACGAGGAAGAACGTGAAGGGCTTCGAGAGCCACGAGTAGCCCTCCATGCCGGTGAAGCCGATCTTCACCAGGAGCCAGTTCACGACGCCCGTGCGGTAGTCGAACAGCCACTTGAAGACCGTGACCCCGGCGACCATGGGCATCGCCCACGCGAGGAGCAGGCTCACCTGCAGCACGATCCGGACCGAGCTGTGCACCGCGCGCATGAGCAGCGCGAACGCGAACCCGATGACGACCGTGAGGCCGGCGTTCACGAGGCAGAACACGACGGACCGGATGACGACGGCCCACAGCGCGTCGTCGGTGAACACCCGAGCGAAGTTGGCGAACCCGACGAACTCGGGCGGCTGGCCGAACTGCTGCTCGAGCCCGAACTTCTGGACGGACATGACGATCTGGCGACCCACGGGGTAGGCCAGGCCGGCGAGGAGCGCGAGGACGGCGGGGACCAGCAAGACGTAGGGGGCGGCCGGGGTGCGACGTCGGCGCGGGGCCGGTCGCTCGCTCGTCGGACCGCCGGGGGCAGCGACCGCGTCGTTCGCGGGCACGCCGAGGGCAGCGTCGTGGGACATGGGTGATCTCCTGGGGGCCGCGGACCGCGGCGTCGGTGCCGAGAGCCGGCCCGGGGGGCGCCGTCCGCGGGGGCGCAGGGGGGTCGAGCCCCCGCGGACGACGGGTTCTGAGCTCGGGTGGACCGGGACCGTCGGCCCCGGTCCACCCGGGAGCGGGCGTCAGCCCGCGGCACCACCGTTGAGCATCGGCGTCAGCTTGGCGTCGTACTCCTTCGCCAGCGCGGTGACGTCACCGCCGTCGGCGATCTTCTGGAACAGCTCCTCGTACACGAACGCACCCTCGATCGCGGCCCAGCCCGGCGCGGCCGGGGTGAGCTTCGAGGCCTGCGCCGTCGCGATCATCGTCTGCGCGAACTTGTCCGTGCCGAGCGCGGTCACGTAGTCGGAGTTGGCCGGGCCGAGGCCCGCACCGCCGAGCAGCTTCTGGTACTCCTCCGAGAACACGATCCGCAGGAGGTTCTCCGCGAGCTCCGGGTGCTGCGACTTCGCCGAGATGGCGATGTTCGAGCCACCGGCGAACACGGGCGCGATGCCGCCGTCGACACCCGGCAGGGCGAAGATGTCGTACTTCGACGCGTCGGCCATGCCGTCGCGGACGTCCTCGCCCTTGTCGTTCTGGACGATGTCACCGATCGACCAGCGCGCCCAGCCCGGCGCCATGATCGTCGCGGCCGCCGCGGGCTCACCCTTCGCGCCGTCGTTCAGGAAGTCCCAGTACGCGACGTCACGCTCGGTCGAGGGCAGCAGCGACGCGCCCTCGTAGATCTCCTGCCACTGCTCGAGGCCCTTGATCGTGTTGGGGTCCGAGAGCGTCGAGGTCCAGGTCGTGCCGTCGACCGTCGCGAGCTCGCCACCGTTGGCGAACACCCACGAGATGCCGTTGCGCCAGTCCTGGCCGCCCATCGCGAAGCCCGAGAGCTTGTCGGTCGTGAGGGCCTTGGCCGCCTCGGTGAACTCGCCGAGCGTCGTCGGGACCTCGACGCCCGCGTCCTTCCAGAGGTCCGCACGGTAGAACATGTAGCGCGAGCCGAAGTAGTACGGCAGCGCGTAGTTCTTGCCGTCGACCGCGCCGACGTCGACGAAGGACTGGAGCAGCTTCGCCCCGCCCAGCTCGTCGTACAGCGGCGTGATGTCGCGGAACGCGCCGACGGTCGTGAACGTCGGCGACTGCGTGTTGCCGATCTCGACGACGTCGGGGGTGTTGGCGGCGTCGGGCAGCGACGTCGTCAGCTTGGTGACCAGGTCACCCCAGGCGACCTCCTCGATGTTCAGCGTCGAGCCGGGGTTCTCGGCGGCGAACGTGTCCTTGAGGTACGTGCGCAGGTCGTCGTTGGTGTCACCGCCGGCGAGCCAGAGGGTGATCTCGGCGGCCTCCGGGGCGTCGGCCGCGTCGGTCGTCTTCGTGTCGGACGGGGTCGTCGCGTCGTCAGCCGGGGCGTCGTCGCCCGAGCTGCACGCGGTCAGCGCGAGCGTCGCCGCCACGCCGAGGGCCGCGAACCGTAGCATCTTCACGTTGGGGTTCCTCCCGTGTGCGAGGCGAACGCCGGGGCGGCGGTCGCCGGGTGGTGCCTTGACTTGCCAGAGGGGCGGCTCGGGGTCGTCACGTGACCCCGAGCTGCCCCGACAGGACGAGCACTGCCGCACCGGCCAGCGCACCGTCCTCGTCGAGCGAGCCCATCCGCACCGACAGCCCTCGCCCGATGACGGGCATGGTCCGGGTCCGGACAGCGGTGAGCGCCGCCTCGCGCAGCGGACCGTCCAGCAGCTCCGGGGGGCCGGAGAGCAGGACCTCCGCGAGGTCGAGCGCACTGACGACGGGTGCGAGGGCCATGCCCAGCATCCGTCCCGCCGACGCCAGCGCGGCGTCGGAGTCCTCGGGGGTGAGACCGGCGACGCGGCGGCGCAGCGCCGGCACGCTCAGCACGGTCTCGAGGCAGCCGGCGCGTCCGCACGCGCACGCTGCCGGGGTCTCGCCGGGCGTGCTCGCGTCGACCACGGTCACGTGGCCGAGCTCACCGGCCGCGTTGTTCCGGCCGAGCACGAGCGCACCGTCGACGACGAGGCCCGCACCGACGCCCTGTCCCACCGTGAGCACCATCGAGCCCGAGCCCGACGCCGTGCCGTAGGTGAACTCGCCGAGCGCGCGCGTGTTGGCGTCGTTCGCGACGTGCACGGGAACGCCGAGCGTCTGCGACAGGCGCGCCGCGAGCGGCAGGTCGTACCAGCCGCGGTTGGGGGCCTGCACGACGTGGCCGTCGGTCGTGATGACGCCCGGCGACGCGATGCCGATCCCGATGACCGGACGGTCGGCGGCCACGAGCAGGTCGCGGCACAGGTTCTCGAGCGCGACCACGGCAGCCTCACCCGAGCGGCCCTCGAGCGGCGCGTCGTGCCGCGTGACGACGTCACCCGTGAGCGTGAGGACGGCGCCGTGGATCGTGGCGTCGTCGGCGAGGTCGACCGCGACGACCTGGAAGTCCTGCGTCCGCATCCCGACGAGCGTGGCGGGCTTGCCGACCTTGCCCTCGGCGCGCACCCCGAGCTCCTCGACCAGCCCCTCGTCGATCAGGTCCCCCACGAGCGTGGAGACCGTGACGCGGGTCAGCCCGGTGCTGCGCGCGATGTCGGCGCGCGACGACGGTCCGGTGTGGAACAGGTGCGCGAGGACGAGCGAGCGGTTGTGCACCCGGGCGTGTCCCGGCAGCACCTTCGCTGTGGGCCGCAGGGCGCGGCCTGCCCGCGCTCCCTGGTTCGGCGTCGTCGCTCTCACGTTTGTTAGTAGACAGTCCTTATTAATCGAAAGTCAAGCCGGTCCGGTGACCGTGATCACATCGTGACCAACCGGTGACGTGCGCGTCAGCGACCGTGAGACGTACCCGCGCGGGACACGAGCCACCACGTCACGACACCCAGGACCGCGGACACGACGGCCACCGCAGCCCACGGCCCGAGCGCGCCACGGGCCAGCACGTGCGCCGCCACGAAGCACCCGACCGCGAGCCCGACGAGCACCGCGACGCGCCACAGCCCGGCCGGACGCCACGCCCGCCACGCGCACCAGCCCCCACCGAGCACGAGCACCGCTCCCCCGGCGGCCCGCACGTCCGTGAGCTGTGCGACCGCGAACGCGACGACGAGCGTGAGCGCCGCGACGACGCCGACGAGCACCCCGGTCCGGGCCTCGCTCGGGGCCTCGCTCCGGGCCTCGGACCGGGCCTCGGCTCGGACATCGGACCGGGCGACGGACCGGTCAGCGCGGGTGTCAGGTCGGGTGCCGTCGGACGCTCGTCGTACCACCCGACCACCCTAGGCGAGCCGCACGGACGTCCCGTGCGGGCACCCGGCGGCGCGCACTAGGTTGGGAGGGTCTGCGGGCACCGGCCGGGTCGGCCGCCGTCGCCGCGTCCGAAACCAGCCGGAGGAACCCTCGTGACCACCCCCACGCCTGCCCCCCTGAGCGCACCGGTCGACGCCACCACGACGACCGCGTGGCAGGAGCTGTCGACGCACGAGTCGACGCTGACACCGGACCTGCGCGGCTGGTTCGCCGCGGACCCCGAGCGTGCGCAGCGGCTCACGCTCCCCCTCGCGGACCTGCACGTCGACCTGTCGAAGAACCTCGTGACCGACGAGACGCTCGCGCTGCTCGTGCGCCTCGCGCAGGAGACGCGCGTCGCCGAGCGCCTGCAGGCGATGCTGCGCGGCGAGCACATCAACGTGACCGAGGACCGCGCCGTGCTGCACACCGCGCTGCGCCGCCCTGCCGGTGCCACGCCGGCGCTCGTCGTCGACGGGCAGGACGTCGACGCCGACGTGCAGGCCGAGCTCGAGAAGGTCGCGGCGTTCGCCGACCAGGTCCGCTCGGGCGCGTGGACCGGCGTGACCGGCGCGCGCGTGCGCACGGTCGTCAACATCGGGATCGGCGGCTCCGACCTCGGGCCCGTCATGGTCTACGAGGCGCTGCAGCCGTACGTCGCCGAGGGTCTCGAGGTCCGGTTCGTCTCGAACATCGACCCGACCGACCTCGCCGAGAAGGTCAAGGACCTGGACCCCACGACGACGCTGTTCATCGTCGCGTCCAAGACGTTCGGCACGCTCGAGACCCTCACCAACGCACGCCTGGCGCGCGCGTGGCTCTGGGAGCGGCTCGTCGCCGCGGGGGCGATCGCGGACGACGACGACGCGCGCACCGCCGCGGTCGCGAAGCACTTCGTCGCGGTGTCCACCGCGCTCGACAAGGTCGCGGCATTCGGCATCGACCCCGCGAACGCGTTCGGGTTCTGGGACTGGGTCGGCGGCCGGTACTCGGTCGACTCCGCGATCGGCACGTCGATCGCCATCGCGATCGGGCCGGACGCGTTCCGGGAGCTGCTCGCGGGCTTCCACGCGGTCGACGAGCACGTCGCGACGACCCCGTTCGAGCGCAACGTGCCCGTGCTCATGGGTCTGCTCAACGTCTGGTACGTCAACTTCCTCGGCGCGCACACGCACGCCGTGCTCCCGTACGCGCAGTACCTGCACCGGTTCCCCGCCTACCTGCAGCAGCTCACGATGGAGTCGAACGGCAAGTCCGTGCGCTGGGACGGCACGCCCGTCACGACGCAGACCGGCGAGGTGTTCTGGGGTGAGCCCGGGACCAACGGCCAGCACGCGTTCTACCAGCTCATCCACCAGGGCACGCGCCTGATCCCGGCCGACTTCATCGCCGTCGCCAACCCCGCGCACCCCCTCAAGGACGGCGAGACCGACGTCCACGGCCTGTTCCTCGCGAACTTCTTCGCGCAGACCAAGGCGCTCGCCTTCGGCAAGACCGCCGACGAGGTGCGCGCGGAGGGCACGCCCGAGGAGATCGTCCCGGCGCGCGTGTTCTCGGGGAACCGTCCGACGACCTCGATCCTCGCGCCGGCGCTGACGCCGTCCGTCCTCGGCCAGCTCATCGCGCTGTACGAGCACATCACGTTCGTGCAGGGCGTCGTGTGGGGCATCGACTCGTTCGACCAGTGGGGAGTCGAGCTCGGCAAGAAGCTCGCGACCGAGATCGCCCCGGCCGTCGAGGGCGACACCACAGCTCTCGAGGCCCAGGACCCGTCGACCCGCGCGCTCATCACGGCGTACCTCGCCCTGCGCGGCTGATCCCGTCCGCGGTCGGCTGTCAGCACTCGACGGTCCGCGGTCGGCCAGGACGCGCTTCCTGGCCGACCGCTGACGAGCACCGCTGCCGAGCACCGCTGCCGGACGACCGCCCGTCGTGCTCGTGATGCGGACGGGCCTGGCGCGCGCGGCGCACCCGGCACTAGCGTCACGGGTCTGCGGCGGCATCAGGGGGCCCGTTCGACGCCGCAGCCTCGCGATCGCACCAGGCCCCCGCGCGACCCGCACGGAGGCGCCGAACGATGAGCACCGCACGCACCGTCGATACGCGCTCGCGCCGACGTCGAGCCGCGCTCGTCACCCTCGCGGGCCTGCTGGCGGCGGTCGCCCCCGCGTGCTCGGGCCCCGCACCGGGCCCGGACGCGTCGGGGTTCAGCGGTCCGTGGGCCGCTGACTTCGCGCGGTACACGCAGATCACGGACAACGAGTTCGCGCACCGGGCCTTCGCCGACTCGCAGATCAGCGACAGCGAGCTGCAGGAGGGCGACGCGCTGATCGCGCAGTGCTACCGCGACGCGCACGCGACCGTCACGTACGACGCGTACGGGTTCGAGACGGTGCAGGTGCTCGAGGGCGACGAGGACCCGGTGGACGTCATGGGCCGCTGCGCGCTCGCCGACGGCGGCGTCTCCGCGCTCTACCACCAGATCGAGCGCAACCCGGGCAACGACGACGACGCCACGATCATCGCGGCGTGCATGGTGTCGTCCGGGCTCGTCGACGCGTCGTTCACGGCGCAGGACTACCGGGCCGCGCTGGACAGCGGCGCCGTCTCCTGGAACCCCCTCGACGAACGCTCCGAGCGCTGCGCCAAGGATCCGCTGGGTCTGGTGACGGGCACCGGGGGCGCTCCGACCGCCACCGACGGACCGGGCGGGCAGTGAAGCCGCCGCGACCGCACCGGCACGCGACCGGTCTCGCGCTCGGCGCTGTGAGCGTCCTCGCGCTCGGTCTGGCCGCGGGGGCGCTGCTGGTGCGCGTGCCGCCGCCCGACGACGTCGCGGGGACCGTCACCGACCCGCTCGCTCCCGTCGTCGAACGCGGCCTCGACGACGCGCGCACCGTCCCGGTCTCGCTCGACGTGACTGCCGCGCAGCCGCTCGTGACGACGCGCGGCGGGCGGGTGACGGCGTCGTCGTGCGTCCCGGGCGCACGGGTGCGCTCGGGACAGACGCCGTTCTCGGTCGACGGTGTGCCGCTCCTGGCGCTCGCGACCGCGAACCCGCTGTGGCGCGACCTGACGCCGGGCGACCGCGGAGCCGACGTCGACGCGCTGCAGGCCGCTCTCGACGTGTCGCCGCGCACGGGGGTCGTCGACGCGGCGATGCTCGCGGCGTTGCGCGAGCTCGCCGCACCGACGGTGCACGACGACCGTGTCGACCACACCGCAGTGCTGTGGCTGCCGGACGACGAGGCCACGGTCGACACGTGCGACGCGCCCGTCGGGGCGCTCGTCGGCGAGGGTCAGACGCTCGCGACGCTCCCGCCCCGGCTCGTCGCGGCTCGCGTCCCGGCACCGGCCGCCGACGCCCTCCCGGGCGATCGCACGCTCGTCGTCGACGACGTGACGCTCCCGCTGGACGACGGGGCCGTCACGGATCCCGACGCTCTCGCCGCGCTCGCCGCGACGCCGACGTACCGCGCCGCGGTCGTCGAGCAGACCGGGATCCAGCTCACGGCGCAGTGGCGGCTGGTCGACCCGGTGAGCACCGCGGTCGTGCCGCCGTCCGCCGTCGTCACCGGGCCCGCGGGTGCGTGCGTGCTCGACGAGCACGGCGTCGCCCACGCGGTGACGGTCGTCGGGTCGCAGCTCGGCCAGACGTTCGTTCGGGTCGACGGCGACGCGCCCGGGCGGGTGCGCACGGCGCCCGGACGCGCGGCCTGCTCGTGATGCGGGTCGTTCTCGACGCCGTCGGGCACGCGTTCGACGGCCGACCGACCCTGTTCACCGCGCTGAGCGCGACCTTGGCACCGGCGCACGTGTACGCGCTCGTCGGACCGTCCGGATCGGGCAAGTCCACGCTGCTGTCGCTGCTCGCGGGCTGGCTCGAGCCCACCGACGGTGAGGTGCGGCGTGACGGGGTGGACCGGATCGGGTGGGTGTTCCAGAACCCGCACGGGGTCGCCCGCCGCACCGCGGTCGACCACGTCGCGCTCCCGCTGCTGGCGCGCGGTGCGGACCGCGCACACGCCCAGGCGGACGCGCGTCGTCTGCTCGAGCGCTTCGGTCTCGGCGACGCCGCCGACCGCCCGTTCGCACAGCTCTCGGGCGGCGAGGCGCAGCGCCTCATGCTCGCGCGGGGCCTCGCGTCCGCGCCCGACCTGTTCCTCGTCGACGAGCCGACCGCGCAGCTCGACCGCGCCGCAGCGCACGACGTGACGCAGTCCCTGGCGGCGCTCGCCGACAGCGGCGCGATCGTCGTGGTCGCGACGCACGACGCCGCCGTGCGGGACGCGTGCACGGACGTGATCGACCTCGCGGAGCACCGATGACGCCGCGCTGGGTCGTGGACGAGGCGTGGCGAGACGTCACGCGCGGGACGACGCACGCCGTGCGCTACGGGCTGGCGCTGCTCGCGCTCGTCGTCCTGCTCGTGGGGGCGGACCTCGCGACGGTGCGCGACCTCGGGGACCGGGCCCGCGCGTTCCAGGCGGCCGGGGCCGCGACCGTGACGGTGGCGGCCCCTGGCGCCGTCGACGGTGCGGCGTGCGACGCGCTCGCCGAGGTGCCGGGCGTGCGCGCGTCGGGTGCGCTGCGCGCCGTCGACGTCGCGGTCGTCGCGATCGCGCTGCCCGGGGCACCCCTCGCGGCCTATGACGTGACCCCCGGCCTCGCGGACGTGCTCCACGCGCGCGGCGAGCGCGGCGCGGGCGTCCTGCTCCCCGACGAGGCCGCGCGAACGCTCGGCCGCGGCGTGGGCGACGAGCTCGCGACCACCTCCGGGCGGGCGCACGTGCAGGCCACGTACGCCTGGCCCGACGACGGACGACGCCGCGGCTTCGCCCACGCCGTCCTCGTCCCGACGCCCGCGACGACGGCGTTCGACGAGTGCTGGGTCGACGCCTGGCCGCTGACCGACGACACGTGGTCGCTCGCACAGCTCGCGGTGGACCGGACGACGAGCCCGGACGTGTCGGCCGAGCTGGGTCGCGTCAACACCACGCTCGGGACGACGTTCGACGGAGCCACGCTGTTCGACGCCCGCCTCACCCGGCCCGCCGGGCTCGTCGCGCTCGTGGTGGGCGCCGTGCTCGGTGCGATCTCGGTGCGGGCGCGACGGCTCGAGCTCGCCTCCGCGCAGCACGCGGGCGTCCGCCGGCGCGACCAGCACGTCCAGCTGTTCCTCGAGTCGCTCGCGTGGACCGTGCCACCCGTCCTCGTCACCGCCGCACTCGTCGTCCCGGCGTGCCACGGCCGGCCCGACGAGGCCACGGCGTACGTGCTCGCCGCGCGCACCGGGCTCGCGGCGGCGCTCGGTGCACTGCTCGCCGTGCAGGCGGCGACCGCGCTCGTGCGCGAGGACCACCTGTTCACGTACTTCCGGAACCGGTGAGGCGCACGCCCGTCGCGCGGTGCTCGCGTGAGGTGGGGGCGGACGCCTCCAGCGCGTCCGACCCCCACCCCCGCCGGTGCGTCCTGCGTGCGGCAGGAGCGCACCTCAGGGTGTGACCAGCACCCGGCCTGCGGCCCCCTTCTCGGCATCCGACATGACGTGCGAGACGAACGAGTACGTCCCCGCCTCGGGGAACGTCAGCTCGACGAACCCGCCCTCGGCGGGCTGCAGCGCGAGCACCTGAGCCCCGCCGGTGCCGGTCGAGCCGCCGTCGTGCAGCGTGTAGTCGCCCTCGCGGAAGACGGTGTCGAACTGGCCGCCGACGACGTGGAACGCGCTCGGCCGGTTCGGTCCGGCGTCGAGCACCCAGAACCGCACGGTGTCCCCCGCGCGCGCCGCGAGCGGACGGTCGCGGTACTGGTTCGCGTAGCCGTTGAACACCACCAGGTCGGGCTGCTGGGTCGCGACCTTCGCGGCGTCGACCTCGCCGCCCTGCGCGCCGAGGTAGAGCTCGGACTGCACGAGCGCGTACTGCGCGTCGACGGGGGCCAGCCCGTCGGGCTCGATGACGACAGCGCCGAACATGCCGTTCGCGATGTGCACCGACATCGGCATGGTCGAGCAGTGGTACATCCACATGCCCGAGCGCGTCGCCGTGAACGCGTACGTCAGGGACTCGCCGGGCTGGATCGTGCGCATGACGTCGTCGGGCGCGAGGGCGCCCGCGTGGAAGTCGATCGAGTGGCCGATCGAGCCGTCGTTGACGAGCGTCACGACGAACCTGTCACCCACCCTGCCGTGCAGCACGGGTCCGGGTGCGGTGCCGCCGAACGTCCACAACCGTTGCGTGACGCCGGGTGCGACCTCGCGCACGACCTCCTGGACCGTGAGCGTCACATGGCGCGTGACGGGTCCGGTGTCGGGGCCGAGGTCCGCGAGCGCGGCATCGCGTGCGGTGAAGCCCGGGGCCGGGGTCGCCATGAGGTCGAGCAGGTCCGCGGCGGAGGTCGCGTCCGACGAACCCGTCGACCCGCCCGTGCCGTGGCCGGGCATCGAACCGTGACCGGGCATCGAGCCGTGGTCGTCGGTCTCGTCGGCCGGAGGGTCCGCCGGGTCACCGGTCGGTGTGCTCGTCGGGCCGTCGGCGACCGGCGCCTCGCCCGTCACGACGATCGCGAGCACCATGCCCATGAGCCGGTGCCCGGCGACCGAGCACCACGCGCCGAGGTCCGACCCGACGACGCCCACGTCGACGGAGGCGCTCTCGCCCGGCGCGAGCCGTCCGCTCGTCGCACCGTTCGCGACGACGAGGTCGTGCACGTCGTCGTCGACGTTGGTCACCTCGATGACGAGCCGGTCACCCGCGGGCACCTCGATCCGGGCGGGCACGAACCGCATGTCGCGCGCCTCGACCTGCACGGTCGTCGTGCGTCCCGTCGCGACGACCGGCCCCGAGCCCGCGGCGCTCGCGATGCCCGCGGCGGGCGGGTCGACCGCGACGCCGACGACGAGCGCGAGCGCGAGCGCACCGACCCCCACCGCGGCGGCCCCGGACCGGTGGGCCGCACGTACCGGCACCGGTGCAGCGGACGAGGCGCCGGTCGCGGGTGCCGGGAGCGGGCCGCCGTCGCGCCGGGCACGGCGTGCGATCCCCAGCGCGCGCACCGCGAGCACGAGGAACGCGACGAGCGCACCGAGCACGACGAGCGACATCACGACGCGCACGGCGCTCGGCACGGGCGCGCAGAACAGCAGCAGCCCACCGTTGACGAGCACGACGCGCACGACGGCCCCGCGGTCGAGCTCGGCGACCGTACGGCGCGACACCGCGGGCCCGCCGCCGAGCACGACGGGCAGCAGGTGCGACAGCGCGGCGACCAGCACCTGCGCCGCGAAGCCGACCGCGAACGGCGCGAGCAGGCCGCGCACGCGGTCCACCGCGACGTCCCACCCGGGAGCGAACACGACGACCGACCCGAACGCGAGCAGCGACCCCGCGAGCCACGCGACGGACGCGGCGAGCGACGCGGGCGCGAACGTCGGCGGCACGTACACGGGCGCGGTACGGCCCGGCAGGTCGCGCGTCGCGTTCGCCGCGACGACTGCCGCGGCCGAACGCCGCTGCCGCAGCATGACGCGCGCGACGAGCCCGACGCCGACGGTGACGACGACGCACCCGACGGGCACGAGCCAGCGCCACCCGGTCCCGACGGCCGCGAGGACCACCGCGATGCCAGCGAGCACGGTCGGCAGCGCACGCACTCCCGCACGCTCGTCGGACGGTTCGATGCGGGCGTGCTGCACCGTGGGCCACAGGACCATGAGCGTGCCGAGGACGGTCGTGGCGACCCAGCCGACGAGCGTGAGGACGACGTGCGCGACGTACAGGCGGCCGTGCAGGTCGTCGGACAGCGTGCCGCGCGCGAGCACGACGCCGCACGCGACCCCCGCGGGAAGCAGGAGCCCCGCGGCGACGTACCAGCGCGCGAGCGGGCGGAAGCGCGTGGGCAGGCCGCCGCGCATCTGCCGCGCGATCACGACGCCCTGCGTGAGCCCGGCGCCCGCGACGAGCACGCCGCCGGGCACGACGAGCACGAACGCCGGGAGCGCGAGCCCCGCCACGACGAGCAGCGCCCCGACCGTGTGCGCACCGAGACGAAGCGCGAGCCCGCGCTGGCCGCCCGGTGCGGGACGGCGCAGCAGCGTGTCGGCGAAGTGCTGGCTCCACAGCAGGATCGCGGTGGTCACCGCGCCGAGCAGCAGCAGGTGGACCATGAGCCACTGCGCGGCGGGGACCTGCCGGTGCGCCGCGGTCAGCACGGCGGCCGCCGCGAGCCACGCGAGCACGAGCCCGTTGGCGCGCAGGTGCCAGGACGCACGGCTCATGCGCCGACCCCCAGCCCGACGACGCGGCGCTCACCGGCACCCGACGCCGTGCCCTCGGCCGGTCCGGGCACGGACGCGTCGCGGGGAGCGCGACGAGCCCGGGGTGCCGTGCGGGGCGCACCCAGCACGACGCTCGTCACCGCGACCACGACGAATGCGAGCACCGCCACGATGTTGCCGACCCCACCCGCCTGGACGGCCCACGCGAGGTCGCGCGCGTCGCCGACGAGCAGCCGCAGCACGAGCGTGACGTGCAGCAGCGCGAGCGGCACGTACATGACCGGCCGGTACGGCAGGGGACGGCGCAGCACCGCGGGGAAGATCACCGGGGCGTGCGCCATGACCATCGACATGACGAAGCCGAGGAAGACGGCGTGCAGCACGGCGTCGTAGGACGGACCGCCGACCGTGGGCCCGCCGACGAGCCAGATCGCGCCCGCGACCGCGAGCCACGCAAAGGACGTGAGCATCGCGACCGCCATGAACCGCGGCAGGCCGTGGCCGCGCACGGTCCGCCGTGCGACGTCGAACCGGCCGAGCACCACGACGAGCGCGACGAGCGACGCGCCGAGCACCGCGGTGCCGACCTGCGGCCACACGAGCGCGAACGCGGCACCCGTCACGACGCCGAGGGACGCGCCGACGAACCCGCGCTCCGCCGCGGCGGGGACGGGCGCGATGCGCATGAGCTCGAGCCGCTCGCCCGCGATCGTGAGCACGAGGAACCCGACGAGCCACGCGACCAGCGACGGCACGGGCACGCCCGCCCACCACAGGACCGCGGCCCCGAGCGCGCACACGGCACCGAGCCCCTGCACGGCGATCGCCGGGTCCGCCCTGCGGCCCCACGCGGCCACGTAGAGCGCGACGAGCACGGCGGCGCCGACCGTCTGGCAGACCTGCCCGGCCTCGAGCGGTGCGGGCGTCACGAGCAGCAGCCCGCCGAGCCCCAGCCCGCCGGGTGCGAACCAGGCCCACGGTCGTCGGCGCTCGCCCGCCGTCCCGGGCGCGAGAGCGACCGCACGCTCGAGCGCGACGAGCGTGCCCACGAACCCGAGGACCATGAGCGGTCCGTGCACGTCGGGGAGCCGGTCGACGCGGACCGGTGCGGGCAGGCCCAGGAGCAGGAGCGCGGCATCGAGACCCGCGAGCATCGCGACGCCGGCGGGCAGCAGGAGCAGGACCCGCCGACCCGGACTGGAGCGGCGCGCAGGGATTTCCACGCCCTGACCGTAATTAACCCGCCCGGCGCGTCGCACGGGACCGAGGTCCCGCACGCGGCCCGGTCCGTGTGCGTCGATACTGGCTGCCATGTCCTCGTCCCGACTGAGCCACGCCGAGCGCACGCTCGCCGCGGCGAGCCGTGTCGACCTGCTGCACCTCCTGCAGCGTGGTGGCACGCACACCGTCGGCGACCTCGCACGCGCGACCGGGCTGCACGAGAACACGACGCGCGAGCACCTCGCGCGGCTCGTGCACGACGGCTACGCGGTGCGCGAGCCCGAGACCCGCACGGTCCGCGGACGCCCGCGCATGCTGTACCGCGCGACGTCCCCGCAGGACGCCCGCCGGGACCCGGCCGCACGCGGCCGGCTCGAGGACGCGATCGCGCACGTCGCGCTCACCAAGGCGCTCATCGGCGGCTTCGGCCGCGACGTCGGCTCGACGCGCGACGCCGCACGCTCGGCAGGTCGGGCGCTCACCGGTCCCGGCGGGTCGCTCGAGCCGAGCGTGCCCGGCACGCGCGACGGGCTGAGCGAGCAGGCCGTCGAGGGGCGTCAGCTCGACGCGCTCGAGGGGCACCTCGACCGGCTCGGCTTCGACCCCGAGCGCGACGACGACGCGCTGCGCGTCGACCTGTGGCGGTGCCCGTTCCTCGACCTGGCGCGCGAACGCCCCGACGTGGTGTGCAGCGTGCACCTCGGCCTCGCGGTCGGGGTGCTCGAGACCGCGGGCGGCCCGATCGTCGCGGAGCGGCTGCGTCCGTTCGTCGGGCACGACCACTGCGTTCTCGAGCTCGCCCGCACACCCGCCGACCCACCGGGACCCTCGACCCCGCCGCAGTGACCTGCAGCACACCGGACCGCGGCGCACCCGGGACGAGAGTCCCAGGCGCCGACCCGCGTCGGACGGCAGGCTTTTTCACGGTCGAACCCGTGGCAAAACCCGGGGATCCGGCGCATGCTCCACCTGACCGTTCTCGCCACGGAGGTAGCTCAATGACCACGCAGCACGTCGACATCCTGGGCAGCGCGCCCGCGTCCGAGCCCGCCGGGCACTCGTGCGGCTGCGGCGGGCACGACGAGTCCGACCCGGTCCTCGACGTCCGCGCCATCCCGCACGCGATCCGGCACGCGACCGTCTTCGGCGCGTTCGAGGCGATCGCACCCGGTGCGTCCCTCGTGCTCGTCGCGCCGCACCTGCCCCGCCCGCTGCTCGCACAGCTCGCCGAGCGGGCCCCGATCGACACCGAGGTGCTCGTCGACGGCCCCGACGCCTGGACCGTGAAGATCACGCGTCGCGCCTGAGCCCGGCAGCCTGAACCAGCCGGCCGCGCGCCGGCGGCACGACCACGCGGTCCCTCCGGTCAATCGGCGTCCCGGAGGGACCGCGTGAACGTCCGGCGACCTGTTGCGCGGGCTCGTCGGCGCCGTGTGTCAGGGTGGACCGGTGGCAGAGGCGGTACGGGCACGCGTGGACGCGTGGTGCTGGGCGGTGCGGCTGTTCCCGACGAGGTCGGCGGCCGGTGCTGCATGCCGCGCCGGTCACGTGCGGGTCAACGGGGAGCGCGCCAAGCCCGCGACGATCGTCGTCCCGGGCGACGAGGTGCACGTGCGCGGCGGCGCGCGCGAACGCGTCGTGATCGTGCAGCGCACCGTCGTCAAGCGCGTCGGTGCCGCCGTGGCCGTCGGGTGCTATCTCGACCGGTCCCCCGCACCGCCGCCCCGGGAGCACACCGCGCTCGCCGGGGTGCGCGACCGAGGCACGGGTCGGCCGACGAAGCGCGACCGCCGCCAGCTCGACCGGCTGCGCGGCCGCGACTGACCGCCCGTCGCGCGGCCTCCGCCCCTCACCCGGCCGCGCACGTGACGGCGGTCGCCGTCGGCAGGCCGGTCCCCTGGAAGCCGAGGTCCGTCGATCCACCCGCCGGGAGCGCGGCGTTCCACGCGGCCGGCCGGAACGTCACGGTCGTGCCCGACGTGCTGACCTGCGAGCTCCACGCGGTGGCCACCTGCCCCGACGCGAGCGTCGCGGTGACGGTCCACGACGAGATCGCCGACGAGCCGGCCGTCACGTGCACCCCCACGACGAACCCGCCCGGCCACTGGCTCTGCACGGTCCACGTCGCGGTGCACCCGCCCGCCGCGGGCCCGCCCGTCGGGGTGGGCGAGGGCGTCGGCGTGGGTGTCGGGGTGGGTGTCGGGGTGGGTGTCGGGGTGGGTGTCGGGGTCGCGGTGGGTGTCGCAGTGGGTGTCCGGGTGGGCGTCGGGGTCGTCGTCGGGGTCGACGTCGGGACGGTGCCCGACAGGACGGCGGCGAGCGGCGCGAACCACCGGTCCGCCATCACGACGATCCCGTCCTCGTCGGGGTGGACCCCGTCGTAGGTGTCGACTGCGGGGTCCCAGCCGGTCCACTGGTCGACGACCGTGATCGGCGAACGCGCCGTCGTCAGGCCCGCGGCCCAGGCCGGGATCGCGTCGTTGAGCGCGACCGTCCGCGCCGGGCAGTCGGCACACGTCGGTGGCGCGACGGGGATGATCTGCGCGACGAGGATCCGCATGTCGGGGTTGTTCGCCCGCATCTGGCCGACGAGCGTGGTGTACGCCGCGAGGATCGCGGACGTCGGGCGCGCCGACCACACGTCGTTGGTGCCGAAGTGCATGACGACGACGTCGGGGTGCGTCTGCTCCAACCAGCCGACGAGCATGCCCTGCGCCGCGACGTCCGTCACGAGGTACCCGCCGTGGCCCTCGTTCTCGCCGTCGTACGCGAAGCCGCAGCCCTGTCCCGGCAGCGTGCCGACGAAGTCGGTGTTCGTGATCCCGGCCGCCTGCAGCCGCTGCCAGAGCAGCGCACGCCAGCACCCGGGCGAGCCGGTGATCGAGTCGCCAAGCGCCATGATGCGCACCGGGTCCGCGGCACTGCTCGACGCAGCGCCCGCCACGAGCCCGAGCACTGCCGCGAGTCCCGCGACCGCGAGCGCGGCGAGCATCGCCACGAGCCGCTGCGGGCGCAGCGGTCGGGCCGTCGTGCTCGTCGTGACCGGGCCCGTCCCGTCGATCGTGCGCATGTGGTTCCCCTTGTCTCGTCGGCCTCGCCCCGCACGCTCGTCGAAGCGCCTCGACCGAGCCGGGACGACAACGACGTGCCAGCACCCTCGCGCACGCCTCGGCCGCGCGTCGCTCGTCGAAACGCTTAACCTCGGCAGGACGCGCCGGGGACACCGCACCAGGTCCGAACGTCCCGGCGCCCGACACGCGGGTACGCTGGCCCGCATGAGCGAACCCGTCCTGCAGCGCCGCGACGACGACCGTTCGGGATCCCCCGAGCGTGCCGTCACCGCCTTCTTCTCGTTCGTGCTGTTCTTCGCCGGCCTCGCGCTGTTCGCGGTCGCCTTCTCGGTCGTCGACGCCGCCAAGCCGTGGGTCTTCTTCGGTGCCATCGCGTCGGTCGCGCTCGCGATCGCGATCCCGACGACGATCGTCCCGGCCCTCGAGGACCGCTGACCGTCACGTCACGGCAAAGATGTGACCTTCGGCTCAGTGCACGCCTGACCAGCGTGCCTACGTTCGAACCTGAGAGCACCACCCTCGCTCAGGAGAGAACGTGGACACCGTCGCCCGCACCGCTGAACCCCACCCGGAACCCGCCAGCACCTGGGACGAGCGCACGGGGCGGCGACACCGCCGTCGACGCCTCTCGGTCCTCGCGCTCGTCCCCCTGCTCACGCTCCTGACCGCGTGCGGCAGCTCGACGGCAGAGCAGGGCGGTACGCAGCACGGCGGCGAGGCGAGCCTCGCGCTGCCGGACCTCGACCAGGTCACGGTCGTCGGCGGGCTGTCCGGGAACGCGCTCCTCGGGCTCGGTCTCGTCGTGTGCGTCCTCGGGCTCGCGATGGGCGTCGCGACGTACCTGCAGATGCGTCGCCTCGAGGTGCACGCCTCGATGCGCGAGGTGTCGGAGCTCATCTACTCGACCTGCCGTGCCTATCTCGGCCAGCAGGGCCGCTTCCTCATGGTGCTCTGGGCCTTCATCGCCGCGGTCATCGTCGTCTACTACAAGGTGCTCGTCGGGTTCGGATGGGGCCGCGTGGCGGTCGTCATCGCGTTCAGCCTGATCGGCATGGCGGGCTCGTACTCCGTCGCGTGGTTCGGCATCCGCGTCAACACGCTCGCGAACTCGCGCGTGGCGTTCGCGTCGCTGCGCGGTCGGCCCCTGCCGCTGCACCGCATGCCGCTCAAGGCCGGCATGTCCATCGGCATGGTGCTCATCAGCCTCGAGCTGGTCATGATGCTCGTCATCCTCATGTTCCTGCCGCGTGACATCGCGGGAGCGTGCTTCATCGGCTTCGCGATCGGCGAGTCGCTCGGCGCGAGCGCGCTGCGCATCGCGGGTGGCATCTTCACGAAGATCGCCGACATCGGCTCCGACCTCATGAAGATCGTGTTCAAGATCAAGGAGGACGACGCCCGCAACCCCGGCGTCATCGCCGACTGCACGGGCGACAACGCGGGCGACTCGGTCGGCCCGTCGGCCGACGGCTTCGAGACCTACGGCGTGACGGGGGTCGCGCTCGTGACGTTCGTGCTGCTGGGCGTGCACGACCCCGCGGTGCAGGCGAGCCTGCTCGTCTGGATCTTCGTCGTGCGCGCCGTGATGATCGTCGCGTCCGCCGTGTCCTACCAGCTCAACGACGTCTGGACGGCCCGCCGCTACCGCGACGCGACCCGCATGGACTTCGAGCGGCCGCTGTCGAACCTCGTCTGGCTGACGTCCGCCGCGTGCATCGTCGCGACGTTCCTCACCACGTGGTTCGTGCTCTCGCAGACGGCGGCGGGCGACCAGTGGTGGCGCCTCGCGACGATCGTCTCGTGCGGCACGCTCGCCGGTGCGCTCATCCCCGAGCTCGTCAAGGCGTTCACGTCGACCGGTTCGAAGCATGTGCGCGAGGTCGTCAAGTCCTCGCGCCAGGGCGGTCCGTCGCTCAACATCCTGTCCGGCCTCGTCGCCGGCAACTTCTCCGCGTACTGGCTCGGCATCGCGATCGTCGGGCTCATGGGCGGCGCCTACCTGTTCAGCGAGCAGGGTCTCGACGACCTCATGGTCGCGCCCGCGGTGTTCGCGTTCGGGCTCGTCGCGTTCGGCTTCCTCGGCATGGGACCCGTGACGATCGCGGTCGACTCCTACGGACCCGTGACGGACAACGCGCAGAGCGTCTACGAGCTGTCGGTCATCGAGGACCTCGAGGACATCGACGACGAGCTCGAGCGCGAGTACGGGTTCACGCCCCAGTGGGAGCGCGGCAAGCTCATGCTCGAGGAGAACGACGGCGCCGGGAACACCTTCAAGGCGACCGCCAAGCCCGTGCTCATCGGCACGGCGGTCGTCGGCGCCACCACCATGATCTTCTCGATCATCATGGGCCTGACCGGTGGGCTCACCGAGGGCATCGAGAACCTCTCGCTCCTGCACCCACCGTTCCTGCTGGGCCTCATCACGGGCGGCGCGGTGATCTTCTGGTTCACGGGAGCGTCGATCCAGGCCGTCACGACCGGCGCGCACCGCGCGGTCGAGTTCATCCGCACGACCATCCGGCTCGACGGCGTCACCAAGGCGAGCGAGGCGGACTCGCGTCGCGTCGTCGAGATCTGCACGCAGTACGCCCAGCAGGGCATGCTCACGATGTTCCTCGGCGTGTTCTTCGCGACGCTCGCGTTCGCGTTCGTCGAGCCCTACTTCTTCATCGGCTACCTCGTGTCGATCGCGACGTTCGGCCTCTACCAGGCGATCTTCATGGCGAACGCCGGCGGTGCCTGGGACAACGCGAAGAAGATCGTCGAGACCGACCTGCACGCCAAGGGCACGTCGCTGCACGACGCGACGATCGTCGGGGACACCGTCGGCGACCCGTACAAGGACACGTCGTCCGTCGCGCTCAACCCCGTCATCAAGTTCACGACGCTGTTCGGGCTGCTCGCCGTCGACCTCGCCGTGTCCCTCACCGACGAGGGCCGGGGGACGCTCGTCCGGGTGCTCGCTGCCGTGTTCTTCGTCGTCAGCGCGTACTTCGTGCACCGCTCGTTCTACGGCATGCGGATCCGCACGTCGCTCGAGGGCGACGACGAGGGCGCGGCCCCGTCCCCCGTCGACGAGCCGCCCGCCGACGAGCGCGCGTCCGACCACCGGGACGCGCAGGCTCCCGCGTCCGACGAGCCCACCCTGCCCGCGCAGGCCCGGCCCGTCGACGACGAGCTCGGCACGAAGGAGGCGAGCGTGTCATGAGCCCGCGCATCGCGGTCCGCTACCGCGACGTGCTCGTCGACCCCGACGGTCACGTCGCGGGGCACGACGCCGGCGCGACGCTCGTACGACGCCTCCTGCGCGTGTTCCCCGGCTCGGTGCTCGTCGGCGACGGACCGCGCCGCTGCGACGGGTTCGACGTGCTGCCGCTCGAGTTCGTCGACGCGGGCGACACGGTCGTCATCAACATGGACGTCGTCGACTCGGCGGCCGTGTGGCGCACGCTGCGCGCCTCGGGCACCGCCCGGCCCGGGACCGAGCCGCGGGTCATGAACTTCGTCTGGTGGTCGACGTCCCAGTTCACGCACACCGTCGACCGCGCGTGCCTCGGGCTGTCCTGCGCACTGTTCCCCACGTTCGCGAACTCCGAGCGCACCGCGACCGAGGTCCGCGAGATCGTCGGGCAGTGGACCGTGCAGCAGCTCGCCGAGCAGGCCCGCATCGGGTGGGTCAACCTCGGGATCCGGCTCGAGCACGTGCACCCGCGCCACGAGCCCGACGTGCCCGTGGTCCTCTACCCCGCGATCTGGCTCTCCGACCGCAAGCAGCCGAACGTCTTCTTCGACGTCGTCGAACGCGTCCGCAAGCGTGTGCCGCTGCGCGTCGAGGGGCGGCTCGTCGAGTCCCACCTCGTCTCCGAGCAGGCCATGCGCCTGTCCCGTCACGACTGGGTGTGGCTCGGCCCGCTCACCGCGACCCGCGACGACTACTGGGAGGCCCTGGCGCACACGACCGCGTTCCTCGCGACCGCGGCCGACGAGTCCTACGGCCTCGAGTACGTCGAGGCGCTCGTCGCGGGCGCCGTGGGCGTGTTCCCCGACCGGCCCTGGGCGCGAGCGATCCTGCCCTCGTCGTACCCGCTGCTCTACCGCACCACCGCCGAGGCCGAGTCGATGCTCGAACGCGCGCTCACCGACACCGCGGCCGTGCGACGCGAGCTCGACGACGCGGCCGGCGGCTCGTTCCAGGAGTGGCTGCGCGCACGGCACGACGACGACGCCTTCGACCACGCGATCGTCGAGCACGTCCACAGGTGGTTCGGCGAGACCCACTGAGCCACCGCCACGGCAGTCCGGGGACGCCGGCCGCGCCGCCCCGCACGACGCATCGTGAGACGGCCCCGCGCCGGGGCGAGGCCGGGCTCGCGTCCGGGAGACAATGGCGGCCGTCGTCGACCCTGGGAGCCGTGATGCCCGAACGCATGAACGTCGAGTCGTTCAACCTCGACCACCGCACCGTCGTCGCACCGTACGTGCGCCTCGCCGACAGCAAGTCGCTTCCCGCGGGCGACGTCATCGAGAAGTACGACGTGCGGTTCACCCAGCCGAACGTCGCGCACCTCGAGATGCCGACCGTGCACTCGCTCGAGCACCTGTTCGCCGAGCACTCGCGCAACCACACGTCGCGCGTCATCGACTTCTCCCCCATGGGCTGCCAGACGGGCTTCTACCTCACGCTCGCGGGGCAGTGGCAGTACGACGACGTGCTCGACCTCGTCGAGGCGACGCTGCGCGACGTGCTCGACGCGACCGAGGTCCCCGCGGCGAACGAGGTCCAGTGCGGCTGGGGGGCGAACCACACGCTCGCCGGTGCCCAGGAGGCCGCGCGCGAGTTCCTCGCGCACCGCGCCGAGTGGTCGACGGTGACCGCGTGAGCGCAGCGCCGGACGCGCGCACCGACGGGCTCGACGTGCTCGGCACGTGCGACGCGGTCGTCGTCGTCGCGATGCCCGTCGAGGCCGACGCGTTCGTCGCCGCAGCCGAGCAGGCCACGGCTGCGACGACCGCGGCGGGTGGTGCCGAGCACCGCGTCCTGACGCTCGGGGGCCGCCGTGTGCTCCTCGTGCGGTCGGGCATCGGGCTCGTGAACGCCGCGACCGCGGCATCCGTCGCGCTGTCGACCCACCGCGCACGTGCCCTCGTCAGCGGCGGCAGCGCGGGTGGGCTCGGCGTCGGGGTGCGCGTCGGGGACGTGGTCCTCGGGGACGAGAACGCGCTCGCCGGCGCCGATGCGCGCGCGTTCGGGTACGCGCTCGGGCAGGTGCCCGGGATGCCCGCGACCTACCCCGCCGACGCGGCACTGCTCGCCCGTGCGCTCGACGCCGCCGCGACGCTGCCCGCATGGTCCGCGGACCCGGTCGACGTGCGCGTGCTGCGGGGCGGCGTGGTCTCGGGCGACGTGTTCGTCGACGCCGAGCGGGTCGGTGGTGTGCGCACAGCGTTCCCGGACGCGCTCGCGACCGACATGGAGTCCGCCGCGCTCGCACAGGTCGCGCACCTGTTCGGCGTGCCGTTCCTCGCGGTGCGCGGCATCAGCGACCTGTGCTCGCCCGTCGAGGCGGGCGAGTTCGCGACGCACGTCGATGACGCTGCCGATCGCTCCGCCGCGGTCGTACGTGCCCTGCTCGCGGGGCTTCCGGACTGACGCGTCGGGCTTGCGGGCTGACACGTCGCCTTCCGGGCTGACCCGTCGCCGACGCCTCGGTCGCGCGCGAGGCGATCGTGCCTGACCTCGACGCCCCGCGCTCCTGGCCAGGAGCGCGGGGCGTCGTGCGTCAGCTGCCGCGTCGCGCGAGCGCCGCGTCGATCTCCGGGTCGCCGAGGCGGCCGAGCCAGGCGACCAGGTCCGGGTACGTCGAGGGGTTCGACGCGAGGTGGACGCGCAGCTCAGGCGCCTGGGCCGCGATCGCGGCGAGAACCTCGAGGTCCGTCGCGGGGTCGGCCGCCTGCGCCGCGGTGAACCCGTGCGCGGGTTCAGCGGGCGCCCGGGTGTCGTCCGCGGACTCCTGCGCCGCGGAGTACTCGTCGAACCACGACGACTCTCCCTGCGCAGCAGGCGCAGCCTCCGGCTGTCCGGTACCGGACTCAGCGCTACCCGGCTCAGCGGCACCGCGCTCGGCGGCCACAGGCTCCGCGGAAACGGGCTCCGCGGAAACGGGCTCGGCCGCGACGGTCGGTGCTGGATCGAGCGGTGCTGGATCGATCGGCGTTGGATCGATCGGTGCTGGATCGGTCGGCACTGGATCGGTCGGCACTGGTGCGACCTGCGCTGAGACCTGGAGGTCGGCGGGCGGTGCGGCGATCGGCTCGACGACGACCGGGGGCACCGCCGCCGCGGGAGCCGGGGCCCCGGCGACTGGTCCGGGCGCCGGGGCCGCCGGTGCTGGTGCGTGCGCAGGCGTGGGGGCTGCGGGTGCCCCGCCAGGCAGCTCGTCGTCGCTCCACGGCTGACGCGGGCCCGGACCGTGCGTCGCGTACCAGGACCGGACCGGCGCGGGCAGCAGCAGGCACGAACCGACGAGCAGCGGCAGACCGAACGCGAGAAGCAGCTCGGGCAGCTCGGCGGACCCTCGCCAGAACCCGTGCGGCCGCACGGCGACGACGAGCGCGACGACACCCAGCACGGTCGCGACGCACGTCGCGACGAGGGCCGGAGCACGACCCGTCGCCGGACCGGCCGCGAAGAGCGACCGGGCCACGACGGCGGCGACTGCCGTGAACGCGAGCACCACGACGAGCACCACGCGCCACCCGATTCCCCCGACCTCGAGCCCTGACGTCGATGCGATGACGGTCACGAGCTGCACGATCGCTGCCCCGCCCGCGAGCACCGCGAGTGCGACCCAGCCCGCCGACGCGCTCGCGAACCAGTCGCGCTCGAGCGGCACGACGGGGCGCACGAGGCGCCGCCAGCCCGCCGCGAGCATGAGCACCCCCGCGGCCGGGAGCACGACGAAGCCCGCGGTGAGCTGCGTGACCGACGTCGCGGCGTGGTATCCGAGCCCGGGCTCCTCGTGGTGCAGCGGTCCGTACAGCACGAACGCGAAGGTGGCGGTCGAGGCGACCGCGACCAGGACCCGGCGCCAGGCCGCGGACTGCCGCAGGACGGCGACGAGCGGTGCGACGACGATCGCCGTGGCCACCACGAACGTCACGAGCTCGATGAGCGCGATCGCCCACGAGAACCGGTCGACGAGCTGCACCAGGACGGCCACGACGCCCGCGAGCTGCAGTGCCCCGGCAAGGACGACGAGCGCGACGAGCGTGCGGCGGGTCCAGGCGGTGACCAGGTCCACCGTGCGCGCGCTGCCGAGCTCGGCCACCCGCGGGCTCGCGGCGACCACCGCGCCGGCGAGCGCGATCGCCATCGCGGGACCGATCCCCGACGGCATCCAGGACCCCAGACCCCGGTCGAGGAACGCCGCGAGGACGTCGAACGCGAGGTAGACGAGCACCAGCACCACCAGCGGCGCGTTGACGAGGGCCCGCACACCGATCACGGTGCGGTTGCTCCAGCCCCGCGGCAGCGCGTTCACGCGCGCGAGGTAGAACAACGACAAGGACAGCACGGACAGCACGACGAGCAGGACGACCTCGACGCGATCGGTCGACGCGTACCGGTAGTCCCAGCCGAGACCGAGGCTCACGAGCAGCAGGAGGAGCGCGATGCCGTCGGTGAGGTAGTCCCGCAGCGGAACGCCCGCGAACGCGCTCGCCCGGTCACCTGCGCCGGGCGCAGCCGCGACCGGGAGGGCACCGGCCGGCGGCGGCGGGTACGAGCCCGGTGCATAGCCGCCGGGCGGCGGTGGGTACGTGCCCGGTGCGTAGCCTCCGGGCGGTGGATACGCGACGTTGCCGGGCTGGTCGGGCTGACCGGCCGGACCGGGCTCGGCGACCGGGCCGGACGCACCCACGTGCTCGTCCGGGTTGCTCATCTGCTCGACCTCCGTCGTCGGGTTGCGCGCAGCGCTCAACGCGCCGACGCGACTGTATCGGCCCGGACCGACATCCCGGGTTCGGTTCGTCCGCATCCGTCCCCCTCCACACGTGGGACGCAGCGGCGTCCCACGCCGTGTCACCCGTCCGGGTGGGGTCCCTCAGCGGCGCTCGAGCAGGGTCGCGACCTCGTAGTGCGTGGTCTGCGGGAACATGTCGAACACCCGCACCTCGCGGACCGCGAACGACGCCATGGTCGCGAGGTCGCGTGCGAGCGACACCGCGTTGCACGACGAGTACACGACGTGCCGCACGTCCGACGCATCGAGCCAGGCCGCGAGCTGCGGTCCGATCCCCCGCCGCGGCGGGTTCACGACGACGAGCGTGGGCGGGTGCGGCTGCGCCAGCGCCCACGTCGTCGCGTCCGCCGCGACGAACCGCGCGTCGGCACGCCCGAGCTCGTCGGCGGTCGCCTGTGCGCTCGCGACGGCCTGCGTGCTCGCCTCGACGCCGACGACCTCGCGCACGCCGGAGCCCGGCCCGCCCACGTGCAGCGCGAAGCCGCCGACGCCGCAGTACAGGTCCCACACGCTCGTCGGACGGCATGCGGCGACCCACCGCGCGGCCTGCGCGTAGAGCGCCGCCGTCACGTCGGTGTTCGTCTGGAAGAAGCTGCGCGGCCGCAGGTGCAGCGCGACAGCGCCGTCGTCGGTCGCGACCCGCATCGTGAGCGTCTGCTGCTCGGTGAGCGGGAGCTCGAGGTCGCCCTCGAGCACCGCCTTGTGCTCGGGCAGCACGTTCACGCTCGCGACCGACAGCGTCGGCAGCTCGGCCTGCAGGCTCGGCAGGTGCTTGCGGATGCGCGCGACCGCCTCCTGCGAGCGCAGGACGAACCGCATCATGAGGTGCCCGTCCGGGGCCAGGGTGAGCAGGACGTGCTTGAGCTCTCCGCGCCGGGTCGGCACGTCGTAGGGCTCGATCGCGGCGCGGGTCACGAACCTCGCCACGGCCGGGAACGCCGCGCGCAGCTCGTCGGGATACAGGCCGCAGCCCTGCAGGTCCACCCCGCGCCCGGCGACGTCGAGGATGCCCAGCGTCGGGTGCTCGACCGTGCCCGCGACGACCATCTTGGCCTTGTTGCGGAAGCCCGACTCCGCGCTCGCGACGGGCGCGAGCCAGCGTGCGTCGGGGTGCTCGGCGAGCAGGCCGCGCGCGTGGGCCTCCTTGGCGGCGAGCTGCTCGTCGTACGGGCGTCCCATCCAGCCGCAGGACCGGCACAGCCCCGCGTCGAAGTAGGAGCACTGCACATCCACAGGGTACGGGCCCGCGGCACGCGGTCTGTCGGTGCTGGTGGCTATGGTGCGGGCGTGGGCGACGAGGTCGGCGTGGGTGCCGTGCGAGGGGCGGGCGGTCGCCTGCACGTGCACGTCGCGGAGCGCGCGGACGCGCTCGTCGCGGCGCTGGCCGACGAGCTCGCGCGCCCGCCCGCCGACCCGTTCGCGGTGGACCTGGTGGCGGTGCCGACCCGCGGCGTCGAGCGCTGGGTCGCGCAACGGCTCGCGCACCGGCTGGGCGTGGGCGACGCGACCCTGCAGGACGGCGTGTGCGCCAACGTGCGGTTCGACCCGCCCGCCCGCATCGTCGCCGACGTGCTCGCGGCCGTCGCGGGCATCGACCGACGCAGCGACCCCTGGCGACCCGAGTCGCTGCAGTGGGACGTGCTCGACCTGCTCGACTCCCACGCGCACGAACCGTGGCTCGCGGCCGTCGCGCACCACCTCGGCAACGCCGGTCACGGCGAACACGGCGAACACGGCGAGCACGGTGGGCATGAGCACGTCGCATCCGACGACGCGCGCGCGGGACGCCGGATGCACCTCGCGCAGCGGGTCGCGCGGCTGCTGGCGGCCTACGACGCGCGACGCCCGTCGCTCGCGCGCGCCTGGACCACCGCGTCCGGGGTCAGTGCGTCCGGGGTCAGTGCGGGCCTCGAGTCCGACGACGGCGCCGGCGGACCGCTGCCCGACGACCTCGCGTGGCAACCCGTGCTGTGGCGCCTGCTCGTCGAGCGCCTCGGCCCGCCGCCGGCCCTGCGTGTCGACGAGGCCGTCGACCGGCTCGTCGCGGAGCCCGAGCTGGTCGACCTGCCCGAGCGGCTCCACGTGCTCGGCCCGACGTCGCTGCCGGAGGCGCACCTGGCGGTCCTCGACGCGCTCGCGGTGCGCCGGGACGTGCACGTGTGGCTCCCGGAGCCGTCGCTCGCACTGTGGCGGGCCGTCGAGCCGGTCGTGGGGCCGCGCCGACGGCGTGACGCGGCTGCCGTCGCGCACCACCCGCTGCTGCGCTCGATGGCGACGGACGCGACCGAGCTCGCCGCGCGGGTCAAGGCGCTCGACCCCGTCGTCCACGAGGTCGCCGCCGAACCGACCGCCGCGACCGTTCTCGGTGCTCTGCAGGCGCGCGTGCGCGCGGACGCACCCGCGGGCTCGTCGTCGCCGGCACCCACGCTCCCGGCAGATCCCGCGGACCGGTCGGTGCAGGTGCACGCGTGCCACGGCCGGTCTCGTCAGGTCGAGGTGCTGCGCGACGTCGTCGTCGGCCTGCTCGCGGACGACCCGACGCTCGAGCCGCGCGACGTGCTCGTGATGTGCCCGGACGTCGAGGCGTTCGCGCCGCTCGTGCACGCCGTGTTCGGACCGGCACCCGACGAACCCGATGCCCCCGAGCACCCCGGGCGCACGCTGCGGGTGCGCATCGCCGACCGCTCCCCCGCACGCGCCAACCCCGTGCTCGCGGTGCTCACGGCGCTCCTGGAGCTCGCGGGTTCGCGCGTGAGCGCCTCGGCGGTCGTCGACCTCGCGCAGGCCGCGCCCGTGCGGCGCCGGTTCGCGCTGGACGACGACGCGCTCGACCGGCTGCGCGCGTGGGCGCTCGAGTCGGGGGTGCACTGGGGCGAGGACGTCGCACGACGTGCCCGCTACCGGCTCGGCTCGGTCCCGCAGGGCACGTGGGGCGCGGCACTCGACCGGCTGCTCCTGGGCGTCGCGATGGCCGAGGACGGCCAGCGCTACGTCGACGCGGTACTACCCGTGGACGACGTGGGCTCGTCCGACGTCGTCCTCGTCGGACGGGTGGCCGAGCTGCTGGACCGGCTGTCCGCGGTGCTGGCCGACCTCAACGGCGCACACCCTGCGGCGCACTGGTTCGACGCGATCGACCGTGCGCTGCTGCTGCTCACCGACGTGGCACCCGCGGACCGGTGGCAGCAGGCCGAGGCGCAGCGCGTGCTCGCGGAGGCGCGCGACGACGCGGTTGGCCGCACGAGCACGCTGCGCCTTCCGGACGTGGTCGCGCTGCTCGCGCCACGGCTGCAGGCTCGCCCGACGCGCGCCGGGTTCCGCACGGGTGCGCTCACGGTCTGCTCGCTCGCGCCCATGCGGTCGGTGCCGCACCGGGTCGTCGTGCTGCTCGGCATGGACGACGGCGCGTTCCCCCGCGCCGGGCGGCGTGACGGTGACGACGTGCTGGCACGCGACCCGCTCGTCGGGGAGCACGACCGCCGCCAGGAGGACCGCCAGCTCTTCCTCGACGCCGTCATGTCCGCGACCGAGCACCTCGTGGTCCTGCACACGGGGGCCGACGAGCGGACCGGCGCGCACCGGCCGCCGTGCGTGCCCGTGGGCGAGCTGCTCGACGCGATCGGCGAGGCGGTCGCGCTGCCCGGCGGTGCCCGCACCACGCTCGTCGTCGAGCACCCGTTGCAGCCGGTGGACCCGCGCGTGTTCACGCCCGGTGCGCTCGGCCGGCCCGGGCCGTTCGGGTTCGACGCGCTCGACCTCGCGGCCGCGCGCGGCGCAGCCGGGCCCCGGATCGCGTCGGACGTGCTCGTCGCGACCCCGTTGCCGCCACCCGCGAGCGCGGGCGACGACGTCGACCTCACCGACCTCGTCGCGGCCCTCCAGCACGCGCCGCGGGCGTTCTTCGCGCAGCGCCTCGACGCGGCGCTGCCGCGCGACGAACCTCAGCTCGACGACCGCATGCCGCTCGAGCTCGACGCGCTCACGCGCTGGGCGATCGGCGACCGGGTGCTCACGGCGACGCTCGCGGGCGCCGACCTGACCGCCGCCGGGGCGGCAGAGCGCCGCCGCGGCCACCTGCCCCCGCGCGCGCTCGGCGGGGCTGCGCTCGAGTCGATCCTGGACGAACTCCGCCCCATCCTCGACGCGGCCCAGCCGCATCTCGCGGGCGAGGCGACGACGTGCGACGTGCGCATCACGCTGCCGGGCACGACCAGGTCCGTCACCGGGACGGTGGGCGGGCTGTACGACGGGTGCCTCGTGCGCGTCGTGTACTCCCGGCTGACGCCCAAGCACCTGCTCACGTCGTGGGTGCACCTGCTCGCGCTCGCCGCGAACGGTGCGCCGGTCCGGAGGGCCGTGACGATCGGGCGGGGACGTGGCGATGCCGACACGTCCGTGCTGCGCGCCCCCGACGCCGGGTCAGCCCGCGAGCTGCTCGGCGAGCTCGTGGCGGTGCGCGACGAGGCACTGGTCGCGCCGATCCCCCTGCTCACCCGCACGAGCCACGCGTACGCGACGTGCCGTTGGCAGCGAGGTTCCAGGTCGGAGGCGCTGAGCGCCGCGCGGCGCGAGCTCGGTTCGCTCGACGACGCCGAGAACGGGCGCGGCGCGTTCGAGCGCGTCGACGCGTACCACGTGCTCGCGTGGGGCGACGGGTTCGGGCTCGACGACCTGCTCGGCGAGCCCACGGCGCTCGACCGGACGCTGCGCCCGCAGGAGCCGACCCGGTTCGGGGCGCTCGCGGCGCGGGTGTGGGACGCGCTGCTGCAGCACGAGCGGTTCGAGGAGGCGGTGTGAACGAGGCGACCGTGCCCGAGACGCCCGCGCGCGAGCCGGTGCTCGACGTGCCGGTGTTCGACGCGTGCGGTCCGCTGCCCGGCATCGAGACGGTCGTGCTCGAGGCGAGCGCCGGCACGGGCAAGACGTGGACGATCGCGTCGCTCGCCGTGCGGTACGTCGCCGAGCTCGACGTGCGCCTGCCCGAGCTGATGCTCGTGACGTTCGGCCGGGCCGCCACGACCGAGCTGCGCGACCGCGTGCGCTCACGACTCGTCGAGGTCGAGCGCGCGCTGCGCACGCCGCACACCGCTCGCTCGTCGGCGGACGAGGTAGTGGCCCTGCTCGCGGACGCGCCCCCCGACGAGGCCGAGCGCCGCCGGGCGCGCGTCGCCCGCGCCGTCGCCGAGTTCGACGCCGCCACCATCACCACGACGCACGGCTTCTGCCAGCAGATGCTCACGATGCTCGGCACGACGGCGGACATGGACCACGACGCAGTGCTCGTGCCGGACGTCACGGACCTCGAGGCGGAGGTCGCCGACGACCTGTACCTGCGCACGTACGCGGCTCAGGCCGAGCCCCTCGTCACGGTCGCCGAGGCGCGCGAGCTGATGCACGCGGCGATCTCGGACCACGCTGCCGCGCTCGAGCCCGCCGACGCGGAACCCGGTACCCGCGCGTTCCACCGGTTCAAGCTCGCGCAGGTCGCGCGCGAGGAGATGCTGGCGCGCAAGCGGGCCGGCGGGGTCGTGGACTACGACGACCTGCTCACGCTGCTGCGCGACGCGCTCACCGACCCGGTGACGGGCCCGGCCGCACGCGAACGCGTGCGCGGCGCATACCGGGTGGTCATGGTCGACGAGTTCCAGGACACCGACCCGGTGCAGTGGCAGATCCTCGAGGCGGCGTTCGCGGGCGAGCGCACGCTCGTCCTGATCGGCGACCCCAAGCAGGCCATCTACGCGTTCCGCGGCGCCGACGTCGCGACGTACCTGGTCGCGGCGCAGCACGCGCGCCGCGCGACGCTCGCGCACAACCACCGCGCGGACCCCGCGGTGGTCGCGGGCCTGCGCCCGGTGCTCGAGGGCGCCGCGCTGGGTGACCGCCGGATCGTCGTGCGCCCCGTGCAGGCACGTCGCAGCGGCAGGCGGCTGGTCGGCGGGCCGCCGGTGGTCCTGCGCCAGGTCACGCGCGAGGTGCTGGGGACCGCGGCGACGCGGACACCGGGGGTGGGTCAGGTCCGCGACTTCCTGTATGCCGACGTCGCGGCACAGGTCGTCGAGACGCTGCGCACGCACCGCGTGCACGACGAGACCGGCGACCGCGAGGTGCGCCCGGGCGACGTCGCGGTGCTCGTGCGGCGCAACCGCGACGCGCACGCCGTGCAGCGCGCGCTCGCCGACGCGGGCGTGCCCGCGGTGATCTCCGGTCTGACCAGCGTGTTCGGCACCCGTTCCGCACAGCACTGGCTCACGCTGCTGTCCGCGCTCGCCCGGCCCGACGACGCACGGCTCGCAGCCGGCGCGGCCCTCACCCCGTTCCTCGGCTGGAGCGCCGCAGACCTGGCGACGGCCGACGACGACGCGCGCGACCGGCTCGCCGAACGGGTGCGTGCCTGGTCCGCGACGCTCGCGTCGTACGGGGTCGCCGCGCTGCTCGAGGCCGCGGCGGCGGCGGGGATGCGCGAGCGGGTCATGCGCCGCACCGACGGCGAGCGCGAGCTCACGGACGTGCGGCACGTGGGCGAGGCGCTGCACGCCGTGGCCGTCCACGACGGGCTCGGGGTGTCGGCGCTGCTCGAATGGCTGCGGGCGCGCATCGACGAGTCTGCGCGTGACTACGCCGAGGAGCGCAGCCGCCGCCTGCAGACGGACGCGGCGGCGGTCCAGGTCATCACGGTGCATGCGAGCAAGGGGCTGCAGTTCCCGGTCACGCTCGTGCCGTTCGCGTGGGACGCGTGGGTCCCGTCGAACCCGCCCGTGCTGCGGTTCCACCGCGACGACGCGCGGACGCTGCACGTGGGCGGCCCCGACAGCCCCGGTTACGGCGACGGACTGCGCGCGCACCAGGACGACGAGGCGGGCGAGCAGCTGCGTCTGACGTACGTCGCGCTCACGCGCGCGCACAGCCAGGTCGTCGTGTGGTGGGCGCCGAGCCGCAACTCCGAGCGCAGCCCGCTGTCCCGCCTCCTGCTCGCCGCGCGCGACGCAGACGGCACGCCCGCACCCGTCGTCCCGGTGCCGTCCGACGACGTCGCCGCGCACGCGTTCGCCGCACTCGCCGCGACCACGGGCGGCGCCCTCGTGCACGAGCGCGTCATGCAGGCGCGTCCGCCAGCGCGCTGGTCACCGCCGCACGCGCCGACACCCGCGCTCGCGCTCGCCCGGTTCGACCGGGTGCTCGATACCGCGTGGCGCCGCACGTCCTACACGGGCCTGACCGCCGCGGCCCACGACACCCACCACCACGCACCGTCGTCCGAGCCCGAGACGACGGGCGTGCAGGACGAGCCGGGGGGCGCACCGCTCGCAGCCACGTCCCTGTCGGCCGACGAGCACGGTGACCTCGGCGACCCCGACGAGGTCGCGCTGCGTGCGCTCGGCTCCCCCATGGCCGACCTGCCGGCGGGGACGGCCTTCGGCACGCTCGTGCACCACGTGCTCGAGCACGTGGACACGCGCGCGGTGGACCTCGCGGCCGAGGTCGCGGACCGCTGCGCCCAGGCCGACCCGGGTCATGCGCTGCCGGTCGGCCCCGACGAGCTGGCGGCGCGCCTGCTGCCCGCGCTGCACACCCCGCTGGGTCCGCTCGCCGACGGGCGGACGCTCGCGCAGATCGCACCCGCGGACCGGCTGCCCGAGCTGGAGTTCGAGCTGCCGCTCGCGGGCGGTGACCGGACCGGAGGCCGCGTGGCGGCGCCCTCGCTGCGCGACCTCGCGGCGCTGTGGCGCGAGCACGTGCCCGCCGACGACCCGTTCACGCGGTACGGCGAGCGGCTGGCGGACCCGGCGCTCGCCGCGAGCACGCTGCGCGGCTATCTGACGGGCAGCATCGACGCCGTGCTGCGCGTCCCGTCGCCGCAAGGTGGGTACAGGTACCTCGTCGTGGATTACAAGACGAACAGGCTCGGCCCGTGGGAGGAGCCGCTCACGGCGTGGCACTACCGACCGTCGTCGATGCGCATCGCGATGGTCGAGCACCACTACCCGCTGCAGCTCGTGCTCTACGTGGTCGCCCTGCACCGCTTCCTGCGCTGGCGCGTGCCCGGCTACGAGCCCGACATCCACCTGGGCGGTGGGCTCTACCTGTTCGTGCGCGGGATGCTCGGCCCGGGCACCCCGGAGCTCGCCGGCCCCGGCGGACCGACCCCGACCGGCGTGCTCGCGTGGCGACCGCCGACCCCGCTCGTGCTCGCTGCGTCCGAGCTTCTGGCAGGTCCCCGATGAGCCCTACACCGCCCCCGACCCGTGCGCCGCTCGGCGCCCACCCCGACGTTCCGTGGCGCGTCACCGGGCTGCTCGCACCGTTCGTCGCCGCCCGGGTCCTCAGCTCGGCCGACGTGCACGTCGCCCGGCGCATCGCGAGCCTGTGCGGCGAGGACGACGAGCGTGTGGCACTCGCCGCCGCGCTTGCCGTCCGCGCGCTGCGTGCCGGGTCGGTGTGCGTCACGCTCGCGGACGCGCGCGCGATCGTCGAGCCCGCGCAGGACGACGACCCCGCGGTCGAGGGCACAGCGTTCGACGCGACGACCGATGACGTGGCGCGCGCGGGCGTCACCGACCTCCGGTGGCCCGACCTCGACCCGTGGGTCGCCGCCGTGCGGGCGAGCCCCGCGGTCGCCGACGGACCGGACGGTCCCGACGACCGCCCGCTGCGCTGGACCGACGGCCGCCTGTACCTCGACCGCTACTGGCGCGACGAGGTCGAGGTCCGCACGCGGGTCACGGCGCGGCTCGTGCACGTGGACGTCGACGAGGTCCGGCTCGAGGCCGCGGTGGACCGGCTGTTCCCGGACCCCGACGACGAGCGCCAACGCGCCGCGTTGCGCACGGCGGCGACCTCACGCCTCACGGTCCTGACGGGTGGCCCGGGTACCGGCAAGACCACGACCGTCGCCCGCCTGGTCGCAGCCCTGCAGGACGTCGCCGGCCCAGGCCTGCGGGTCGCGCTCGCCGCCCCCACGGGCAAGGCCGCGGCGCGCCTGCAGGAGTCGGTGAACGCGCAGGTCGCGGCGCTCGGGCTCGGGGCGGACCGCGAACGGGTCGGCGAGCTGCACGCCAGCACGGTGCACCGGCTGCTCGGCCGTCGCGCGGGCAGCAGCACCCGGTTCCACCACCACGCGGGGCACCGGCTGCCGCACGACGTGGTCGTGGTCGACGAGACCTCGATGATGTCGCTGTCCCTCATGGCCCGACTGCTCGAGGCGGTGCGTCCGCAGGCGCGCGTCGTGCTCGTCGGCGATGCCCACCAGCTCGCGAGCGTCGAGGCCGGCGCGGTGCTGGGCGACCTGGTCGCATCGCTCCCGGGCGGGGTCGTCGAGCTGACGCGCGAGCACCGGTTCGGGCGTGCGCTCGCGGACCTGGCACGCGCCATCCGCGTGGGCGACGACGAGCGCACCGTCGAGCTCCTGCGCGCGGGCGGGCCGTCGGTGGAGTGGATCGAGACGGCCGGCGACCTCGCGACCGCTGCCGAGGTCGGGTCGCTCGAGCAGGACGTGCGGGCGACGGGCCGACGGCTCGTGACCGCGGCCCGCGCGGGCGACACGGACGGTGCGCTCGCGACCCTCGCGGAGCACCGGCTGCTGCTCGCGCACCGTCGCGGTCCGGCGGGAGTCGCGCACTGGGCGGCGCTCGCCGAGGAGTGGGTCGCCCAGGAGACCGGCGGCAGGTCGGGAACGCCGTTCCCGCCGGGCCGACCGCTCATCGTGACCAGCAACGACCGGGCCACGGGACTGTCGAACGGCGACACGGGCGTCGTCGTCGCGACACCCGACGGGGTCGCCGTCGCGTTCGCGACCGCCGAAGGACACCGGCTCGTCGCGACGCACCGGCTCCCACCCGTGCAGGGCGTGCACGCGATGACCGTCCACCGCGGGCAGGGCAGCCAGTTCACGCGCGTGAGCGTGCTCCTGCCGCCGGCGACGTCACCCCTGCTGACACGCGAGCTGCTGTACACGGCCGTGACACGTGCGCAGCAGCACCTGCGGGTCGTCGGGACTCAGGCGGCCGTGCGCGCCGCGGTACGCCGTCGCGTGCAGCGCGCAAGCGGGCTGGGCACCCCGACAGCCTGACGTCGAAGTACCCGCCCGCGCCCAGCCGCCGACGCGCACTGCAGCCCACCCCCACCGCGGCGAACCCACACTGCTGCGAACCCACACTGCGGCGAACTCACACTGCGGCGAACCCACACTGCGGCGAACCACACTGCGGTCGACGCAGACTTCGGCCGACGCACACCGACCCACACAGAGGCCGATGCGCACAGCCGCCGACACGCATCAGCACCACCACGCACAGCCGCCGACCGACCCGTGGCGGCCCACGCGCTCGTCGGCCGACCACGACTCAGGCGCGAATGCACGCACGGCCCCGGGCGCACGTTCAGCTGCGCAGCGGCAGCCAGTCGAGCACGTCCTGGATCGTCGCGTCCCAGTACTCCCAGTCGTGATCCCCCGGCCCGTCGACGTCGGCGTGCACGTCCACCCCGCGCCGACGCGCGGCCTCGAGCCAGCGCAGGTTCGCACCGTGCAGGAAGTCCTGCGTCCCGCACGAGACGAACAGCGCGGGAAGCGTCGTCGGGTCGGCCCGCTCGACCAGCGCGACGAGGTCGTCGCCCGGGCCCGGCCGGTGTCCGCCCCACACCTGCGGCACCTCGGCGTCCCACAGGCGCGCGTCGTTCGCGACGTCGAGGGCACCCGAGAGCGAGGCGGCCGCCGCGAACCTCTCGGGCTCGCGCAGCGCCCACTTGAACGCGCCGTAGCCGCCCATCGACAGGCCGGCGACGAACGTGTCCTCACGTCGTGTCGAGACCCGGAAGAACGACGCGACGACCGCCGGCAGCTCGACCGTCAGGTGCGTCCAGTACGCGCTGCCGTGCACCTCGTCGGCGTAGAACGAGCGCCCGCCACGCGGCATCACGACCGCGACGCCGCGGCGCGCCGCATAGCGCTCGATCGACGTGCGACGTGTCCAGATCGTCTCGTCGTCGCTCAGCCCGTGCAGCAGGTACAGCACGGGTGGCGGCGCGTCGTCCGCGACGCCCTGCATCCCGATCTGGGTCTGCGTGGCCTGCGGCAGGACGACGGTGGCCGCCGTGCTGACGCCGAGCGCGTCGGAGAAGAAGTGGCAGGTGAGCAGCGCCATCGGGAACCTCCGGGTCGGGGGCCCTCAGCCTGCCACGCGCGGCGGTGCTCCGGTCGTGCCGCCGACGTCGACGAGCCGCAGGCGGACCCGCGCGACATCACCGACCTCGACCGACTCCGCGCGGCGCACCGCGGCCTTGATCGGCAGCACGTACGTCTCCGCGTCCGGGAAGATCGACGTGCGCCACGTCGTCGTCCCGATCGTCACCTCGACGCGCACCGACCCGAACCCGCGCGAGACGCCCTCGGCGACGTCCGCGATCTCGTCGGCCGCGTCCGTCGGCAGGTCGACGAACGTCCACGAGTCGTGCTTGCGCGCATCCCACGGCCGCAGCCGGGCCTCGAAGTCGACCTCCACGGCGTCGATCATGCCGCGCACCGGTGACACGCGAGACACGGGGGCGGGCCACGAGGGTCGGACGACCCCTGTGGACAACGCCCGATCCGTCCGATTCATCCCGGCTAGAGTCCCGCGTCGTCGCTCATCCACCAGGGGGAATCCCATGCGCAAGACGCTCCTCGTCCTCGCCGCCGTGCTCGGCGGCCTCCTGCTCGTCGTCGGCTCCGCCGTCGCGGTCGTGTTCGGTCCCGACGACACCGCGCAGGCCGCCACCAGCCCGCTCCCCAGCGGCGTGCGCGCCGCGACGACCAACCCGGAGCTGCTCGGCTACCGCAACGCCACGCTGCGGGTCACCGCCGCGAGCTCGGCCGGTCCGGTATTCGTCGGCGCCGGCAACCCGATCGACGTCGACAGCTACCTGGGCGACACGCGTCGGCTCCGTCTCACGACGATCACGCCCCTGGACGGCGCGACGGGCAGCGTCCGTGGCGAGACGACGCCACCGTCCGTCGAGCCGTCGTCGCTCGACTTCTGGGAGCGGTCGGTCCACGGCCCGGGAGCACAGTCGCTCACGCTCGAGCTCGACGGCACCCCGACGAGCATCGCGGTCGTCGCCGCCGGAGAACGCGGGACCGTCACGCTGACGTTCGGCATCGTGATCGCGCACGCGTTCGTCGGCGGCGTCGGCACCGCGCTCCTCGGCCTCATCCTGCTGTCGCTGCCGGTCCTGGTCCGTCGCAGGCGCCGTCGCCGCGAGCGCGCAGCGGCGCAGTCGGCACCGTGCACCACCGAGGCACTGACCGTTCCTGGGCCCACGGGCTGCGACGACGTCGAGCCCGTGACGCAGGCCGCCGGGTCGCAGCTGCGCAGCACCCACCGTCTGCGGCGGTGGGCGGTCCCGGTCGTGGGTGTCGTGGCGCTCACGGGGTGCGCACCGATCCCGCAACGGGTCACGACCGTGGAGATCACCCGGCCGGGGCTCGCGCCCGACGAGCTCACCGCGGCGCTCGCGTCCTACGACGAGCGCAACAACGTGGCCATCGACCTCGCGTCCCGCGAGCACGACGGCACGGGCTGGGCCGCGGCCGACCGCGGCATCATCCTGCGCTCGGACCTGCACCAGACGCGCTACCTGACGGAGAAGGGTGAGCCGAAGGTCGCGGGCAGGACGTTGACGACGACGCCCGAGTCCTCGTCGCTGATCTCCCCGAGCTTCACCCAGTACCCCATGTGGTTCGCGGTCGCCGGCACGATGGCCGCACCGGACGAGCAGGCCGACGAGCGCGCGGGGGACGAGAACTCGAGCGAGAAGAAGGCAGACGAGAAGAAGGCAGACGACGGGAAGGACCGCAAGGGCGCCGACGAGAAGCCCGACGCGGACGCGCCGAACCGTGCGCTGCTCGTGTACGAGCGCGACAGCGTCCTCGACCCGTGGCGGATGAGCGCCTCCGTCCCGATCGGCGACGAGACGGTGCCGGCACACGCCCCCGGGGCGGCGTCGCGACCCACCGCAGCGCAGGTCGCGCGAGCACAGACGGTGTCCGACCAGATCGCGGCGTACCTCAAGTCCGGCGACGCGGGCGAGCTCACCGTGCCCGACCAGCTGGCGCACGTACGTGAGGTGATGGTCGACGAGGGTGCCGACTCCCGGCTGCAGCGCGTGACCGTCGATCCGGTCGGGTCGGGCGACGACGCGACGGCCCCGGGGGACGGCGCGCCCAAGGTCGCGGCTGTCGACGGTGGCGCTCTGATGACCGCGACGTACAGCGTGGACTGCACGCTGACCGCGAGGCGCAGCCACACGACGCTCGAGTTCGTCGACGAGGCGTTCGCGCGGGCCGTCGGTCAGGCCGGGTCCCAGACCACGCTGCACCTGCGCTTCGTGGTCGCTGTCGCCGCCGTCGTCCCCGACAGCGGCGAACCGACGCTCCTCGGGGTCCGCAAGGACACGGTCGGTCCCTGACGCCGCGGCGCACCGGGCCGACGCGCCACGACGTCAGCCCTGCAGCCGCATGCACGACGCGCGTCGTGCATGGTGTCCGCGAGCGCTCCGCCTGTGACCCAGGTCCCAGTTCGCCCCGATCTTCGGCACGTAATCTCCGAGTCAAGTGCGGACCGTGAACCGGTGTTCTCGCGCCCGTCGACTGTCGGGCTCGCCGGGCCCGGTCCCCGACGAGAGGAGCCCTCGTGGACACCGTGACCGCCCTGTCCGCCGTCCAGCTGCCGGCCGCGGTGCGCGCTGCGCTCGAGGCGAGCCCGCGTGTGCTCGTCCCACAGACGCGCGACGAGCTCTACCAGCTCGCCCTCGGACCGGTCGGCGGGCCGATCCACGAGGTCGCCTACGACGTCCCGACGGACGACGGCACGCGCCGGATCGTCGAGGCGACCGTGACCCGCTGTCGCAACGGCATGGCGGTCAACTACCCCGAGGACTACATGCGGCGCCGGGACCCGGACTGCATGCGCATCGCGGACGACCTGCCGACCGACAAGCCTCGCTACCGCGACGTCTTCGACGAGGAGTTCGCGCCGACGAAGCAGGCGACGCTCGACTGGCTCGGTGAGCAGGAGCTCGTCGTCGTGCCCTTCAAGGCGGGCGGTCCGACGTTCGGGTACCCGTCGCTCGCGCTGGTCCCGGTCAACGCGGCGTTCTTCGCGGTCGCGCTCGTCGACCTGCAGGGCTGGGTCACGTTCGACGAGCTCGAGGCGCAGCACGGCGAGTTCGCGCCGCGATCGATCCTCTACGTCGCGCCGCCGTTCCGGCACACGACCTTCGGCGGACGTCAGGTCGTCGTGCACGACCGCACCCCCGAGCTGCACGAGGTGTTCGCGTACAACCTCTACCCCGGACCGAGCGCCAAGAAGGGCGTGTTCTCGGTGCTGCTCGACATCGGCGAGCAGGAGGGGTGGCTCACGGCGCACGCGTCGGCCGTGCGGGTCACGACCCCGTACGACAACGAGACGGTCGTCATGCACGAGGGCGCGTCCGGCGGCGGCAAGTCCGAGATGTGCCAGGAGTTCCGGCGCCAGGACGACGGCCGGATCCTGCTCGGCACCAACGTCGTGACGAAGGAGCCGTACGTCATCACGCTCGCGGAGTCGAGCGCGCTCGCGCCCGTCACGGACGACATGACGCTGTGCCACGCGTCGCTGCAGGACGGTGACGGCAGGCTCGTCATCGCCGACGCCGAGGCCGGCTGGTTCGTGCGGGTCGACAACCTGCGCTCCTACGGCGAGGACACGAACTTCGAGCGCGCGTGCATCCACCCGTCCAAGCCGCTCGTGTTCTTCAACATCCAGGGCGTCCCGGACGCCACGGCGCTGCCGTGGGAGCACACGCTCGACTCGACGGGCAAGCCCTGCCCCAACCCGCGCGTCGTCATCGACCGGTCGATGATCCGCAACGTCGTGTCGAAGCCCGAGCACGTCGACGTGCGGACGTTCGGCGTGCGCATGCCCGCGTGCACGCGCGAGAAGCCCACCTACGGGATCATGGGCGTCACGCACTTCGTGCCGCCAGCGCTCGCGTGGGTGTGGCGCCTCATCGCACCGCGGGGGGACAAGAACCCGTCGATCGGCGAGTCGAAGTCCGAGCGGACCGTGATCAAGCACGGCGGCATGGTCTCGGAGGGCGTCGGCTCGTACTGGCCGTTCGCGACGGGCACGAAGGTCGCGGCCGCGAACCTGCTGCTGCGCCAGCTCGTGGAGGCCGACCGCACGCGGTACGTGCTCACCCCGAACCAGCACATCGGCGCCTACCAGGTGGGCTTCGCGGCCGAGTGGATGACGCGCGAGTACCTCGCCCGCCGCGGCGGCGGGCGCGTCCGCCGCGATCAGCTCACGCCGGCGCGCTGTGCGCTGTTCGGCTACACGCTGCGGGAGATGAAGCTCGACGGGCAGCTCGTGCGGCCCACGTGGCTCGCTCCCGAGATGCAGTCGCAGGTGGGCACGGACGCGTACGACGAGGGGGCCCGCATCATCGCGTCGTTCTTCCGCTCCGAGCTCGAGCAGTACCTGACCGACGATCTCGACCCGCTCGGCCGGGCGATCATCGAGGTCGTCCTCAAGGACGGGTCGGTCGAGGACTTCGAGGCCCTGACCCCGATGCACGTCTAGCTTCCGGGCTCCGGGCGCGGCCCGAGTCCGACCCGAGTCCGGTCCTGGGAACCGGTCTGAGGTCGGTCTGAGGTCGCCCCGGAGCGCGGATCCGCCGTCGCCCCGGCGGAGCCCGCAACGGTGGTCGCTCACGGCGGTCACTCTCAGCTCTCGGCTCTCGCACTCAGCTCTCGCGCTCAGCTGTCACTCTCGGCTCTCGCACTCAGCTCTCGCACTCAGCTGTCACTCTCGGCTCTCGCACTCAGTTGTCACTCTCGGCTCTCGCACTCAGCTCTCGCACTCAGCTCTCGCACTCAGCTGTCACTCTCGGCCCTCGCACTCAGTTGTCACTCTCGGCTCTCGCACTCAGCTCTCGCACTCAGCTCTCGCACTCAGCTGTCACTCTCGGCTCTCGCACTCGGCTCTCGCACTCAGCTGTCACTCTCGCTCTCGCACTCAGCTGTCACTCTCGGCTCTCGCTCTCGCACTCAGCTTTCGCTCTCGGCTCTCGCTCTCAGCTGTCACTCTGCGTGGTCACCCTCCGCGCCCGCCCGGCAGCGCCCGTCGTGCAAGCCGGCCCGCACCGACGACACAGGGCGGGTATGAGCACCCGCCCCGAGCAGCGGCGCTCGGCGTCGTGGCGCACATCGCTCGGCCCGATGCTGGTCCTGGGCGCAGCACTCCTCGCCGCGGTGCTCACGTCGTGCGTCGGGCCCAGGTCGACGCACCCGAGCGCCGACCGTCCGGACTCGACCCACGGAGGCAACGCTCCTGCGGTCCCGCCGAGCGGGCACTGGCGCGAGGTCTCGCGCGCGCCGCTGGAGTCGCGCTCCGAGCTGGTCACCGCGTGGGTCGGCGACCGGTTCCTCGTCGTCGGAGGTTCGACCGCACCGCCATGCCCACCGAACGCCGACTGCGTCGCGGTCCCCGGCGCGGACCGCCGCGAGGCCGCCTGGTACGACCCGGCGACCGACACGTGGACGCTAGCCGAACCCCCGCCGGTGAGCATCCGCTGGGCCGCACCCACCGTCGTCGGGACGACGCTCTACCTGCGGGCGCGCTCGACGACGGGGCTGCCGACACTGCTCGCCTACGACGCGGCGCGTGACACGTGGCGCACGCTGCCGGACGGACCGTGCGACGGCGAGCTCACCTCGGACGGGACCCGGCTGCTGTGCGCCGCACCGACCGACGCACCCGCCCGCCCCCTCACCCACCCCGACGACGCCGTCGACCCGGTCCGGTCCACGGTCGGCCCGACGAGCCCGGGAACTGACGCGCCCGGCACCAGCGACGCGGTGCTCGACGCCGGCGCGACTGCGTGGCGGACGCTCCCGCCCGATCCGGGTCCACCGCTCACGGGACGACGGTTCGTCGTCGTGGACGGGCACGTCCTGCTCGTCGGGACCCTCGCCGGGACCCACGTCGACCCCTCGACCGTCGCCCGCACCGACGGGGACCGCTCTGGTACCGAAGGCGTCGGGACCGAACGCGCACGAACCGAACGCGCACAAACCGAACGCGCACGAACCGAACATGGAGGACCCGACGGCGCCCATCGTGTCGCGCCCTACCTCGTCCGGCTGCGCGAGCTCTCGGCCGACCTGACGACCTGGTCGGATCTCCCCGAGGGCGAGGTCGTCGGGAGCGGCCCGGTCGCCGCCGACGGTCTGCTCGTGTGGCCCTCGCCGCAGCGGCAGGACGGCGGGGAGGTCGACGGCTGGGGGCGCTCGTATCCCGAGGGCGGCATCTACGACCCCACGACGCACTCGTGGCACACCCTGCCCGACGAGTACCGCGCACGCTGCGACGGCAGCCCGACGGGTACCGAGTCGACCGCGGTCGGTCCGTGGGTGCTGGGCTGGGGCTGCGTGCTCGACGTCGTGCGCGGCACGGTGACGCCGCTCGCACCTCCGCCGTGGACGTGGTCCGACTCGCCTGCGATCGGGTCCTCCCCGACCGCGGTGCTCGCGTGGGGCGGGCTCGCCGACGGCCCCACGCGCGGCTGGCTCCTGGACCTCGGGAACGGCTGAGCGCTCGTCGGGCACGCTCATACGTCCCGACAACTCTGTCGATGGGGTCGCCTCTGTCGATGGGGTCGACTCTGTCGATCTCCCTGGCGACCACCCCGTCCGCGGGCCGCGTGGCGCGCCCGCTCGTGTCAGACCTCGGGTCGAACATGCGTTCGTGACCGACGATCCGCCCCGCGCGACGATCCTGCACGCCGACCTCGACGCGTTCTACGCCTCCGTCGAGCAGCGCGACGACCCTCGCCTGCGGGCCAGGCCCGTCGCGGTCGGCGGCGGGGTCGTGCTCGCGGCGTCGTACGAGGCGCGGCGGCGCGGCGTACGCACCGCGATGGGAGGTCGGCAGGCGCGACGGCTGTGCCCCGACCTGCTCGTCGTGCGGCCGCGGTTCGACGCCTACGTCGAGGCGAGCGCCGCGGTGTTCGCGATCTTTCGCGACACGACGCCGCACGTGCAGGGCGTCTCGATCGACGAGGCGTTCCTCGACGTGCGCGGGCTGCAGCGGCTCGACCCCACGCCACCGGCCGGGATCGCCGCGCGTCTGCGCGCGCGGGTGCTCGACGAGGTGGGCCTGCCGATCACGGTCGGAGTCGCCCGTACGTCGTTCCTCGCGAAGGTCGCGAGCCGCGTGGCGAAGCCGGACGGCCTGCTCGTCGTCGATCCGTCCGACGAGGCCGCGTTCCTGCACCCCCTGCCGGTCGAGACCCTGTGGGGTGTCGGCGAGACCACCGCGGCCCGGTTGCGCGGGTACGGGATCAGGACCGCCGGCGACGTGGCCGAGCTGCCCGAGCCCGTGCTGCGCGGCGTCCTCGGACCCGCCGCGGGTGCGCACCTGTTCGCGGTCGTCCACGGGCGGACCCCGGAACGGGTGGTCACCGGGCACGCGCGCGGTTCGGTCGGCGCGCAACGCGCGCTCGGGTCCGGGGACCACACGCACGACGAGGTGCGCGCAGCACTGCTCGGGCTCGTCGACCGGGTGTGCCGGCGGTTGCGGGCAGAACACCAGACCGCACGCACGGTCGTGCTCCGGTTGCGATTCGCCGACTTCGCGCGCGCGACGAGGTCGCGCTCGCTGCGCTTCGGGACGGACGCGACCGACGAGCTGCGCGACGCGGCGCTCGGGCTCCTGCGCGAGGCCGAGCCGCTCGTCCGCTCGCGAGGCATCACCCTCGTCGGGGTCGCGCTGACCGGCCTCGCCACCGATGCGGCCGTCCAGCCCGCGCTCGCGTTCGGCCCCGACTCGGCCCGTCGACGCAGCCCCACCGCCACCCTGTGCCGCGACCCGGGTTTCCACCCCATGCACGGTGCCGACCGTGACCCCTCACGCGACGCGGAGCACGCGCGCAGCGCGGCACGTGAACCGGCGCATCAAGTAGCGCATGAACCAACACACGAACCAGCGCATCAGCCAGCGCACGAACCAGCGCGCGAACCAGCGCGCCAACCAGCACATCAACCAGCACATCAACCAGCGCGCCAACCAGCGCACGAACCAGCGCATGCGGTGGCGCACGAACGGGCGCATGATCCCGAGCCTGCCCGCGGGAGCGGCCTCGGCCTCGGCCTCGACCAGGCGGTCGACGCGCTTGCTGCACGGTTCGGTGCGCACGCGCTCACCCGGGCGAGCCTCCTGCGGCGCGGCGAGGGCCTCGAAGCTCCTCGGCTCCCGGACCCGGGCGGGTCTGCGAACGACCCGCCGTCGCAGCGCGCGCAGCGGCTCACGTCGCCGGACTGATCCGCCGATGAACCGCGTATGTCCCCTCGAGCCCCCGGCGCTTCCCGGCCCCCCGGCACGCGACGGCTTCCCGGCACGCCTGGGGGCCTCGACACGGCTCGATGCGACAGCCCGCTGCCCGCTAGCCCATCACTGGCTCGCCCAGCACTCACCCAGCCACCACCCGCAGCACTCACCCAGCCACCACCCGCCCACCCAGCACTCACCCAGCCACCACCCGCCCACCCAGCACTCACCCAGCCACCACCCGCCCACCCAGCACTCACCCAGCCACCACCCGCCCACCCAGCACTCGCTCGACCCCGGCTCACCCACAGCACGTCCCGAGGACGGGGCGGCACTGCCGTGCTCGCGGCCCTCACCCTGGTGGCCCTGGGTGCGTGCACCGGTGCGCCGAGCTCGACCGACGTCGCTGGGACGCACGGCTCGTCGGTGGCGGCGAGCCCCGCACCGTCGCAGGCCGAGGCCGCTGCGACCGAGCCGGCGAAGTCCGGAGCCCCTGGCTCGGCGGCAACACCGGGCACGCAGACGGGAAGCACGACCGGCGCTGAGGATGGCCCATCGACGGGGGCTTCGACGGGATCCCAGGAACTGGCCGCCGAGGTGCTCGCGACCCTCGCGGTCAAGGGTCGCGCCCCGATGACCGGGTACGACCGAGACCTGTTCGCCTACCGCGAGGTCGACGTCGACGGCAACGGCTGCGACGTGCGCAACGACGTGCTGCGCCGCGACCTCGTCGCGGTGAGCGTCCGCGACGGCTGCGTCGTGGAGTCCGGCACGCTGCACGACCCCTACTCCGGCACGACGATCGCGTTCCAGCGCGGCGTCGGCACGTCGGGCGCGGTCCAGATCGACCACGTCGTCGCTCTCGCCGACGCCTGGCAGAAGGGCGCTCAGGGCTGGGACGCCGGGACCCGGGTCCGGTTCGGCAACGACCCGCTGAACCTGCTCGCGGTCGACGGACGGCTCAACGCCGGCAAGGGCTCGGGCGACGCGGCCACGTGGCTCCCGCCCTCGAGGTCGTTCCGCTGCGCATACGTCGCACGCCAGGTCGCGGTCAAGCACGCTTACGGCCTGTGGGTCACGCAGGCGGAGCACGATGCGATCGAGCGCATCCTCGCGTCGTGCCCCGGCGAGCCGCTGCCCACTGCCGCCGATGCCTCCGGGGCGACAGCCCCGCACCCCCTGGCGCTGCCCGCGAGCCCGACAGGAGAAGGCGGGTCGCGGGCCGAGGGCAGATCGGCTGGATCGTCGAGCAACGTCGGCTCGGCGGGTGGAGCTGCCCCACGGGGAAGCACCGGCTCGACAGGCGATGCTGCTCCGTCAGGCGATGCTGCTCCGTCGGGCGGCGTCGACCCGTCGGATGCGTCCGATCGCTCGAGCCCCAGGGCGTCAGTGGCCGGTCCGGCGAACGACGCCGCCCCCGCTACCGGCGCCATCTACTATGCGAACTGCGCCCAGGCGCGTGCTGCGGGCGTCGCTCCCCTGCACGTGTCCGACCCCGGCTACCGGCCGGGCCTCGACCGGGACCGCGACGGGATCGCCTGCGAGTAGCGGGCATCGCGAGACCCCCGAGCCGACCTCACGCCTGCGAGCGACCAACCACCCGACGCGGCCTCGGCACAGCCGCCCACGGCCCGACGAGGCGCCACCCCACCCCACACACCCCCCGCACAACCACCCACAGCCCGACGAGGCGCCACCCCACCCCACACACCCCCCGCACAACCACCCACAGCCCGACGAGGCGCCACCCCACCCCACACACCCCCGCACAACCACCCACGGCCCGACGAGGCGTGCAGCCCGTGTCGGCGCACTGCAGCAAATTGCCTCGCCGTCGGCGCCGGGCGCGTTCCAGGCTGACGCGTCTCAGTCGCCGAACGAGGGTCGTGATCATGACGGGCACCCGGTCCGCGCCGCGCCAGCCGCGCTGACCCGAGCCCCGCCGCACGTGCGGTCGGGCACCGGTCGAGCGCACCCGCCGACCCTCGGAGCCCGCATGTCTCCCGCGACCCCACGCGCCTCAGCGCGACCCTCCCTCACCTTCACCGACGTCCACGTCGTCCGCGCCGACGGGACGGTCACCCTCGACGGCGTCTCCGGTTCGTTCGGACCCGGACGGACCGGGCTGGTCGGAGCCAACGGCTCCGGCAAGAGCACGCTGCTGCGCGTCGCAGCAGGGCTGCTCGCACCATCGACCGGCAGCGTGCTGGTCGTCGGCGACGTGGCCTACCTGCCGCAGCGACTTCCCGACCGGCTCCCGGCACCCCTCGCGCTGTCCGGCACCTCACCCACGTCCTGCACCTCACCCACGCCCAGCCGCACTGCCTCGCCGACGGTCGCCGACCTCCTCGGGGTCGGGGCCACGGTGCGCGCGCTGCGCGCGATCGAGTCGGGCGCCACCGACGAGCGCCTCTTCAGCCTCGTCGGCGACGACTGGGACGTCGAGGCGCGCGCCGCGGCCGCGCTGCGAACAGTTGCGGTCGCGGGCGACGCGGCGAGCACCAGGGCCGGATCCCGGCGTCGGACGCTGGGCGTCGTGGATCTCGAGCGTCCCGCCGCAACCCTGTCGGGCGGCGAAGCCGTGCTCGTCGCCGTCGCGGGCCTCCGGATGCGGCGTACCGCCGTGACGCTGCTCGACGAGCCGACGAACAATCTCGACCGGGAGGCGCGCACCGCGCTGCGCGAGATGGTGCGCACGTGGCCGGGCGCGCTCGTCGTCGTGTCGCACGACACGACGCTTCTCGACGACCTCGACGAGACCGCGGAGCTCTACGACGGTCGGCTCACCGTGCACGGTGGGCCGTACTCGTCGTGGCGCGCCCAGCTCGACGCGGAGCAGGCGGCGGCGGAGCAGGCGGTCCGGACGGCCGAGCAGCGCGTGCGGGTCGAGCAGCAGCAGCGCATCGCAGCAGAGACGACCATCGCGCGCCGGGCTCGTCAGGGCCGGGCGATGGCGGAGCATGCGCGGGCGGCCCCGATCGTCCTGCGCGCCTGGGCGGCGCAGTCCCAGGTCACCGCGGGACGGCAGCGCCGTTCGGCCGACGAGCGCGTCGCGAACGCGCGCGACGCCGCACGGTCTACCTCGGCAAGGGTCCGCAACGACGAGTCCGTGCACCTCGATCTCCCCGATCCGGGGGTGCCGCACAGCCGCCGACTGGCCGAGCTCCCTGGCGATCCCCGGGCGGGGGCGCCGACGATCGTCGTGCAGGGGCCCGAGCGCATCGGGCTCGTCGGGGCGAACGGCTCGGGCAAGACGACGCTGCTCGAGCTGCTGGTCCACGGACCGGTCGACGTCACCACCCCGCACACGGACACGACCTGCGCGCACGCCAGTCCCGCCGGCCTGCGGCCCAGCAGCGACGGCGCCCCGCCCGCAGGTGCGACCGGGGCCCGGGACGTGCCGACCGCCCCCGGCGTCGGACGCGCGCCGACCTTCGACGTCTCGCGCGTGCGGCTGTTCACGGACCGGGTCGGCTACCTCCCGCAACGTTCGTCGCACGTGTCCGACGACGCGAGCGCACTCGAGCTCGTCCGACAGGCAGCGCCCGAGATGCCGCTGGGCGAGGCGCGCAACCGGCTCGCGCGCCTCCTGCTCCGCGGCGACACGGTGCTCCGTCCGCTGCGGTCGCTCTCAGGAGGGGAGAGGTTCCGGGTCGCGCTTGCCCAGCTGCTGTTCACGGACCCGTCGCCTCAGTTCCTGGTGCTGGACGAGCCGACGAACGACCTCGACCTCACCACGGTGGACCAACTCGTCGAGGCGCTGTCGAGCTATCGGGGCGCGCTGCTCGTGGTGTCCCACGACGAGGCCTTCCTCGCTCGCCTCGAGCTCGACCGCGTGCTCGAGCTCGGCGTGGATGCGGAGCTGCGTGACGTCGCGGTCCCGACGCCGTGAGGGTCAGCCCGCTCGTAGCGCGAGGTGCGGCTCGTCGTCCGCCACGGTGACCGCGTCGCGCCCGCCGCACCCGGGGCAGCACTCGGCGGCGGCGTCGGTCCCGGTGGTTCCGTCGGCGGGAACGAGTGCCGACTCGTGCACCGGACGCGGCCGCGCGACGACATCCGATCCCGTACTTCCGTCGGCGGGAACGAATGCCGACTCGTGCACCGGACGCGGCCGCGCGACGACATCCGATCCCGTACTTCCGTTGGCGGGAACGAGTGCCGACTCGTGCACCGGACGCGGCTGCGGGACGACCGCCTCGGCGACGAGCGACCCCTCGGCCGGACCGTCGACGAGCTGCGGCTCGTCCACCGGAACGGGCACGACCGCGTCGGCCGACACCGGACCGGTCGCCATGGCCCGGTGGGCGCGCAGGTACGCCGGCACGAGCAGCGCCACCGCTCCGAACCAGGCCAGCGGGTTGCCCCACACGACGCCCGCGAACCCGAACGCAGCACCGAGCACCATCGCGGCCCCGACGCGCATCACGAGCTCGATGACGCCGGTGACCGTCGGCACCGCCGCCTGGCCGAGGCCCTGTAGTGCGCCACGCAGGACGAAGAGCACGCCGAGCACCGAGTAGAGCGCACCGTTGACTGTCAGGAACTGTGCCGCCATGTCGACGACGCGCTGCTGACCCGGCCCCACGAAGAGCTCGACGATGTGGCTCCCCAGCGTGACCAGCACGATCCCGAGGAGGACCGCACCCCCGATCGACATCCAGGTGCCCTGCACGACGCCGCGTCGGATCCTGTCGGGCCGACCCGCACCGTGGTTCTGTGCCGCGAACGTCGAGACCGCAAGACCGAGCGACGCGAGCAGCGCGACTGCGAGCCCGTCCACGCGAGCCGCGGTGGTGTAGGCGGCGACCGCGTCGGCACCCAGCTCGTTGAGGCGGACCTGGACCGCGAGCGCACCGATCGCGATGATCGAGGCCTGGAATCCCATCGGGAGCCCGAGCCGCAGGTGACGACGCAGGTCCTCACCCGTGATCCGGAAGTCGGCGCGGCTGACATGGAGCACCGGCACCCGCTTCGCGACGTACCAGAGGCACAGGGCCACGGAGACACCCTGCGAGATCACTGTCGCGAGCGCGGCGCCGCCGACACCGTGGCCGAGGCCGCGCACGATCGCGAGCACGAGGACGATGTTGAGCCCGCAGCTCACCGCCAGGAAGACCAGCGGGGTCCGCGAGTCGCCGATCGCGCGGATGATCGCCGCGAGCAGGTTGTAGGCCATGGTCGAGGCTGCGCCCGCGAAGCTCACGACGGCGAAGGTCCTCGCCTGGTCCATGAGCTCGGGCGGCGTCTGCAGGAGCCGCAGCGCGGGGCCTGCGAGCAGGACGGCGCCGACCGAGATCACGACCGATGCGCCGGCCGTCAGGACGACGCCCGTCGCGACCGACCGGCGGACCGCCGCCGCATCCCCCGCACCGAACGCCTGGGCGGTGGGGATGGCGAAGCCCGACGTCATGCCCCATGCGAACCCGATCAGCAGGAACAGCAGGCTCCCGGTCGAACCGACCGCGGCGAGCGAGTCGACGCCGAGCGTGCGCCCGACGATCATCGCGTCGGCGACCTGGTAGAGCTGCTGGACGACGTTGCCGATCAGGAGCGGGACGGCGAAGGCGAGGATGACTCGCCACGGACGACCGGTCGTGAGGACCTTGGCCATGGGGAAACAGACTCCGGAGCGTGTGCGCACGTAGCGTGCGGTGGGTGGTTCGGGCGGGATCGGCTCGCGCTCGATCGTATCGTTACGATCGCCTCCGACCAGGGCCTTTTTCGTGGTTCACGCACGGCGCCGATGTCATGTCACTCACACGGCGGACACCGGGCACGAACCCATGGCACGACGGTGGGGATCGACCGCCCCGCCCATGGCACGGCCTTGCCCCACGCTTCACACTCCGGCGCGCGACGCACCGTCACCCGACACGTCACCGTCTGGCACATCACCGCCCCACGTCGCCGTCTGGCACATCACCGCCCCCACGTCGCCGCCCGATACCCCCGGCACTCCAACGTCCACCACGCCGCCACCCGGCACCCGGCACCCGGCACCGGGCACCCCAACGTCCACCACGTCGGGACCCGGCACCCACCACGCCGTCTCCCAGTACCCCGCCGCCCGGCACCCCAACGTCCACCACGTCGGCACCCCAACGTCCACCACGTCGGCACCCGGCACCCACCACGCCGCCACCCGGCACCCGGCACCCACCACGCCGTCTCCGAGCACCCCGCCGCCCGGCACCCTCGCGCGCGGGACGTGAACCCCACCCTCATCCGAGCGACAGTCCGCCACGTCGGCTCCTCGCGGAGCGGCGGGCCACCAGGCGGGCCACCACCCGCACGGTCCGCCGACTCAATGCGCTGTGCACTCAGAAGGGCGGCGGTTCGTCGCACCTCGGTGGCGGGGCCGGCGCATGCCGCCAGGTCTCGGGCGTGGCGTGGACCGGGCTCAGGCCGACGGCATAGGTGATGCCCAGCGGCGAGGTCCACGAGACTCCGCCGTCCGGCAGGTCTCGCCGGACCTTCCAGAGCCCCGCGGTCTTGAGGTCGTGGTGCCGCTTGCACACGGCCTGGAGGTTGTCGGCGCGGGTCTGGTCGACGGACGGAGCCGAGCTGCCGTGATTCCTCGGGATGCGGTCCGCGCGGTAGGGCTCGATGTGGTCGAGCTCGCCAGACGCGGCGGTGCGGACACATCCCGGGAAGGTGCACGTCACGTCGCGCGCGACGACCTGCGCCCCCAGCACGACCCCCGGCCGGTAGCTGCTCGTCGAGCGCTCGACGAGCGTCCCATCGACGGGGTCCGTCAGGATGCGGCGCCACGTGCCGTCCGACGCGATCGTGCGCGCGAGCTCGGCCGGGATCGGCCCGTGCCCGGCCAGCTCGGCCGGGAGGTCGTCGAGCCCCAGGAGCGTCGTGTGGGCCATCGTCACCTGGATGTGCGGACGCACGCCGCGGCGCGACGGCAGCGCGCGTCCGCAGGGCAGCCTCCCGGTGTCGGCGACGTCCTCGAAGAGGCGGACGAACAGGTCAGCCCGGCGCTGGTCCCGCGACCGGTCGTCGAGCGCGTCCCCCTGGTCGGTCGCGGCGTCGAGGACCGTGCGTACCAGGAGCGCGTCGGCGGCAGGCAAAAACGCGTTGACCCACGCCATACCGTCGGGCGCCCACCCCACGGTCACCGCCCGGTCCTCGATCGCCCTGCGCGTGCGCTCCCGCGTCGCAGCCGGGTCGACGGCGAGCACCTCGCGGCGCACCGCGCGACGCAGCTGCGTCGGCGTCAGGTCACCACCGTCGCGAGCCGCCACCTCGGCCACGCGCGCCCGCGCGCGATCGAGCTCCTCACGGTCCGGCAGCTCGTCGCTGCCGAGCACCAGCGTCGCGATCTCGTCGAGGACCAGGTCGACCTTGCGCACGTCGAGCCGACCGTCGCACAGCGCAGCATCGAGGGCCGGGAGCTCGCCGAGCCCCTCGGCGCGCGCGACCAGCTCCTGGGCGGCCCGCCGGGTCCAGGCGAGCGCGGCCGCGAGCTCGTCGGGCAACCCGTTTGTCAGCTGGTACCCGCGCGCGTACAGCTCCCGGATCACCCGCGCCTGTCCCGCGACCGCGGCGCCGACGAGCTGCTGCCAGCCCAGCACGGCGTCGAGCAGCCGCACGTCGTCGGCGTCGCCGACCACGATCGACTCGAGGGCCGTCGCCAGCTCGCTCGAGCTCGCACCAACCCGCGGGAACTCCCGGTCCTGCGTGGGCCAGGCCACCAGACGCCGACCGCCGACAGAGCGCCGTGCCCGCCCCTCGGGCGGTCCCTGGTCGGGCGCCTCGCCCGCCGCACTCACCGCCTCCGTGACCATCCCGACTCCCCGTGTGCTCGTCAGATCTCTGGAACCCCGCCCGTTCGAACAAGTGTTCCATCGACCACCGACACGCGTCCGCCGTCGTCCACAACCACGCCCGCCAGGCGGCACCCGAGCCATCGACGCCGACATCGACGCGCCACCGCACCACGACGGCACCATCACCCGCACCACCACACCAGCGGCACCACCACCCTCACCATCACCACCAGCACCACCCGCACCACCAGTGGCACCACCACCCGCACCACCACCACCCACCCTCGAGGCCGGACGAGCATCACCGGCCTCCGAGAGCCCCGGGCCCGACGAGCGCAGCCCCGGTCCCCACCGCGCGGGAGCACGGGAGGACCGGGGCTGCGTCACGGTCGAGCGGTCGCCTCGCGGCGCCCGTCCCGACCGACAGCGATCGCGAGGATCACACGGCGACGGGCTCCCGCTCGTCGCCGGCGACGGCCTCGGCGACGAGCTCCTCAGCCGCGAGCGCAGGCTCGTCGTCCGAGAAGATGTCCTCGGCCGACGCCGCCTCGTACCGAGCGACGTCGAGGATGCCCTCACGCTTCGCGACGATCGTCGGGACCAGGGCCTGACCGGCGACGTTCACGGCGGTCCGGCCCATGTCGAGGATCGGGTCGATCGCGAGGAGCAGGCCGACACCCGCGAGCGGCAGGCCCAGCGTGGACACCGTCAGCGTGAGCATGACGACGGCCCCGGTGAGACCGGCGGTCGCGGCCGAGCCGACGACGGACACGAACGCGATGAGCAGGTAGTCGGTCAGCGACAGGTGGATGCCGAAGATCTGCGCGACGAAGATCGCCGAGATGGCCGGGTAGATCGAGGCGCAACCGTCCATCTTGGTGGTCGCGCCGAGCGGCACGGCGAACGACGCGTACGACGACGGCACGCCGAGGTTGCGCTCGGTGACGCGCTGCGTCACGGGCAGCGTGCCGATCGACGAGCGCGACACGAACGCGAGCTGGATCGCGGGCCACGCACCGCGGAAGAACGACCCGACGTGCAGGCCGTTGGTCCGCAGGATCACGGGGTAGACGACCAGCAGGACGATGAACAGGCCGGTGTAGATCGCGAGCGTGTAGGTCGCGAGCGGCGAGAGCAGGTCCCACCCGTAGGTCGCGACGGCCTTGCCGATGAGGCCGAGCGTGCCGAGCGGCGCGAGGCGGATGATCCACCACAGGACCTTCTGCACGACGGACAGCGCGGACCGCGTGAACGTGAGGAAGGGCTCGGCGGACTTCCCCGAGCGCAGCGCGGCGATGCCGACGACGAGCGCGACGACGACGATCTGCAGCACGTTGAACGAGATCGACGTGTTCGCCGACCCGTCGTCCTTGAGGTTCGTCGACGCACCGATCCCGAGGACGTTGCCGGGGATGAGCCCGTTGAGGAAGTCGATCCACGACCCCGTGTGACCCGGGGCGGACCCCTCGGACGGGTCGAGCGTGGAGCGCGAGCCGGGCTGGAAGATCAGGCCGAGGCCGATGCCGACGGTCACGGCGATGGCCGACGTGATCGCGAACCACAGCAGGGTCTGGCCTGCGAGGCGAGCGGCGTTGGTGACGTGCCGCAGGTTCGCGATCGACGCGACGATCGCGAGGAAGACGAGCGGCGGGACGATCGCCTTGAGCAGCGTCACGAACGACGAGCCGATCGTGTCGAGCGTCGTCGTGAGCCAGTTGGCGGAGCCGTCCTCGACGGTGCCCATCTGCAGGGCGACCCAGCCGAGCAGGACACCGAAGACGAGGCCGAGGACGACCTGGACGGTGAACGACGGGAACTTCAGCCGACGGCGGGGCGTCGCCGGCGCGGCCGGTGCGGCCGCGGTGGACGTGTCAGTCACAGTTGACCTTTCGAGGGCGTACGACGGGGGATGTCGTGACGCGATGGGGGACGTCACCCGCGCGGGAACCGGTCCGACGAGGGTGGGTGGCCGCGCCGGAGGCACGGCGGAAGGCGACCAGGTCGCAGGGGGCCGCTGGGGGCCCGTGTTCAGGAGAGCTCCGCTCCGTCCGGCCGGACGCTCGACGGCGTCGCGGCGGGGTGCCGGCCGGTGGGCCGGAGGGTCAGCGGATCAACAGCCCCGGGTACCACGACAGAGCGCGCTGGCGACCAGGGACAGGTCGACGGCACGGCGCTCGGTCAGGTTCCACGCGCTCACGCGGGGGTGCTCCTCGAACTCGTCGGATCTCCGTGCATGACACACGGACCGGGCCAGCGTACTCCCCCGGATTCATCCCACCAAAGGGGCAGGTCACGCGGTGCGCTCAGGCGACCGGCTCGCTCGTCGGGAGGTTCGCGAGGCGTGAACGCGTGCGCGAGTACCCGAAGTAGATGCCGAACCCGATGACGAGCCACACGACGAACCGCAGCCACGTCTCGACCGGAAGGTTGAGCGCGAGGTACAGGCAGATGAGGGCCGACGCGATGGGCAGCACCGGCACCCACGGCACGCGGAACGCGCGCGGCAGGTCGGGCCGCGTGCGGCGGAGCACGATCACCCCGATGCTCACGAGCACGAAGGCCGACAGCGTCCCGATGTTGACCATCTCCTCGAGCACCCCGACGGGTGTCACGCCGGCGACGACCGCGCAGATCACGGTGACGATCGCCGTGATGACCCACGGCGTGCGGAACCGCGGGTGGACCTTGGCCAGGACGGGCGGGAGCAGGTGGTCGCGGCTCATCGCGAACATGACGCGCGACGCGCCGATCATGAGCGTGAGCACGACGGTCGTCAGGCCCGCGACGGCGCCGGCCGAGATGACCGTCGCCATCCAGTCCTGACCGTGCACCTCGAACGCGTTGGCGAGCGCCGCCTCGGGCGAGAGCTGGTCGTACGGCACCATGCCGGTCACGACGAGCGCGACCGCGCAGTACAGCACGGTGCAGATGATGAGGGAGCCGATGATGCCGATCGGCAGGTCGCGCTTGGGGTTGCGGGTCTCCTCGGCGGTCGTCGCGACGACGTCGAACCCGATGTACGCGAAGAAGACGAGCGCGGCACCTGCGAAGATCCCGCCGACACCGAACGCGGACGGCTCGAACCCGAGGATGACCTGCATCAGCGGCTGCGCGAGCCCGCTGGACGCCTCGGTCGCCTGCTCCGCGGGGACGAACGGGTCGTAGTTGGCGCCGGAGACGAACTGGATGCCCGCGACGATCACGAACAGCACGATGAAGAGCTTGGTCGCGACGAGCACGAGGTTGACGCGCATCGACTCCTTGATGCCGACCGTGATGAGCGCACCGAGCACGAGCACGAGCAGCACCGCGGGCAGGTCGACCGTGCCGCCGTAGCCGATCGCGTCCGGGAGGTGCCACCCGAGGTTGTCGAGGAGCGTGCCGAGGTAGGCGCTCCAGCCCTGCGCGACGACGCTCGCGCCGAGGAACATCTCGAGCAGCAGGTCCCACCCGACGATCCACGCGATGAGCTCGCCCATGCTCGCGTAGCTGAACGTGTACGCCGACCCGGAGACGGGCACGGTCGAGGCGAACTCGGCGTAGCACATGGCGGCGAGCCCGCAGCAGACCGCGGCGACGATGAACGAGAGCACGATCGACGGCCCCGCGACCTCGTGCGCGGCACGGCCCGTGAGCGTGAAGATGCCCGCACCGATGACGACGCCGACGCCGAACACCACGAGGTCGAGCGCCCCGAGGGAGCGCTTGAGCTGGTATTCCGGCTCGTCGGCGTCGGCGAGGGACTGCTCGATCGACTTGGTCCGCAGCAGGCTCATCCGGCCGTCCTCTCGTCGGGCGCACCCTCGCGCCGGGTCGCGAGCCAGTCTGGCGCAGCGGACGCCCACCCGCAGGGCTTCGGCGGGTCGTCCCGCAGTCCGGGCATATAGTGAACGTCATGTCCATGAATTCGCGATCCGGTGCGCCCGCCCGACGAGGCCGACCCCGCTCGCCCGAACGGCGCCGCGCGATCCTCGCGGCCGCCGCCGAGCTCGCACTCGACGGCTCGGCGCTGCCGACCGTGGACGCGATCGCCGGTCGCGCGGGCGTCTCGCGCACGACGATCTACAAGTGGTGGCCGTCGCCCTCGGCCGTGCTCCTCGAGGGTCTGCTCGACCGGTTCCACGCGAGCATCGAGTTCGACGACGACCTGCCCGTGCGCACCGCGCTCACGGCGCAGGTCGACGCGCTCGTCGGACTCCTGCGGGACACGCCCGCGGGCGCACTCCTGCGACGCCTCATGGCCGCGTCCCTCGCCGACGCGGCCACCGCGACCGCGCTGCTCGACCAGTGGCTCGAACCGCGTCGGCACGCCGCGATCCGGCACCTCGAACGCGGTATCGCCACCGGCGCCGTGCGACCCGGGACCGACCCGGCGCTCGTCGTCGACCTGCTGTTCGCGCCCGCGTACCACAGGCTGGTCTGGGGGCACGCACCGCTCGACGACGACCTCGCCGAGCAGGTGTGCGCGCTCGTCTGGCCCGCGATCACCACCTGACCTCGACCGAGACCCCCCGCGGCACACCCCCGCCGCTGACCCACCCACACCAGGGAGAAGACATGACCACCGTCGCCGCGAACATGGTCGACACGCTCGTCGCCGCAGGAGTGCAGCGCGTCTACGGGATCCCCGGGGACTCGCTCAACGGGTTCACCGACGCGCTGCGCGGCTCCGGCATCGACTGGGTGCACGTCCGCCACGAGGAGTCCGCCGCGTTCGCCGCGGGCGCCGAGGCCGCGCTGACCGGCGAGCTCGCGGTCTGCGTGGGCTCGTGCGGTCCCGGCAACCTGCATCTCATCAACGGTCTGTTCGACGCGCAGCGCTCCGGCGTGCCGGTCCTCGCGATCGCCGCGCACATCCCGACGTCCGAGATCGGCTCCGGCTACTTCCAGGAGACGCATCCGCAGGAGCTGTTCCGCGAGTGCTCCGTCTACGTCGAGTACGCCGCGTCGCCCGTGCAGATGCCGCGCGTCCTGCGCACCGCGATGCAGGCCGCGGTCGAGAAGAAGGGCGTCGCGGTCGTCGTGATCCCCGGCGACGTCGCGCTCGCCGAGGCACAGGACACGACGGTCACCCCCGTGCGTGCGTCGCGTCCGCGCATCGTCCCGTCCGACGACGAGCTCGCCGCGGCAGCCCGCATCCTCGACGACGCCCAGCGCGTGACGATCCTCGCGGGCGCCGGCACCGAGGGCGCGCACGCCGAGCTGCTCGCGCTCGCCGACACCCTCGGTGCGCCGATCGTGCACACGCTGCGGTCCAAGCACTTCGTCGAGCACGACAACCCGTTCGACGTCGGCATGACCGGCCTGCTCGGCTTCGCGTCGGGGTACAAGGCCATGGAGGCGTGCGACACGCTCCTCATGCTCGGCACCGACTTCCCGTACCGGCCGTTCCTGCCCGAGAAGGCCAAGGTCGTCCAGGTCGACATCCGCGGCGAACGGCTCGGCCGCCGCACGCCCCTCGAGCTCGGTCTCGTCGGCGACGTGCGCGAGACCCTCCTTGCGCTCACGCCGCGCCTGCAGCGGCACGACGACCGCGCGCACCTCGAGGACGCGCTCGCGCACTACGCGAAGACCCGCACCAAGCTCGACGACCTCGCGACGCCGCGCAAGGGCGACCAGCCGCTGCACCCGCAGTACGTCGCGAAGCTCATCGACGAGATCGCGTCCGACGACGCCGTGTTCGTCCCGGACGTCGGCTCCCCCGTCATCTGGGCCGCGCGCTACCTCACGATGAACGGCCGCCGACGCGTCATCGGGTCGTTCATCCACGGCTCGATGGCCAACGCGCTCCCCCAGGCCGCGGGCGTGTCCGCCGCGTTCCCCGGCCGTCAGGTCGTCGCGATGTCCGGCGACGGCGGTGTCGCGATGCTGCTCGGTGAGCTGCTGACCTTCACGCAGAACAAGCTGCCCGTGAAGATCGTCGTGTTCAACAACTCCTCGCTCAACTTCGTCGAGCTCGAGATGAAGGCCGCGGGCTTCGTCACGACCGCGACCGACCTGCACAACCCGTCGTTCGCCGCGATCGCCGAGGCCGCCGGGCTCAAGGCGTTCCGCGTCGAGCGCTCGAAGGACCTGCGCAAGGCCCTCGAGGAGGCGTTCGCGTACGACGGTCCGGCGTTCGTCGACGTCGTCACCGAGCGTCAGGAGCTCACGATCCCGCCGTCCGTCAAGCTCGAGCAGGCCAAGGGGTTCGCGCTCTACGCGCTGCGCACCCTCCTGTCCGGCCGCGGCGACGAGCTCCTCGACCTCACGCGCGCCAACCTCCGCCAGGTGTTCTGACGCACCGGTCGCCGGGACGCCGCTCCGCGCGTCCCAGCGACCGGCACCGGCACCGGCACCGGCACCGGCAGCACGGTTCACGAGTCACGTGCACGACCGCCGCACGCATCGGGAGCTCGGCAGGGCCGGCGCGACGCATGTAATCTGCATGCATGGTGGCGCTCCAGATCCGCGACGTACCCGACGACGTGCGGGACGCGCTCGCTGCCCGCGCGGACGCGCAGGGCCAGTCGCTCCAGGCGTACCTGCTTGCCCTGGTGCGCCGCGAGGCGGGCTTCGCGCGGAACGCGGCGCTCCTGGCCGACCTGAGCTGGTCGAGCGGCAGCACGGCGACAGCCGTCGACGTCGTCGCGGCGCTCGACGAGTCGCGCGGCGAGCGCGGTCCGGCGTGATCGTCGTCGACGCGTCAGCGACGGTCCTGCTGTTCTGCGACCCGGCGGTCGAGCCCCGCGCGGCCCACGCCAGGAGCGTGCTGAGCGACGACCCGTCCTGGCTCGTCCCCGAGCACTGGCGCGTCGAGGTCTGCGCCGCTCTGCGCGGGCTCGACCGCGGGGGCAAGCTCGTCGACGCAGCACGCGCGGTCCGGATGCTCGGCGAGCTGACCGTGGCGGTGTCACCCACGACCGAGCTCCTCGGCCGGATCTGGCAGCTGCGGTACACCCTGAGCGCGTACGACGCCGGCTACGTGGCCGCGGCCGAGCACGCGGGAGTCCCGCTCGTCACGGCCGACGCGCGCCTGGCCCGAGCCCAGGGGCCGCGGTGCCCGATCGAGGTGATCGCCTGACACGCAGCCCGAGCGCGCGGCAGAAGGACGCCGCCACCGACCTGACCTCGCATCGGCCGGATGGTTTGACGCCCCGGCCGAGCCGCCTCCCGATCCCCGGGCCGCCCGTGCGCTACACCTGACCCATGCCGCGTCTCTACCCCGACGAGCCGGACTTCCGCGACGGCGGCGCCGCCGAGCGCACGTTGTGGGAGGCGCTGCGCGACCAGCTCCCGGACGACGCGGCGCTGTTCGCCAACGTCGGACTGCAGGACGAGGCGACCGAACGTGAGATCGACGTCCTGGTCGCCTGGCCGGGGGTCGGGCTGGCCGCGATCGAGGTCAAGGGCGGCCACGTGACGCGCCGCGACGGGCAGTGGCGGCAGGGCGCGGACCTGCACCCGATCGATCCGGTCCACCAGGTCCAGCAGGCGCGTCACGTCCTGACCAACCTGCTGTCGCGGCACGGCCTGTCGGTCGCACGGTCCCGGTTCGCGCACGTCGTCGCGCTCCCCCACACGCCCGTCCCGCGCGACGTCGACGCACCCGACCTGCCGCGCACGATGCTCATCGACCGCGACGACGTCGACCATGCCGCGTGGGCCGTCAAGCGTGCGATCGAGGAGCACGGCGGCGGGCACGGCGTGCCGACCGACGCGGACGTCGCTGCGTTGACGCGCTACCTCGTCGGACAGTTCCCGTCGCAGGTCGACGTGCTCGCAACCTCGGCGGAGCACGAGGACCATCTCGATCACCTCACGCGCGACCAGGCCGGGATCCTCGACAGCTTCCGCGCGTTCAGCCGATTGCAGGTGGTCGGCGGAGCGGGCACGGGCAAGACCTGGCTGGCGCTCGAGCAGGCGCGACGACGAGCGCGCGCGGGCGACCGGGTCGCGCTGCTGTGCTACTCACGCGGGCTGGCCAGGTATCTCACGCGCATCACGCGCACGTGGCGACCCGCCGAGCGGCCGGCGTTCGTCGGCCTGTTCCACGACCTGCCGATCTCCTGGGGTGCACCGACGGGGTCCGACGACGACAGCGACTACTGGGAGGTCGACCTGCCCGCGCACCTCGGCCGGCTCGCCGACCAGCGCCCGCGCACCGAGCTGTTCGACACGGTCGTCGTCGACGAGGCGCAGGACTTCGGCGAGGCGTGGTGGACGTCGCTCATGCGCTGCCTGCGCGATCCCGACACGGGCCGCCTGTACGTGTTCCTCGACGAGGCACAGCGCGTGTTCGCGCGCGACGGCGCCGCCCCGATCGACGTCCCGCCCGTGGTCCTCGACGACAACCTGCGCTCGACGAAGCAGATCGCCCAGCTCTGCGGCTCGCTGCGCGAGGGCCTGACACGGCCGCGCGGCTGGCCCGGCGCTCGCGTGCGGGTCGTGGACGTGCCGTACGACGAGGCGATCGGCGCGGCCGACGACGCGGTCGAGGCCCTGCTCGCCGAGGGCTGGGAGCCGGGTCGCGTCGCGCTCCTCGCGACCGGTCGGCGGCACCCGCTGCAGGTCGAGCTCACCGGGTCCGGGTACGACGAGTACTGGGACGGGTTCTTCGCCGAGACCGACGTGTTCTACGGGCACGTCCTCGGCTTCAAGGGACTCGAGCGCAGCGTCGTCGTCCTGGCGGTCAACGGCTTCCGCGACCTCGAACGTGCTCGGTCCCTCCTCTACACCGGGATGTCGCGCGCCCGGATGCTGCTGGTCGTCGTCGGCCCGCGCGCGACGATCGAACACCTCGGCGGCGAGGCGACCCGGCACCGCATGTCCGACTCCGAGGCGTGGGACCCGAGGCCGTGAGGCGGCCGGACGGCGGCGCGTCGGTACGGTCGTGCCCGTGAGCACCGGCCGTCCCCTCGCGGAGCGTGTGCGCGCCCTGCCCTGGCTGGTGGGCGGCGCGCCACGCTGGCTGCGGGCGCTCGTCGGGCTGGTCGTGCTGGGGCTCGGCGTGCTGCTCGTGTCGCGTCCGCTGACCGCGCTCGGTGCCCTCGGGTTGTACGTCGGGATCTCGTGCGTCGTCTCGGGCCTCGGTGACCTGGCAGACCGCACGCCGGAACGGTGGTCGTGGGTCAGCGGTGCGCTGTGGGTCCTCGGCGGGTTGCTGGTGCTCGTGCGGCTCGGCCGCGACGCCGACCTGATCGTGCTGGCAGTCGCGGTGCTGCTCGTCGGGTCGGGGTGCCTCGCGGTCGCAACCCTCGTGCGCAGCCGTCGGGGAGCGGACGCGCTGCGGGCGGTGTTCGGGCTCGCCGAGGTGGCCTGGGGGGTGCTGGCGCTGTCGTGGCCGGATGTCGCGCTCGTCGTCATCGCGATCCTGTTCGGCGCGCGCACGCTCCTGTTCGGCGCGGGCCTCGTGTGGCGCGCGGTCCGCGGTCACGCACAGCCGGGTCCGACGAGCCCGTCGGCCCGTCGTGCGTCCGCGCTGCGCTGGGTCGGAGCCGTGCTCGTCGTGCTGCTCACGGGCGGCTCGCTGTGGCTGAGCGACCAGTTCCGCGCGGGTGCACCCGTCGCGGACGCGTTCTACGACGCCCCGGCGTCGGTCCCCGACGAGCCCGGGCGACTGCTGCGGTGGGAGCCGTACACCGGTCGCGTGCCCGAGGGGATGCGTGCCTTCCGCATCTTGTACACGACGACCGCGAGCGATGGTACGCCCGCACTCGCGTCCGGCGTGCTGGCGGTACCGGAGCAGCACGACGAGCCCGCGCCCCTCGTCGCGTGGTCGCACGGGACGGTCGGCGTGGCGCGCGCGTGCGCACCGTCGATCGGACCCGACGCGATCGTCGGGACCGGCATCCCCGATCCCGGTCTGCTCACGCGCAACGGCTGGGCGATGGTCGCGACCGACTACACGGGCATGGGCACCGCGGGGACGTTCCCGTACCTCGTCGGGACAGGCGAGGCGCACTCGGTCCTCGACTCGGCGCGCGCCGCGCGGCAGGTCCCGGGCGTGTCGCTCGGTGAGCAGACCGTCGTCTGGGGACATTCGCAGGGCGGGCACGCGGCGCTGTGGGCCGGGCAGCTCGCGGAGTCCTACGCACCGGACCTCGACGTCGTCGGGACCGCCGCGCTCTCCCCCGCGGCGAGCCCGCTCGCCATGGCCCAGGTCGTCCACGCCACCCCCGGCGCGGGCACGACGCTCGCCGTCGCGTTCGTCGCGACCGCGTACTCCGCGACCTACCCCGAGCTGGACCTCGACGCGATCGTCGCACCGTCAGCGCGCACCCTCGTGCGCGAGGCCGCCACGCGCTGCACGTCGCAGACCAGCACGTTGTTCTCCGTGCTGACCGGCCTGGCCGTGTCCCGCGACCAGCCGATCCTGCGCGACGAGCCGACGAGCGGTGCGATCGGCGCACGGCTCGCCGAGAACATCCCGACCGGGCCGTGGTCGGCGCCCCTGCTCGTCGCGCACGGCACCGCCGACGAGATCATCCCGGCCCGGCTCACCGCGGACTACCTGCCCACCGCGTGCGCCGCGGGCGTGCCCGTCGAGGTGCACACCTACCCCGGCCGCACCCACCTCGACGTCCTCGCACCCGACTCCCCGCTCGACGCCGACCTCGAGGCGTGGACCCGCGCCCGTCTCGCCGGCGAAGCCGCACACAGCGACTGCCCCTGACCGCCACGTCGGACGGTTGTCCACACCCTCGCGAGACGACCCCACGGCGCGCCACGGTTTGGGTAGTTTGCCCCGTATGCGTGCCGCCCGAACCGCCCACCGCGCCGCCCACCGAGCCACCCATCACGGCGCTCGCCGCGCCACCGGCGCGGTCGTCCTCGCGACGATCCTGGCGCTCCTGGCCGCCTGCACCGACGGTGCGACCCACGAACGCCCGGTCCCGACGACGATCACGACGACCGCGCAGTCACCGACGCCTTCACCGACGCCTGAGCCGACTCCCGTCCCGACGTCGGCGTCCGGGCTCGACTTCTCCGACATCGACCTGACCGTGCCCCCGCCCCGCCCAGCAGCGCTCGACGAAGGCCCCAGCCCCGAAGCAGCCGACGCCATCGCCCGCTACTTCATGCTCCTGTTCCCCTACATGTACGTGACGCACGACCTCGATGCGTTCGACGCGCTCTCCCACTCGACATGCGAGTACTGCCAGACCCACTTGGAGACGGTCCGGCAATACATCCACGACGACGTCCAGACCGAACGCGGAGCGTTCATCATCGGCGACACAAGCGTCGAGACCTTTGCCGACAACTACTACATCGTCACGATGAACTACTCGCAGGACTGGTCACAGGAGACCGACAGCGACGGCAGCGTGGTCGCCGAGTCTCCGGGATTTGATCGCTTCACCGTCCGGATCCATGTCGTCGTGGAGGACGGAGCGTGGAAGATCGCGGGTGTCAGTCGGCCCCGATCATGAGACGCCTCTTTGCCATCGCCACGACCGCACTTCTCGTGGTACTTGCCACCGCCGTGCCCGCCCGTCACGCATTGGCTGCGGATGGCCAAGTCGGCGTCGTCGCCGACGACGATGCCGTCTACCTGCACCTACGTGATGTCAATCGGGCCTACGCCACGCAGAAGAACGACCCCGTCAGTCCGTATGAGTGGATGGCGCGGAATCTGTGCTGGAGCCGGTACCCGGACATCGAGGAGCCCGTCTCCAAGACGTGTGACGGCAACGGCCCGGCCTACGACGTGCCGATGCCCTGCACCTACGGCGAACCCCTCGAACCCCTGTGGCGGCGCCTGCGCGGCACCCGGACCTGGGACCTGATGATCGGCTGGCACTGCCCCGCCGACCTGCTGCCCGTCCTCACCCAGGAAGACTTGCGCCGCCTACCCATCCCCGCACCGGCCGCACACTCCCAACCCGAAGGCGGCAAGGTCCTGGTCAACAAAGAGACCATCGCCTACACCGAAGCCGAACCCGTCACCCTGCGCACCGACCTGCTCGGCTACGGCATCGACGTCGAAGCCACCCCCACCCACTACACCTGGGACTTCGGCGACGGCACCCCACCACTGACCACCACCCACCAAGGCCACCCCTGGCCCGGGTTCGACATCTACCACGTCTACGACACCACCGGCCCCATGCACATGACCCTGACCACCACCTGGACCGCCCGCTACCGCCTCGACGCCGACCCCACCCACACCTGGCACGACGTCACCGGCACCGCCACCACCACCTCCCTGACCCCCGACTTCGAACTCATCGAGCTACGACCCCACCTCGTCCCCAACGGCAGCACCTGAACCCTCGAGCACGATCGACCGAGGGCATGCGGCCGCGCGCACGGGCCCGACGGCCCCGCCGACAGGAGCAGGCGGCGTTCGGTCGGGCCCGTGCGCGCGGGAGGTCGTCACACCGTCCGGTGGCCGGGGTCTCCCGCCAGACCTGCGTACGCGAGCAGCTCGTCGACACGCACACGCGTCATCGGGTCGCGGAAGCGCTCGTCGTGGCGCGTGAGGCACGCGACGTACGCACCGGCCGACGTGCGGGCGCTGGCGGGGAAGCGCTCGGTCCACCGCGACCAGCTCCGCACGACCTGGAGGGACACCGACCCCGGGTACGTGAAGACGTTGCGCTCTCCGGTCTCGTCATCGAGAACGACCGACATCGCGCGCAGCCTGGAGCGCTGCCAGCCGGTCAGCGCGGCGCCGTGCTCGTCGTCGGGGACAGGCGTCACGGTCCGGAGGGGCGCGCGCGAGCCGGTGCGACGCCGCAGCGGCAGCACCTGGTCGTGGCCGAGGCGACGCGCGAGCGCCGCGTCGATCACGTCGCACGTCGCGCAGGCGCGACCGCGGTGGCCGACTGTCGGCTGGGAGACCTCGCTGCGCGCGCACACGGCGCAGATCGACGAGCTCAGCAGGTGTCCGCGCAGGATGTGCGGGTCGGATCGGTCAGCGGACGGATCGATGTCGTGCATGGAAGAACCTCTCGAGCACCCGGCGCGACTGCACCGGGACCGTCTTCCCGCACCTGGTGGTGCGGGCGGGTCTTCCTCCGGGGGCACCGTGTCGGGACGCGGTTGCCGGCCAGCGAGCCGGAGGGCTTGTCGCTGGACCTCGTGACCACGACCAGTCCTACCAGTGCCCGCCCACACGGTCCATCAGCCCCGGCGCCGGCACCGCCGACGCCACCCGTCCGGCGTACACGCCGACGACACTAGACGGCGCACTCGCAGACGAGGTTGTACTCGACGACCTGCTCGTCGGGCTGCGCCCAGGCCTCGGCCTCGGCGCGTGACGCGAACGTCCGGCCTGCGAGCCGTCCGTCGGCCATGAGCACGCTGAACTCGATCTGCTCGCGCGGGTCGACCCACACCATCTGGTCCGTCATCGTCGTCCTCCGTCCAGCCCGGCTTCGAGATCCGAGCCCGCTTCCGGCCGGGCGCCCGGTTCGGCGCCGCGGTTGAGCGGCTCCAGCACGTCGCGTTCGACCTCGGGGTCCGGTCGGGCCCCGGCCGCCTGGTGTAGGAGCACCTCGGCGGCGTGGTCGGCGAGCGCGAAGCCCGCGGAGCCGTACAGGTGGAACACCGCGTCGGCGCCGTGTCTTTCCAGCTCGGCGACGTCGTCGTCGTACCGGGCGATGGCGGCGACGCGACCGGTGAACCCGGCGGCGTGCAGGCGTGCGAGCGCGATGAGGTTCGCGTTGTGGAAGGGCATCGCGAGCACGGCGACCTTGACGCGGCCGGCGCGCTTGACACGGGCCCAGAACTCGAGGTCGGTCGCGTCGGCGCGGACCACCTTGTAGCCCTCGTCGCGCAGCGCGGCGTAACGCGTGCTGTCGTGCTCGACGCCGACGACCGACAGCCCGTGCTCGTCGCGCAGGCGGGCGTAGGTCGCCGCACCGACCCGCCCGAGGCCGAGGACCAGCGCGTCGGCGTCGCCGATGTCGACGAGGCGGTCGTCGGGGTGCAGGCGTTCGGCGTCCCGCGCGGGCAGGAGACGGGACAACCAGGTCGCGAGCTCGACGCCGCGGCGGTTGACGATCGCCGACAGCCCGAAGGAGAACGCGACGGCGAGCGAGATGACGACGACCCACTGCTCGTCGAGCATGCCGGTGCTCGCGCCGACGGCCGCGACGATGATGCCGAACTCGGAGTAGTTGGACAGCACGAGCCCGGCGAGGAACGACGTGCGCCGACGCAGGCGCATGAGCCAGAGCACCACGGCGTACGCGCCGACCTGGATCGGCAGCATGACCAGGAGCAGGAGCCCGAGCCCGATCTCGAGGACGTGCGGCGTCCCGTGCAGGCCGATCTGCACGAAGAACGCGACGAGCATGAGGTCCTTGAACGTCATGAGGGACCGCGACAGCTCCCCCGCCTGGGGGTGCGTGGACAGCAGCACGCCGACGACGAGCGCGCCCACGTCGCCGTCGATCCCGACGAGCTCGAACAGTCCGTACCCGAGGACCACCGCGACGGCGACCCCGAAGAGGGCCTGCAGCTCGCCGTGCCCGACCCGGTCCCAGATGCGGTGCAGCAGCCACGCACCAGGGACGAGCAGCACGAGGAGGAAGGCCCAGGGGCTGGGGGGCTCACCGCTCGACAGCGACAGGAAGATCACGGCGGCGACGTCCTGCATGACGAGCACGCCGACGGCGATCCGGCCGTACAAGGAGGTCGTGTCCGAGCGGTCGTCGAGCACCTTGACGACGAACACCGTCGATGAGAACGACAGTGCGAACCCGACGAGCGCGAGCGCGCCGAACGACGACCCGGAGACGTGCCCGAACCCGACGACGGCGAGCAGCCCGAGGAAGCCGAGCGCCACCGCGACGCTGAGCGCCATGTGGACCGCGGTGGTCAGCCAGATCTCGGGCCGCAGGAGCGACCGCACGTCGAGCTTGAGCCCGATCGCGAACAGCAGCAGCACGACGCCGAGGTCGGCGATGGGTTCGAGGTACGGCAGGTGAGGCGCCCCGCCTGCCCCGAGCGCGAAGCCCGCGGCGAGGAACCCGACGAGCGGTGGCAGTCGCAGGAGCACCGCGAGCAACCCTCCGGCGAGCGCTGCTCCGAGGTACAGGGCGACTGCTGCCATGGGAGTCCTCTCGCGCCGGCGCGTGGTGGGGTGAGGACCTCATTCTGCCCGCTCGTCGGGCGTGCTCCGAAGGTGAGCCTCAGCTGTCGTCGCCGCCGGCCTTCTCGCGCACGAGCGTGTAGACGCGACCGAGGTTGACCGTCCAGCCGACGCCGAACACGTGCGGGCTCAGCAGATGGTCACCCTCGGGGTCCCACACGCGCTGCTTGATCCGCTCGATCGTGGGCATCCGGAAGTCGTACGGCACGAAGCCGACGACCTTGCCGTGCCACGTCCGCTCGTCGGCCGGGAGCCGCAGCTCCTTGACGACGGCGGCCGTGGCGAGCGCGAGGACCGCGACCCGGACGAGCCCGGGTCCTCGTGAGTGCGTGCCGTGGTGCGAGCCCATGGCGTCTCCTTCCGACGCCTCATCCTCGCGCGTCGGGCCGCATCGCGCCCGGGTGGGGCGGTGCGGCCCGACGCCGTGGACCTCGTCCTACAGGCTCGGATCCGCGCCGAGCAGCTCGCCGATCCCGATCCGCCGGTAGAACTCGGCCCGGATGCGGTCGTACACGACCGACACGACCTCGCTGCCGTCCCTGCTCGGGTCGACGTGCACCCGGAACGGGCGCCCGCCGTCGGGCAGGCCGACGACGCGCACCATCTCGTCGGCCACCTCCTGTGCGGTCCGCCCCTCGGGGAAGATCGCCGCGAGGCTGTCCGCCATGTTCTCGCGCAGCGCGCCGTAGAGCTCGTCGTACTCCCCCGCGACCGCGGCGTCCGCGGGCCCGCCGGAGTGCGCGAAGTGGTTCGTGCCGCTCGTGTAGGCGCCGGGCACGACGATCACGGTCTCGATGCCGAACTTCGCGAGCTCGGCGGCGTAGCTCTCGGCGAGCGTGTCCATGCCGGCCTTCGCGGCGAAGTACGGCGCGAGGAACGGCGGGTGCCCGCCGCGCGTCGAGCTCGACCCGACCCACACGAGCAGACCCGACCTCCGGGCACGCAGGTGCGGCAGGACGGCCCGGTTGACGCGCTGCGTCGACAGGACGTTGACGTCGTACTGCTCGGCGAGCTGTTCGGGGGTGAAGGCTTCGAGCGGGCCGAGCATCATGTGACCGGCGTTGTGCACGACGACGTCGATCCGGCCCTGCTCGGCGACGATCCGCGCGACCGCGGCGTCGACCGACGCCTGGTCCTGCACGTCCATCTCGACGCCGACGATGTCGATCCCCTCGTCGGCGGACAGGTCGGCCAGCTCCGCGACGCGCGGCGCGTTGCGGTCGGCGGTCGCCCGCATGCCCGCGTAGACGACGTGCCCGGCCCGGGCCAGCGCACGAGCCGTCAGGTTGCCGAAGCCGCTCGAGGCCCCGGTGACGACGACGACCTTGCGCGTGCCCGCGCCACGGTCGCGGGTCACGCGAGACCGCCGTTGGCGAAGATGACCTGGCCGTTGACCCAGCGCGCAGGACCCGCGAGGAACGCGACGGTCTCGGCGATGTCCTCGGGCTGGCCGAGCCGCTCGAGGGGCGCGGCCTTCGACAGGTTCGCGATGGTCGCCTCGTCCTTGCCGTCGAGGAACAGCGGCGTGGCGGTCGGCCCGGGAGCGACGGCGTTGACGGTGATGTCCTTGCCGCGCAGCTCGCGCGCCAGGACGAGCGTCATGCCCTCGACGGCGGCCTTGCTCGCGACGTAGGCCCCGTACGTCGGGAAGGACGTGCGGGTCACGGTCGTCGAGAAGTTGACGATCGCGCCGCCGCGGCGCAGGCGGTTGGCGGCGAGCTGGTCGACGACGAACGTGCCGCGGATGTTGGTGCGGTGCATCCGGTCGAGGTCGTCGAGATCGAGCGACGCGATCGGGCCGAGCAGCATGATGCCGGCCGTGTGCACGACGACGTCGATGCCGCCGAAGGCGCGCTCGACCGCGTCGAACGCCTGGGCCATCGCGAGCTCGTCGGCGACGTCCGCGCCGACCGCGATCGCCTCACCGCCGGCCGCGACGACCTGCTCGACGATCGCGTCGGCCTTGGACTGGTTGCCGGCGTAGTGCACGGCGACGGCGAACCCGTCGCGGACGAGCCGCTCGACGACGGCCTTGCCGATGCCGCCGGAGCCGCCGGTGACGAGGGCGACGCGGGACGTGGTGGTGCTCATGGGTTTCTCCTCAGTGGTACGTGATGGTGCAGGTGGATGGGGTCGCGTCCGCTACCGGGTCCGGTGGCGCTGCTGGATGCGCTCGAGCCACTCGTCGAGCAGGCCCGCCTCGGCGGGCGTGAACTGCTCGGAGCCGGTGAGGTGGGCGCGCAACGTGGTCGCGGCGACCGTGGGTGCGTCGTCGGCCGGATGCCCCCCGGTGGCGTCCGACGACCGTGCGCCCGGGTTCGCGAGCAGCGCCCGGACGGTAGCCTCGCGGACCCGGACGGACACCGCCGCGTCCGGGTAGAGCTCGGGGTGCACGACGAGGCCGAGCGCCACACCGGTGTTCGCGGCCATGACGACCTGCGCTGCCTCGTCGGGCGTGAGCGCGAGCCGCCCTTCGCCCGCGAGCCGCTCGAGGACACCCCGCAGGAGCGTCATGGCCTCGACCGCCGCCTCGGGCCTGGTGGTGAGCTGCGTGCCGAACAGGAGCCGGTACGCGTGCGGGTTCGCGAGCGCGAACGCGGTGTGCGCGTCCCACCCGGCCCGCAAGTCCGCGAGCGCGTCGCCCGTGGCCTGCGCGGCGCGCTTCGACTCGAGGTAGGCGCCCCAGACCTGGTCGACGACCGCGGCCAGAAGGCCGTCCTTGTCGCCGAAGATCCGGTACAGCACGGGCTGCGTGACCCCGGCGGCCTCACAGACCGCCCGCGTCGACACGTCACCCGTGGCCGACTGCGCCAGCAGCTCGGCCGCCTTCTCGAGTATCACCGCTCTCGTGCTCACGTAGCAACGTTAACACGCAAGCGATAGCGCTGCAACCGTGGTTCCGTATCATCGATACGCCTTGCGCCGAGACGACCCGCGCGTTCACAATCGACACATGTTCAGCGCGAATGAACACGGCGTAGAACTGAACGCCCTCGCCGAGGCAGTCACCGACGCGCTCGCACCGGTCGGCATCACCGCGCGCACGACCACGGCGCGCGACCCGAGCAGCGAGCTGCCTCGGCTCGTCCTCGACGCGGGCGCGGCCGGGCGCCACGACTACGCCGTCGTCACCAGGCCCGGTCGCATCGACCGGGCACGTGCGACCTCGTGGGCGCTCCCCGTCGACCGCCCCCTCCTCGTCGTCGCGGAGCACGTCCCCGACCCGGTCGGGCACGTCCTGCGCGACCGAGGGGTCGACTACGCGGACATGGCGGGCAACGTGCACGTCGAGTGGGACGGTGTGCTCGTCCACGTGGGCGGTCGTCGCCCGTCCGCCGTGCAGCACGCCGTCCCGCCCGACACCACGGCCGCGAGGGCGTTCACGCGCGCGGGGACACGCGTCGTCTTCGGCCTCCTGAGCTGGCCCGCGCTCGCCGCTCGGCCGGTACGCGAGATCGCGACCACGACCGGCGTCGCCATCGGCACGGTTCACACCGTGCTCCGGGACCTCACCGCCGCCGGCCACCTGCGCGGCAGCGGCGGGCACCGCACGCTGCATCGCGGCCGCGAGCTGCTCGACCGCTGGGCGGAGGCCTACACCGTCACCCTCGCGCGCAAGCTCGCGATCGCCTCGTTCACCGTCCCCGACCAGACCGGGCTCCCATCGCTGGTCGACGACTTCCTGGCGGCGGGGGCGCAGCTCGGCGGCGAACGTGCGGCGGAGCGGATCGACGACCACCTGCGCCCTGCCGACGCGACGTTCTACGTCGACCGTCTCCCGAACGCGGTCGTCACGACCCATCGGCTCCGCCCTGACCCGGCCGGCCCCGTGCACGTGCGCCAGCGGTTCTGGCAGCACGACGACCGCGATCCGGTCGTACCGGCACCGCTCGTCTATGCCGACCTGCTGGCCTCGGGCGAGCCCCGCCAGCGCGAGCACGCGGAGAGGATCCGAGCCCGTGACCCTCGACTTGTCGAGCTCGACCGCACCTGAGGCCGTCGTCGCGGGGGCAGTCGTCGCGGAGCTGACGAACCTCGGTGCGCTCGACGCACCCTTCATGCTGATCGGCGCGACGGCCCGCGACCTGCAGTCCCTCACGATCGTCGGCACCCCACCGGCGCGGGCGACACGCGACGTCGACATCGCCGTCGCCGTGCCGTCCTGGCACGAGTACGACGAGATCGTTCGCGCGCTGGAACGCGCAGGACGCCACGAGCACACCTACCTCGTCGCCCGCGCACGTGTCGATCTCGTACCGTTCGGCGACCTCGAGACGAGCGAGCGGACGCTCGAATGGCGCGACGGGGCACGGATGACGACGTTCGGGCTGCGTGAGGCGATGACCTCGAGCGTCCCCGTGCTGCTGCCCGGCGGAGCCTCCGCCCGGGTACCGAGCGTGCCGGGCCTGGCGTTCCTCAAGCTCGCGTCCTGGCACGACCGTCGCCTCGAGACCCGCCGAGACGCCGTCGACCTCGCCACGGTCATCGGCTGGTACAGCACCGGCCACCACCTCGACGTGCTCTACGGCGAGGCAGCCGACGTGCTGCAACGGTACGACTTCGACCCGGTCCTGGCGGGGGCGCACCGTCTCGGTCAGGACGTCGCCGCCGTCCTCGGACCGGGAACGAACCGCGCGCTGTCGATCCTCGACGAGGAGAACGTCTCACGCCTGACAGCCGACATGCCGTCGACCGTGCTCGACCGGACACCGATCCTGCGGGCGCTGCGCGCCGGCATCGCCCACGCCTGAGGTCACGCACCCGGCACGCACGACCGGCGGCCGCGCCGCCCTGCAGCTCAAGGCGACGTCGGCGGCTGCCGACGCTCCTGAACCCCAGCCGGGCGAGGCTCGCTCGCCGGGCGTGTTGGTCGGCGACGGCCAGCAGTCGATCTACCCCGGCGGGTACACGCTCGCCGAGATCGGCGTCGACATCGCCGGTCGCGGCGTCGTGCTGGACACGAACTACCGCAACACGAAGCAGATCCTGCAGTTCGCGTCGCGCCTGGTCGCGGGCGACGAGTACGCCGACATCGAGGGGGTCGTCGGACCCGGCGAGGTGCCCAGCCGCGTCGAGCGCGACGGTCCCCCGCCGACGATCGACCGCTGCACCTCCTGGTCGCAGCGCGAAGAGCGGCTCGTCCGGCGCGTACGTGCCGCACTCACCGAGGTGGGTACCACGTCGGGTGACATCGGCGTGCTGTGCCTGACCCGGCGCTCGGTGCGGACGTTCGCCGACGCGCTGCGACGAGCCGGACTGCCCGTCGTCGAGCTCACCGAGTACGACAGTCGCCCCGGCGAGGGCATCAAGGTCGGCACCATCAAGCGAGCGAAGGGCCTCGAGTTCAAGCAGGTCCTCCTCCCCGATGTCCGCCAGGACGCGGTCAGCGGACCACCGCCCGGCGACGGCACCGAGCGCGAGCGGTGGACCCTGCTGCGTCGCGAGCTCTACGTCGGCATGACCCGCGCCCGCGACGGTCTCTGGGTCGCCCTCGGCTGAGTCCCCCGATCGACAGCGAGCCTCGGGCAGCCGTGCGCGAACGCCGTCACCGCGACAACCGCTCCACGAGCTCCACGTTCCGGCTGATCGACTCGTCGATCGCCCGCCGGTGTGCCGTCCGCCTCGCAGCTCGGGCCGCGTGCTCGGGGACCTCCTCGTGCGCGACGAGAACGTCCCGGTAGTGACGCACCGAGAGCACGATCGCGTCAGCGAGGGTGCGATGCGTGCGCTCCGCCACCTCGCGGAGCACGGCCTCGTCGGCGGCGTCGAACCGCAGCGTCAACGACATGTCACGACCTCCAGCCACTCCACTCACGAGCAGCATCACCACTACATCAACCCATGACGACCACAAACGCACTGAAGGCCCGCACCAGACGGTGCGAGCCTTCAGTTCAATCTACGACGACGCCGCCGCGACCGACGACGACCTCATGGTGGAGGTGGCGGGAATCGAACCCGCGTCCGATGACGTGGAACCAGGGCTTCTCCGGGTGCAGTCCGTGATGGATTTTCTCGGCCCCCACCACTCCCACGGACGGGAAGGTAGACGGGCCCAGTCAGCTAGAAGTCCCGGTCCTCACACTGACGATGAGGACCAGCAGTGGCTCCCTAGATGACGCCAGGAACTAAGCCGGAAGCATGCTTAGGCTGACGGACTTCGAGGCTCGCTCAGGCGGCGAGGGCGAAGTCGGTGCGCTTGGAATCGGCACCTATGGTTTGCACGGAGCGTTGACGAGATAACCGTGCGTCCTCGACCCGCTTCTCCTGGCTCGACGATCACCGTCGAAACCGATCACCCCCATGTTGAGTTGTCAATCGCTGCTCGGGCGGGGCGACCGGCGGACGAGCCGACGGGCGACGCTCCCGAGCGCGGATCAGACTACCCGCCCAACGCGTCGGACGTCGCCTGGATTCCCGTACCGGTCCGAGGCGCTGCGGCGCGACGCACTGGTACGGCGCGGCTCACGGCTCGTCGGCCGGCTCGTCGGACGGTGGGCGCACGTGCGACCAGGTCGCGGACGCGAGCAGGGTCGTGCCGAAGATTGCGAAGTACCACTGCGCCTCGCGCGGCGTGAGGTTGCGGTCGGGCAGGCGGCGGCGGCGCAGCACCCAGTCGGAGCCGTTCGCGTCGTCGATCCGCTCGATCGCGAGGTAGCCGTGCCGTTCGAGGGCGTGCACCTCGTCGGGCAGCGGGTCGGGGCGGCGGCGGCGCGCGGGCACGACCATGACGATGCCGAGCCCGACACCGAGCACGACGATCGCGAACGCCACCCATCCGGGCGTCGGGTCGCTGCCTCCCACCGCGGTGACGAGACCTGCCCCGAGGCCCTCGACCTCGACCAGCAACTCGCCTCCTCGCGTCCGTCGCTCCGTCGTGACACTAGGCCGTGGCGCTGTGGAGCGATCGTCGACGCTGCAGGCGTCACCCTCGATCCGGACACGAATCACGCGTGCGTGTGATCCGCAAGCGCTTCACCTCGTGCCCTCGGGCAGCGATCGGGCTACACGTCCGGAGCGCAGACCCCACGTCCGAGCAGCGACAGCCCGTACCGGTCGCCCGCCTGGTACGTCGTCACGGTGCCGCCCGTGGGGTTCATGAGCTGCGACGGGTCCTCGACGTGCGCGAGCCCGAGGGCGTGCGCGAGCTCGTGCCGCAGGACGGCCACGTGCTCGGGCTCCCCGCCGACGGGCTGCGCCTCGAGGAGCGTGGTGTCGAGCCACACCGTCCCGGAGACCGCGACCGCAAGCCCGTCGTCGCCGCGCACGGTCATTCGACCACCGAGCCCGACGACCGTGCCCTCGAGCCCCGGGATCGCGGTCTCGTCGGCGAACTGGACGAGCAGCGGCGCCCACCGGTCGCCGTAGCGGTCGGGCTGGTAGGCGACGCGGTTGCTCGGTGCCGACTCGGTCGTCGGGCCGTCGTCGACGAACACGAGGCCGGTGATCGCGGCGAGCTCGGCGACGACCTTGCGCACGTCGTCCTCGAACCCGACGGGCGCACCCGACGGGTTGACGACGTAGTGCACGGGACGGCACGGCGACCATGCGACGGGCACGGTCAGCCCGGTGGGCAGCTCCTGCGTGTCGAGGAACGCGTAGGGTTCGCCGTCCCACACCACGGGGGCGGGCGTGCCGAGCGGTCCGGCCTGCTCCTCGTGGCCGGGGGTCGGGTAGCCGTAGCCGGTTCCGTCGGCCGACTCCGGGGGCAGCACGGTGCCGGTCGTGTCGAGGTCGACCCGTCGCACGGGGTGCTGCTGGATCGCCGCGACCACCGCGTCCCACGAGAGCTCGGGCAGCTGGCGCAGCCACAGCCCCACCGTGCCGCCGACGACCGCGAGGACGAGGACCGTCGACAGCACGCCGTGCACGCGGCGCGAACGGCGTTCCGCCCGCGCCACGGCGTCGTCGGCGCGACGACGCGCGTCGGGCCGGACGGGCGCGTATCCCCCGGCACTCGTGGGGACGACGAGGCGCCAGTCGTCCGGGCCGTGCGCCGACGAGCCCGCCGGGCGACCCTCCGCGCGCGAGCCGGACACCTCGTTCGTCGGGGTGTCGTCGCCGCCGCGCGGGGTCGGGCGGCCTGCGCGTGCGCGCGCCTCGTCGATGACCCACTGCGGGATGCGACCGGACGGCGAGCGCGGCAGGTCGTCGAAGGTCACCCTCAGGCATCGGCACGACGAGCCCGGCGCTGGAGGTCGCCGACCGCGGCGGACGCCGCAGCGAGCACTCGCGCCGAGCGTTCGCGAGACGTTCACCTGCAGGTGGCCGATCTCCGTCATCCTGGGACCACGGCGAACGGATCGCGGCGGGGGAGGCCGCCCCGCCTCGTGACCGACCCGACGCCCCGCGACCAGCGCGACCGACGCCACCGACCGACCGGAGATCCCCGATGACCACCGCCGAGCGCCCCTGCGTCCTGTTCGTCTGCGTGCACAACGCGGGCCGCTCGCAGATGGCGGCGGGCTACCTGCGGCACCTGTCGGGCGGCGCGGTCGAGGTCCGCTCCGCGGGTTCGGTGCCGGCCGACGAGATCAACCGGGTCGCGGTCGAGGCGATGCTCGAGGAGGGCATCGACCTGCGCGCCGAGCAGCCCAAGGTCCTCACGGCCGAGGCCGTGCAGGCGTCGGACGTGGTCGTCACGATGGGCTGCGGCGACGCGTGCCCGATCTTCCCCGGCACGCGCTACGAGGACTGGGCGCTCGCCGACCCGGCCGGGCAGGGCATCGACGCCGTGCGGCCGATCCGCGACGAGATCCGCGCCCGCGTGCTGGCGCTGCTCGCCGAGCTCGGGGCCGAGCCGGTCACGGCCTGAGCGGCGACCGGCCCGACCCCGCACCGCCGTCAGACGGGCTTGCGGGCCCGCACGATCGCCCCGTGCATGCCGTCCGCGACGGCGTGCGTGAAGTCGACCTGGGCGTCGACGAAGCCGGCGGCCGCGAGCCCGTCGAGATACTCCGTGCGTGAGAGCGCTCCGGCGATGCAGCCGACGTACGAGCCACGTTCGGCACGCTGTCCGGCGCTCAGGTGGTCCTCGGCGACGACGTCGGAGATCCCGACGCGCCCGCCGGGCACGAGGACGCGGAACGCCTCGGCGAGCACGGCCGCCTTGTCGGGCGACAGGTTGACGACGCAGTTCGAGATGACGACGTCGACCGCGGCGTCGTCGAGCGGCAGGTCCTCGATCGTGCCCTTGCGGAACTCGACGTTCGTCGCCCCGGCGCGCTGCGCGTTGGCCCGGGCGAGCTCGAGCATCTCGTCGGTCATGTCGACGCCGTAGGCGAAGCCGGACGCCCCGACGCGCCGCGCGGAGAGCAGGACGTCGATCCCGCCTCCGGAGCCGAGGTCGAGGACCCGCTCCCCCTCGCGGAGCTCGGCGACCATGAGCGGGTTGCCGCACCCGAGCGAGGCCGCGAGCGCCTCCGCGGGGACCGCCGCGGCATCCTCGGCGCCGTACAGCCCCGAGCCGAACCGCTCGTCGATCACGACGTCCTGCGGTCCGCAGCCGCCCACGCGGTCACCGCCGCAGCACCCTCCGTCGCCGGCGCCCTGCACGGCCGCGAGCGCGTAGCGTGCTCGGACCTGCTCCCGGATGTCCTGTGTCATTGCCCCTCCGTCGCATCGATGCTTGTCGATCTCCTGGAGCCTGCACCCAGGCATCGACGTCTGTCAATATCGACGTCCCTCGATCTCCGAGGCATCATGGGTCCATGACCACCGAGCTGCTCCCCGTGACCGCCACGACGGGCGCCGCCTGCTGCACCCCCGCGACCAGCCCGACGATGTCCGCCGACGACGCCGAGCAGACCGCTCGCACGCTCAAGGCCCTGGCCGACCCCGCACGGCTGCGGCTGCTGTCGATCATCGCGGCGCACGAGGGCGGCGAGGCGTGCGTGTGCGACCTCGTCGAACCCGTCGGGCTCTCGCAGCCGACCGTGTCGCACCACCTCAAGGTCCTCACGGAGGCGGGCTTCGTCACGCGTGAGAAGCGCGGGGTGTGGGCGCACTACACGCTGGTCCCGACGACCGTGCGCGCCCTCACGTCCCACCTCGCGGACCACCTGCTGACGGACGCCTGACCCGCGCGACCCGCGGGTCCGCCGTCAGGTCGGCGGCGCGAGGATCTCCGAGAGCCGGTAGCTCACGGGCTCCTCGAGCTGCGCGTACGTACAGCTCGCCGGGTCGCGGTCCGGGCGCCAGCGCTTGAGCTGCGCCGTGTGCCGGAACCGGTCACCCTCCATGTGGTCGTAACCGACCTCGACGACGAGCTCGGGGCGCAGCGGCACGAACGACAGGTCCTTCTTCGCGTTCCACCGGCTGACGGCACCGGGGAGCCGACCGCCGGCGTGCGCCGCCGGGTCGGCCCAGCCGCCCCACGGGTGGTGCTCGAGGTCGTCCGTGCGCAGCGGGGCGAGCTGCTCGACGAGCGCCTTGCGCGTCGCCATGGGGAACGACGCGGCGACGCCGACGTGCTGCAGGCGCCCGTCGTCGGTCCACAGCCCCAGCAGGAGCGAGCCCAGCACGTCCCCGGACTTGTGCCACCGGAACCCCGCGACCACGCAGTCCGCCGTTCGCGCGTGCTTGACCTTGAACATCGTGCGCTTGTCGGGCTGGTACGCGCCGTCGACCGGCTTGGCGACGACCCCGTCGAGCCCCGCACCCTCGAACTGCGTGAACCACTCCTGCGCGAGCGCGAGGTCGTCCGTCGCGGGAGTGAGGTGCACGTGCGGGTCCGTCCCGACGATGGACGCACCGAGCGCGTCGACGAGCCGGGCGCGGCGGTCGCCGAACCGCGTCGACATCAGGTCGTCGTCGCCGAGCGCCAGCACGTCGAACGCGACGAACGACGCCGGGGTCTGGCCGGCGAGCAGCCGGACGCGGCTCTCGGCGGGGTGGATCCGCTGCTGGAGCGCGTCGAAGTCGAGCCGGTCGCCCGCGACGACGACGATCTCGCCGTCGAGCACGCACCGCGGCGGTGTGCTCGCGCGGATCGACTCGACGAGCTCCGGGAAGTAGCGCGTCATGGGCTTCTCGTTGCGGCTGCCGAGGACCACCTCGTCGCCGTCGCGGAACACGATCGTGCGGAACCCGTCCCACTTGGGCTCGACGTGCCCGACGTCCGGGATGGTCGGGACCGCCTTGGCGAGCATGGGCGCCACGGGGGGCATCACGGGCAGGTCCATCGTGACCTCTTCCTCATGCTCGTCGTCGGGTCGTGCTCGTCACCGTGCTCGTCGGCTCGTCGCCTCGCGCGTCGGCGCGGTGCGTCACCAGCCTCCGCCGCCACCGCCCCCGACGCCACCGCCGGAGAACCCGCCCGAGAACCCCGAGCCACCCGACGACCCGGGCGTGGGCGCGGTGAGCGACTCGGTCGCGACCGACTGGAACCGGTCGATCGACGACGCGAACCCGGCCGCCCAGAACACCCCGGGCAGCGGGTCGTAGTAGCCGACGTACCAGCCGGGCCGGTCCACCGCACGACCGCTCGCGGCGAGCTCGGCGAAGATCCGCGCCCACCGCTCGGCGACGCCGAACACGATCGCGTAGGGCAGGTACCGGCTGAACAGGTCCTCGCCCTCCTCGAACCGGAGCTGGTCGGCCTCGGCCGTCGTGAGATAGGTGCGGAAGCCGAGCGCCTGCGCGAGCACCGCGGTCCCGTCCTCGGTCCGCGCGGGCGCGTGCCGCGCGCAGACGAGCACGACGATCGCGACCGCGGCGAGAGCGACCGGCACGAGCGCGATGCCACGCAGCGCATCCACCTGGGGGGACGTCCCCACGGCGAGCGCGACGACGAAGAGCAAGAACGACACGACGAGCAGCCCGGCCCCGACCGAGTACCACGCGGTGCGCACCGAGCGCGGGTTCGCGCGGAACCACCCGACCTTCGTGACCTGCTCGTACAGGCGGTTCTGCACCTTCGCCATCGAGGACGCGAAGCTCTCCTCCAGGTCGGACAGCCGTACGTGCGGCCGAACCGTGAAGATCTCGTCCATGAGCAGCGCCTCGTACGGCAGCAGGCCCGCGTCGGGCTCGCGCAGCGCGACGAGCGTCCAGTCCTTCGGCCTCTTCTTCGGCTTGGACCGCCGCACCTCCTCGATGCGCAGGTACCCGCGCACCGCGAGATCGATGAGCGTCGCGGTCACGTCGACCGGGTCCGCCTTCTCGTCGACGAGCGTGCCGAGCTCACCGGGCCGCACGTCCTGCGGCGGCGTGAACTGCACGCTGACGGGCGTGCGCCGGTCCCGGTAGCCGGAGCCCGCGTCCTGGCCGGTGACGGGCCGCAGCCCCGGGGTCAGGCCCAGGTAGGCGCGGTCGCGCCCGCTGCGCCGCACGCGCCGGATCGCGAGGAACGCACCACCGACCGCGACGAGCGCCGCGACCCCACCGAGCGGCGAGAGCGGCACCCAGGCCTGCGCGGGGTCGGGCCGTTCGACCAGGATCGGCGCGACGCCCGGGAACGTGCCGGCGGGCCAGCCCGTCACGGTCGTGAACGGCTCGCCCCGGCGCAACAGGTCCTGCGTGAACGTCGCCGTCGGCCCGTCGGCGGCCGCGGAGGTGCACGAGTCGTCGGAGCCGTACGGACCCGCGAAGCACACGGCACCCTCGACGTCCGCCGGCCCCGTCACGGTCGCCGAGAGGTCGCCGAGCGGCACCTCCCAACCCGTGCCGATCACGTTCCAGAACAGCTCGTCGCCCGAGTGCTGCTCGTTGGCGGGGTTGACCAGCCCGTCGACCGTGTAGGTGATCCGGTACGTCTGGACGCCCGACACGTCGTCGACGTCCTCGTCGCCGATGCGCAGGACGAGCGCGCTGCCGTCCTCCTCCTCGTGCAGGCGAGCGGGTGCCCCGCTGCTGCTCGATGCGCGCACGTCGCTGTACCGGAATACCCGGTCGTACGTGTCGTCCACGCGCTGCCGCGTCGGCAGCGTCAGGTACGGCCCGTGGCCGGGGTCGTCACCGAAGTCGAAGTCGAAGTCGATCGTCACGTGCGCGACACCGTCGGCGCCGAGGTCCGCGACGACGTCGTACCGCGTGATCTCCCGGCCCGACGTCTGGTCCGGGGCAGCGCCCGCGGGGGCGGCGGCCGACACGAGCGCAGCGAGGAGCACACCGACGCCGGTCGCAGCACCGACCGCGCCGTGGACGACGGACCGACGAGCACGCTGGAGAGCAGTCACGCGCGGCAACCTACCGTGCGCCACCCACGCCGCGCAGGCGGCATCCCCGTGTCGACCGACCAGGTCAGCGGTCGCGGCGCTCGCGCATCGCGCGCTGCGCCTCGAGGTTGTCCTGCCGCTCGCGCAGCGCCTGCCGCTTGTCCCAGTCCTTCTTGCCCCGGGCGAGCGCGATCTCGACCTTGGCCCGCCCGTCGAGGAAGTACAGCGCGAGCGGGACGACCGTCTGACCCTTCTCGCGCGTGCGCGCCTCGATGCGGTCGATCTCCTCGCGGTGCAGCAGCAGCTTGCGCTTGCGGCGCGGCGCGTGGTTCGTCCACGTGCCCTGCGCGTACTCGGGGATGTGCACCCCGTGCAGCCACGCCTCGCCGCCCTCGATCTCGCACCAGCCGTCGACGAGCGACGCACGCCCGGCGCGCAGCGCCTTGACCTCGGTGCCGCTCAGGACGACGCCCGCCTCGAAGACGTCCTCGATCGTGAAGTCGTGGCGGGCCTTGCGGTTGGCGGCCACGAGCTTGCGCCCGGTCTCCTTGGCCACCGCGCACCCTCCTCGTCGTCAGTCAGGCTCGTCGTCCCCCGCGCGAGCGGGTCGGCGGGTGCCGCACGACGAGACGCGCACGATCGTCGTGCGCCCGACGAGCGTACCCGGCGCGCCCGCGCGAACCCGCCCGGATATCCGGGAGGTCAGATGCCCAGGTACGGGCGCGGGTTCGTCGTCGCGCCGTTGACGTACACCTCGAAGTGCAGGTGGCACGCGGCCGACGTGCCGGTGTTGCCCGCACGCGCGATGAGCTGTCCGGCCTTGACGAACGTCCCGGGCTTCACGACGAACGCCGACAGGTGGTTGTAGCTCGTCGCGAGCGTCTTGCCCTGGTAGGTGCCGTGGCTGATCATGACCTGGTTGCCGAAGCCGTACCGCGCCTGCGTCCACAGGACCGTCCCGGACCGGGCCGCGTACACGTCGTTGCCGCAGTAGTCGCGCAGGTCGATCCCCGCGTGCAGGCGCCAGTAGTGCAGCACGGGGTGGTAGCGCATGCCGTACTCGGACGTCACGTGGATCGGGACGGTCTGCGTCGGGTTGCGGAAGATCGCGCCCGACGACGCCGGCGGGTCGCTCGGGTCGGCCTGCTTGACGGCGTCACGCGCCTTCTGGTCCGCGATCGCCTTGGTCAGGTCCGACTGGATCCGCTTCGCCTCGGCGTCGATCTTCGCGAGCTCGGCGGTGATGTCGTCCTTCTTGGCGAGCAGCTCGTCCTGCTTGGACTTCTCCTCGGCGAGCAGCCCGTCGAGCTCCTTCTTCGCCGCGTCCGCCTTCTTCTTCGCCTGCGCGGCCGCCGCGACCTTGGCGTCGGCCTCGTCCTTCAGCTCACCGATGCGGTCCTGCACCGCCGCGAGCCGCTCGGCCGAGTTGCGGTTGCCCGACTCGGTCGCCTGCAGGTCGTCGAGCATCTGTGCGCGCGTCCGCAGCGCCTGGTTGATGAGGTCGGCACGCTGGATGAAGTCCTCGCTCGAGTCCGCGTCGAGGATCATGCTCACGCTCGAGACGTCCCCTCCGCCGCGGTACGCCTCCCGCGCCATCTGCCCGATGGCCTCGCGCATCTGCGTCGCGGCGTCCGAGTCGGCCTCGATCGTGGCGGACAGGTCCTGCGCCTGGTCCTGCGCGTCCTCGAGCCGTGCCGCGACGATCGCGGCCTCGCGCTGGGCCTTCGCGTACGCGTCCTGGGCCTCCTTGACCTTGAGCCGTGCCGCGGGGAGCTGCGCCTGGATCTCGAGCAGCCGGTCGGACACGACCGCGAGGTCGCTCTTGAGCCCTTCGAGCACCTCCTGCGCGTCATCACGCTTCTGCTCGTTCGCCTTCTTCTCCTTCTCGGCCGCGGCCCGCCGGTCGTCGATCGCGTCGGCGGACGCGGGCGACGCGACGCCGCCCAGCGCGAGCGTCACGAGCAGGCCCGCGACGGCGAGGAGCGCGCCCGAGCGCCAGGCGCGCAGCCTGGTGGGCTCGTGCATCGCACGCGACGTTCGTACCGGGCGGGGCATGGTCACACCTTCGTGTAGCGGCTGAGGGTCACGAGCGAGGAGATCGCGGCGAGCAGGATCGCGGCCGCGACGAGGTACGGGGCGACCGTGAGCACGTCCGACGTCGTGACGTACGGGATCCACGACACCGTCCCGCCCAGCCAGTCGGTCACGAGGTACTGCACGCCGAGCCACAGCCCGCCGACGGCGAGTGCCGAGCCGACCGTCGCGGCGAGCGCGCCCTCGAGCATGAACGGGAGCTGGATGAACCACGTGGAGGCGCCCACGAGCCGCATGATGCCGGTCTCCCGGCGGCGCGAGAGCGCCGACAGCCGGATCGTCGTCGTGATGAGCAGGACCGCGGCGACGAGCATGACCGCCGCGAGACCACCCGTCAGCAGCGTCGCGCGGTCGATCACGAGGAACAGCCGGTCGAACAGCCGCCGCTGGTCCTGGACGGACTCGACGCCCTGCATGCCGGACACGACGTCCGCGACGACCTCGTACTGCGACGGGTCCGTGAGCTTGATCCGGAACGACGAGTTCATGTCGTCGACGGTCGCGACCGAGGCCCACGACTGGTCGCCGAACTGCTCCTTGAACGAGTCGAACGCCTCCTCCTTCGTCTCGAAGAAGATCGGCTGGACGATGAGCGGCGCGACCTCGGGCTCGGCGAGCCGGTCGAGGATCGCCTGCTTCTGCTCGTCGGTCACCTCGCCGCCCGCGCACGTGGGCTCGGGTGACGTCGCGGGGCACAGGAAGACCGAGACCTCGACCTTGTCGTACCAGTCGTCCTTCATCTTGCCGATCTGCGTCTGCAGCAGCGCGGCGGCGCCGACGAACGTCAGCGAGACGAACGTGACGAGGATGACGGAGACGGTCATCGACAGGTTCCGGCGAAGACCGATCCCGATCTCGGAGAGGATGAATCGCAGTCGCACGTCCGATCCCCCTCAGCGGTCCGAGCCGTAGACGCCGCGCGACTGGTCGCGCACGAGCTCGCCGGTCGACAGCTCGACCACACGCTTGCGCATCTGGTCGACGATCTCGTCGTCGTGCGTGGCCATGACCACCGTGGTGCCGGTGCGGTTGATGCGGTCGAGCAGGCGCATGATCCCCAGGGACGTCGTCGGGTCGAGGTTGCCGGTCGGCTCGTCGCACAGCAGGATCTGCGGCCGGTTGACGAACGCGCGCGCGATCGCGACGCGCTGCTGCTCACCACCCGACAGCTCGTGCGGGCGGCGCTTCTCCTTGCCCGCGAGCCCGACCATCTCGAGCACGTCGGGGACGGTCGTGAGGATCTGGTGGCGCGGTCGGCCGATCACCTGGAGCGCGAACGCGACGTTCTCGAAGACCGTCTTGTTCGGCAGCAGGCGGAAGTCCTGGAACACCGCGCCGATCTGCCGGCGCAGCTGCGGGACCTTCCACGACGAGAGCGACCCGAGCTCCTTGCCCGCGACGAACACGCGGCCCGCCGACGCCCGCTCCTCGCGCAGCACGAGCCGCAGGAATGTGGACTTGCCCGATCCGGAGGAGCCGACGAGGAACACGAACTCGCCGCGCTCGACCTCGAGCGAGATCTGGTCGAGCGCAGGGCGGGCGCCGCGCGCATAGACCTTGGTGACGTTCTCGAACTTGATCACGCTGCTCGCTCAGTGCTCCGGGGACGGCGGCACCGCGCACGGGACGCGCGCGGCCTCGTCGAGACTAGGCACCGCCTCCACGAGCCGGGCCGGTCGACACGCCGTCGCGTGCGGAGGTCCGGTGAAGGACACCGCGCCCGCGCGCTCGTCGGCCGAGCCGACCCGGGCGAACCGGACACCACCACGCGGACCGCACCGAGCGGACCGCATCGAGCGGACGTACGGACGCCCCTCAGCGCAGCGCGTGCACCTGCGGCCGGCGGCGGACCGTGGCACCCGTGATCGCCGCGAGCACCTCCTCGTGGCTCGTCGTCGCGGCGTCGAACGTCCCGTTGTTGCGCCCGTGCCGCAGCACGACGATCCGGTCCGACACCGCGCGCACGTCCGTCATGTTGTGCGAGATGAGGATGACGCCGAGCCCGAGCTCACGCAGACGTTCGATGTGCGTGAGCACCTCGGCCGTCTGCGCGACGGAGAGCGCGGCGGTCGGCTCGTCGAGCACGACGAGCCGCGGGTCGCCGATGAGCGTGCGCGCGATCGCGACGGACTGCCGCTGACCCGCCGAGAGGGTCGACAGCGGTGTGCGCGCCGACGGGATGCGGCTGTTCAGCGCGTCGAGCACGCGACGTGCGGTCGCCTCCATGTACCCGTCGTCACGCAGGCCGCCCTTGCGGACCTCGCGCCCGAGGAACAGGTTGCTCGTGACGTCGAGGTTGTCGGCCAGCGCGAGGTCCTGGAACACCGTCGCGACCCCGAGCGAGCGCGCGGCGGCCGGCGTCGGGATCGTCGTCGGCTCGCCCTCGAGCTCGATGAGGCCCGCGTCGGGCGTGAGCGCACCCGCGACGATCTTCGCGAGCGTCGACTTGCCCGCGCCGTTGTCGCCGACGAGCGCGACGACCTCGTGCGCGAACACGTCCAGGTCGACGCCCGCGAGGGCCTCGACCGCACCGAAGTTCTTGCTGATCCCTCGCATGGACAGCAGAGGGACGGGCGCAGCATTCATGTGCTCACCTGCTCCCCGTCGAGTCCTGGTCGTCAGTGAAGTCTCCCACCCGCTCGTCGTCAACGGTCCTCATCCCAGACCTGCCACGTCGACCACCTCGTCGACGGAGAGCGGCACGTCGGTCGACTGGACCGCGAGGGCCAGCGCCCCCACCATCTCCGCACGCGTGCCGAGGCTCGCGCGCACCACCTCGAGCGGCGCGATGCGGTTCGTCGGCACGTGCCGCTCGAGCGCGGCGCGCAGCGGCGCGACGAGCGTCTCGCCCGTCTCCGCGAGCTCGCCGCCCACGACCACCACCTGCGGGTTCACCGCGAGGACGAGTCCGGCCAGTGCCGACCCGATCGCCGCCCCGGCCTCCGCGAGCACGTCGCCGCACCGCTCGTCGCCCTGGTTCGCCCGCTGCACGATGTCCCGCAGGCTCGCGACGCCCGGGACCTGCCCCACGGCCTCGATCAGCGCGCTCGCGCCGACGACCGTGTCGAGGCACCCCCGGCGGCCGCACCGGCACGGGTCACCGTCGGGACGCACCGTGAGGTGCCCGATCTCCCCCGCCGTGCCGGCGAACCCGCGCAGCACCTGTCCGCCGAGGACGATGCCCGCACCCACGCCGTAGGACGCACGCAGGAACAGGCTGTCCGCGTGCTCACGCGCCGCACCCTCGGTCGCCTCCGCGAACGCGCCGAGGTTCGCGTCGTTGTCCACGTAGACCGGGATGCCGAGCCGCTTGGACAGGACCTGGCCCAGGTGCACGTCGTCCCAGCCGGGCATGACGCCCTCGACCGAGATCATGCCGGTCCCCGAGTCCACGGGGGCCGGGACGCCGACCCCCATCCCGACCACGTCGTCGAGCGACGCGCCGACGCGCTCGAGCAGGTCGACGACGAGCAGCGCGACCCGGTCGAGCGTCGTGTCGACCCGGTGCTCCACCGGAAGCGGCAGCGTCTGCTCGGCGAGGATCTCGTGCGAGAAGTCCCCCAGCGCGACGCGCAGGTTCCGGTGGCCGATCTGGATCCCGGCCGCGAGACCGACGCGGCGGGCGAGCGTGACCATCTGGGCACGCCGCCCGCTGCGCGTCGTGGCGACGGTGTCGACGACCCCCGCCGCGAGGAGCTCGCGGACGATCGTCGACACCGTCGCCTGGGACAGCCCGGTGGCCTCGGCGAGCTCGACCTGCGTCAGCCCGCCGTACCGCTTGACGGTCTCGGCGACGAGCTGACGGTTGGCCTCGCGCAGGGACGACTGCGAGCCTGCTGCACTCGCTCGCCTGCTCACGCTCGCACCTTAGTGGCCACCGTCCGTGGTCCTCGTCACCGGCCCGTCACCTGTCACCACCCGTTCGGGTGGTCAGCTCGTTCCGGCGCGCCGCTTGTTGATCAGGTCGAACGCGACCGCGAGCAGGAGCACCAGGCCCTTGATGGCCTGCTGCCACGACGGGTCGACGTTCATGATCGACAGGCCCATGTTGAGCACACCCATGATGAGCGCACCGACGATCGCGCCGGAGATCCGGCCGATGCCGCCCGTGACCGCCGCACCACCGATGAAGCACGCCGCGATCGCGTCGAGCTCGTAGTTCTGGCCGGCCGCTGCGATGGCCGCACCGGAGCGGGCCGTCGTGACGATCGCCGCGGCACCGGCGAGCGCGCCGATGTTCACGAAGATCATGAAGTCGACCTTCTTGGTGTTCACGCCGGACAGGCCCGCCGCGAGGCGGTTGCCGCCGATCGCGTAGATGTGCCGACCGAACACCGTGCGGCCCATGAGGAACGTGTACACCACGATGAGGATGCCGACGATCACCAGGACGATCGGCATGCCGCCAGCCGACTTCGACAGCACGACGGCCACGGCGAGGATGCCGATCGCGACGAGCACGAGCTTGCCGACGAACGCGCCGAACGACTCCATGTGGAGCTCGTGCTTGCGGAGCTGGGCGCGGGCGCGCAGCTGCGTGAACGCGAACGCGACGATCGCGACGATGCCGATCACGAGCGTGACGACGTCCATGTCGGCCGTGAAGCCCAGGAAGTTCGGCAGCGACCCGTTGGCGATCCGGTTGAACGCGGACGGGAACCCGGCGATCGTCTCACCGACGACCACGAGCGCGAGCCCGCGGAAGATCAGCATGCCGGCCAGCGTCACGATGAACGCGGGGATCCCGACGTACGCGACCCAGTAGCCCTGCCACGCGCCGACCACGGCACCGACCGCGACGCCGAGCAGCACCGCGAGGAGCCACGGCAGCCCCCAGTCGCGCATCGACACGGCGACCACGCCACCGATGAACGCGACGACCGAGCCGACCGACAGGTCGATGTGGCCCGCGACGATCACCATGACCATGCCGATGGCCAGGATCATCACGTACGCGTTCTGCTGGAACAGCGCCGCGACGTTGTTCGGCATGAGCAGGCGGCCGTCGGTCAGGAACTGGAACAGCGCGACGATCACGACGAGCGCGCCGAAGATGCCGTACTGACGAGCGTTGCCGCCGAGCCCGGACAGCCGCTGGGACAGCGCCGCGCGGGGCGCCTCCCCCGGCGGCACGGCGGGGGCGAGGTTGGTGTCGGTGCTCATCGGGGAGTCACGTCCTTCTCCATGGTCATGTACTGCATGAGTCGCTCCTGGGTCGCCTCGGCACGGGCGACCTCGCCCGTGATGCGGCCCTGCGACAGGGCGTAGATGCGGTCGCACACGCCGAGCAGCTCCGGCAGCTCCGAGGAGATGACGATGACGCCCTTCCCCTCGTCGGCCAGCCTGTTGATGATCGTGTAGATCTCGTACTTCGCACCGACGTCGATACCTCGCGTCGGCTCGTCGAGGATCAGCACGTCGGGGTCGGCGTAGATCCACTTGCTCAGCACGACCTTCTGCTGGTTGCCGCCGGACAGCTTTCCGACGAGCGCCTCCACCGTGGGCGTGCGGATGTTGAGGTCCTTGCGGAACCGCTCGGCGACCTTGAGCTCCTCGTTGGGGTCGATGACCCCGCGCCGCGCGACCTTCGAGATCGCCGCGCCCGAGATGTTGTCGCGGATCGTCGAGATGAGGTTCAGCCCGTAGCGCTTGCGGTCCTCGGTCGCATACGCGAGACCGGCGTCGATCGCCGCTCCCACCGAGCTCAGCGTGACCGGCTGACCGTCCTTGTAGACCTGGCCGGAGATGTGCGTGCCGTACGAGCGGCCGAACACCGACATCGCGAGCTCGGTGCGCCCGGCGCCCATGAGACCGGCGATCCCGACGATCTCGCCGCGCCGCACGTGCAGCGACGCCCCGTCGACGACCTTGCGGGCCTGGTCCAGCGGGTGGTGCACGGTCCAGTTCTCGATGCGCAGGACCTCGTCGCCGACCTTCGGCTCGTGCTCCGGGAACCGGTTGTCGAGAGGACGCCCGACCATGCCGCGGATGATCCGCTCCTGGTCGACGCCCTCCGCCTTCATGTCGAAGCTCTCGATCGTGCGGCCGTCACGGATGATCGTCGTGGTGTCCGCGATCGCCTCGATCTCGTTCAGCTTGTGGCTGATGATGATCGAGGTGATCCCGTGGTCACGCAGTCCGCCGATCAGGCCGAGCAGGTGGGCGCTGTCCTCGTCGTTGAGCGCCGCGGTGGGCTCGTCGAGGATGAGCAGCTTCACGTCCTTCGAGAGCGCCTTCGCGATCTCGACGAGCTGCTGCTTGCCGACGCCGATGTCCTTGATCTTCGTGTCGGGCAGCTCGTCGAGGCCGACGCGCGCGAGGAGCTTGGCCGCCTCGGCGTTCGTCCGGTTCCAGTCGACGACGCCGCGCTGGGCGCGCTCGTTGCCGAGGTAGATGTTCTCGGCGATCGACAGGTACGGCGAGAGCGCGAGCTCCTGGTGGATGATGACGATGCCGACGTGCTCGGAGTCGCGGATCCCGCGGAACTCGGCGGTCTGGCCCTCGAAGACGATGTCCCCGTCGTAGGTGCCGTGCGGGTACACGCCCGAGAGCACCTTCATCAGCGTCGACTTGCCCGCGCCGTTCTCGCCGCAGATCGCGTGGATCTCGCCGCGTCGCACGGAGAGGCTGACGTCCGAGAGCGCGAGCACGCCGGGGAAGCGCTTGGTGATGCTCCGCATCTCGAGGATGTGGTCTGTTGCAGTGGTGTCCATCTCGACCTCGGTCCTTGCCCGGTCACGACCGGTCCGCGCACGGCGGACCCTGGCGGTGCCGCCCGAGGGGCGGCTGACCCGACGAGCCGTCGGCGCGCGCTGGCTGGCGCGCGCCGACGGCCGGCGTCAGGCTCGGGTCACAGACCCAGGTCGGCGGCCTTGTAGAAGCCCGAGTCGACCAGGTCCTTCTGGACCGTGTCAGGCGTGACGACCTGCGGGTCGAGCAGGAGGGTCGGCACGGTCTTCACGTTGTTGTTGTAGGTCTCGGTGTCGTTCGTGGTGACCTGGTCACCGGCGACGACCTCCTGGACCATCTTGGCGGCGGCGTCACCCAGCGCGCGGGTGTCCTTCCAGACCGTCATGGACTGCTTGCCCGCGAGCAGGTTCAGCACGTTGGCCTTGTCCGCGTCCTGACCGGTCAGGACGGGCCAGTCGCCACCGTCACCCGTCTTGTAGCCGGCGCCGTCGAGCGCCTGGGCGATGCCGAGGGCGAGCGAGTCGTTCGGCGACAGGACGACCTGGACCTTGGAGTCCGTGTAGAACGAGTTGAGGCGGTTCTCCATCTCGGACTGCGCGTCGTCGGTGCCCCAGCCGAGGATGCCGATCGACTTCCACTCGTCGAGCGTCTTCGGGGCCTTGCCCGACTTGACGACGAGCTGACCGCTGTCGACGTACTGGGACAGGATGTCCCACGCGCCGCTGAAGAAGAACTTCGCGTTGTTGTCGTCGGGCGAGCCGGCGAAGGGCTCGAAGTTGTAGGGGCCCTCACCGTCGGCGAGCTTGAGGGTGTCCTCGATGAACTTGCCCTGCAGCTGGCCGACCTTGTAGTTGTCGAACGTGACGTAGTAGTCGACGTTCGGCGTGTCGTTGATCAGGCGGTCGTAGGCGATGACCTTGACGTCCTTGGACGCCGCCTGCTCGAGCACCGGGCCGAGCGTGGTGCCGTCGATCGCCGCGATGACGAGCACCTTGGCGCCGTCGTTGATCATGTTCTGGATCTGGCTGATCTGCTGGTCGGTCTTGTTGTCGGCGTACTGCAGGCTCGTCTTGAAGCCCGCCTTGCCGAGCAGGTCCACGAGCTGCGCACCGTCGCGGTTCCAGCGCTCGAGGCTCTTGGTCGGCATCGCGATACCGATGAGGCCGCCGTCCGCGCTCGCGCCGCCACCGTCCGTCGTCGAGTCCGACTTCGGGGTGTCGCTGCTGCGCTCGCTGCTGCAGGCCGCCATCGTGGCGGTCAACATGCCGGCCGCGGCGATCGCAACCGTCAGCTTCTTCCAGGTCTGGGACATCGTCGTCTGCTCCTCTGGCACACCGTCTGGAGCGCGGCGAGACGGCCGCTCACCGTCTCGTCCGTCCGTGGACCGTCTTTGACCCACCGCTCCGGAGTGATGGCTTGAATTCAAGACTCAAAGCCATGCCGAACGCAAGCGGCGTTACCAAAGCGTGTCCTACGGCGCCTGAGCGTGACCAAGCCGCAACCGAACCCCCGCGCGCTGCGTTCGCTTCGCAACGCGAAGTCATGCTCTGTGCGCTGCATCACACTCGACGTCGGGTCACCCGGTCGGGCCCCAGCCGGACGGCGCAACCGGGACAATCGTCGACGTGGCAGTGACCATCCGCGACGTCGCGCAGCGCGCCGGCGTCTCCAAGACGACCGTGTCCCGGGTCCTCAACGGCCGTGACGAGCTCGACGCGCGCACCGCCGCTCGCGTGCGCGCCGTCATCGACGAGCTCGGCTACGTCCCCAACGCCCGCGCCGTCGCGTTCGCCCGCGGCTCGACGCGCGTCGTCGCGATGCTGCTCCCCTCGCTCACCTGGCCCTGGATCGGCGAGGTCGTGCAGGCGGCGATCGAGGTCGTCGAGGACGCCGGCTACGGCATGCTCGTCTTCACCACGACGCAGGGCGACCAGTCGATGCGCCGGTTCACCGAGCACGTGTCCGCGCGCGCGTTCGACGGCCTGCTCGTCGTCGAGCCCGAGGGCACGCTCGACTACATCCAGAGCCTGCACGACGAGGGGCTGCCGGTCGTGCTCGTCGACGACCGCGGCCACGAACCGCGCTTCGCGTCGGTCGCCACGACGAACCGGCTCGGCGCGCTCGCAGCCGCGCACCACCTCCTCGCGATCGGCCGCACGCGCCCGCTCGTCGTCAGCGGCGACCCCCGGTTCGGCTGCGTCCAGGACCGCCTCGCGGGCTTCGCGGAAGGGTTCTCGGCCGCGGGCCGTTCGCTCGACCCGCTGCTCACGGTCGAGGGCGACTTCACCCACGAGTCGGGCCAGGCCGCCGTCGCCCGGGCGCTCGAGGCGCACCTCACCTTCGACGCGGTCTTCGTGCACAACGACTCGATGGCGACCGGGGTCATGGCCGAGCTGCGCCGGTCCGGGCTGCGCATCCCCGACGACGTCGCGGTCGTCGGGTTCGACGACCTGCCCTCCGCGGCGCAGACCGAACCGCCGCTGACGTCCGTGCACCAACCCATCCGGGAGATGGGTCAGGCTGCCGCGCGCGCGCTGCTCGCCAGCTTCGCGGGCACGCCCCTGCCCACGACGCCGATCGTGCTGCCGACATCGTTCACCGTCCGCGCCTCCACCACCGGCTGACCGCCGCCCGCCGCGCCCCAGCGCCGGCTCAGGACTGGCTGACCTCGTGCGCGCGGCGCCAGCGGACGCCCGCCTCGATGAAGTCGTCGATGTCGCCGTCGAAGACCGCGGCCGGGTTGCCGACCTCGTGCTCCGTGCGCAGGTCCTTGACCATCTGGTACGGCTGCAGCACGTACGAGCGCATCTGGTCGCCCCAGCTCGCCTTGATGTCCCCCGCGAGCTCCTTCTTCGCAGCGCGCTCCTCCTCCTGACGGACCAGGAGCAGGCGCGACTGCAGGACGCGCAGCGCCGCCGCACGGTTCTGGATCTGCGACTTCTCGTTCTGCATCGACACGACGATGCCCGTCGGGATGTGCGTCATGCGCACCGCCGAGTCCGTCGTGTTGACCGACTGACCGCCCGGGCCCGACGACCGGAAGACGTCGACCTTGATCTCCGACTCCGGGATGTCGATGTGGTCCGTCTGCTCGATGAGCGGGATGACCTCGACCGCGGCGAACGACGTCTGGCGACGGCCCTGGTTGTCGAACGGCGAGATCCGCACGAGACGGTGGGTGCCCGCCTCGACGCTCAGGTGCCCGTACGCGTACGGGGCCTTGACCTCGAACGTCGCCGACTTCAGACCCGCCTCCTCCGCGTACGACGTATCGAGCACCGTCGTCGGGTACCCGTGGCGCTCCGCCCAGCGCAGGTACATCCGCAGCAGCATCTCCGCGAAGTCGGCTGCGTCGACGCCGCCCGCGCCCGAACGGATCGTCACGACCGCCTCGCGCTGGTCGTACTCCCCCGCGAGCAGCGTGCGGACCTCGAGCTGGTCGAGGTCCTTGCGGATCGCGGCCAGGTCGGTCTCCGCCTCGGCTAGCGTGTCCGCGTCGTCCATCTCCTCGCCCAGCTCGACGAGCGCCTCGACGTCGTCGATGCGTGCCGCGAGCTTGTCCACCCGCTCGAGCTCGGCCTGCGCCGACGACAGCGCGCTCGTGACCTTCTGCGCCGACTCCGGGTCGTCCCACAGGTCAGGCGCCGACGCCTGCTCGGAGAGCTGCGCGATCTTGGCGCGCAGCGCGGTCGGGTCGCTCACCGCCTGGATGGACTCCAGGGTGCTGCGCAGCTCGCGGATCTCAGCGGGAAAGTCGATGGTGGCCACGACCGTCCAGGCTACCGTCCTCGACACCGCACCGGTTCAGCCCGCTCGCGCCGTGGAGAGCGCGTCGACCGTGATCCCGTCGGACCAGGCTGCGAGGACCCACGCCGTCGCGCCGGGGAGCACCCGGCCGGTCACCGTGACCTCGACCGTGTGGTCGGCCATCGGACGAGCGTGTGCGCGGACGTCCCGCCAGCCACGTGCCTCGTCCGGGTGCCGCGCGAGATAGTCCTCGACCGCGTGCTGCGCCGCCTCCTGTGTGAGCCGCAGCCGGGCGTCACCCACGTGACCGAAGTACGTCGTGTCCTCGAGTGCGTCCGCCGCATCGAGCGCCAGGAGGTCCGCGAGCCCGAGCATGCGCTTGTGCTCCAGGTGCAGCTGGGCCGCTGACGCGACCACCAGCACCAGGAGCACCGTGAAGATCACGACCCCGATGGTCAGGACCATGATCTGACCGGCGTCCTCGCGAGCGCCCGACGACGACAGCCGGGCGCGCACGGCACGCGCGAACCCGCCACCACGCAACCGGGCGCTGCCGCTGCGTCGCCGCGGAGCCGTCAGCCGCCCTCGATCGCGTGTCACCGCGCCGCCCGGAACTCGTCGACGACCGCGACGTGAGTAGCCGAGACCGGGACCTCGAGCGGGACGACGTCGCGCACGACCGACGGCACGAACGGCAGCGGTACGACCGCTCGGACCTCGGCCGCGACGTGCGCGTCGGGCTGCAGGCACGGGTCGCTGTCGCACGTCACGGTGAGCGCGGCCGTCGGGTCGTCGTCGAACCCCTGGTCGCGCAGCGCGACGCCCGTGACGGCCACGGCTCGCGCGACCGCCGAGTCCGCGTCGTCGGCGGCGACGTAGGTGCGGGCCGCCTCCCTGGCTGCGCTCTCCACCGCGAAGCTCGCCGCCTCGATCCGCGCCAGGACGAGCACGAGGTAGACCAGCGGGACGAGCAGCACGAACGACAGCCCGATGAACTCGATCACCGCGCTGCCGGCGTCTCGCTCCCCCTCGGGTCCGCGCCGACGAGCACCCTCGCCGAGTCGATCCCGGACCCAGGTCACGACCGTCGCGGTGGACATCGTCGTCACAGTGGTCACGGCAGCGCGTCCTCGGCCACGGCATGACCGGCGACCGCGAGCGCACCGGACGGGCCGAGGAACCCGATCACCGGCATCGGTGCGCGGACCCGGACCTCGACGAGCTCGACGCCGTCCTCCTCGATACGAGAGGCCTCGACGTCGTCGGCGTACCTGCTCGAGAGCGACGACGCGATCAGGGCGCGGGTGCGCGCGGCACCGTCCGACGGTGAGCGGCCGTCGACCGCGCCGTACCGGGCGCCCTCGGACGCGCTGTCGACGAGCACGTTGCGCACGTGCAGACCCATCGCGAGCTGGACGACGGCGAGCGCGAGCACGATCACGAGCCCACCCACCAGCACGAAGTCGACGACGGCGCTCCCCGCGTCGTCGCGGCGTCCGCGCGAGCGCCACGACGCGACCGCGACCTGGCCCCGGCTGCTCACTGCGAGCCGCGCACCCCGTTGACGGCCTGCTCGAACAGGCTCTTGAGCAGACCGTCGGCCGTCGCCCACAGCAGAGTCACGATCCCAGCCGTCATGAGCGTCACGAGCACCCACCCGGGCACGTCCCCGCGGTCCGTCGTGCCGGCGCTGCGCACGCGGTCCACGAACCACTGGTGCGCGGCCACGGCGAGCCGCAACCCCGTCCGTCTCGTCGATGCCATGTGTCCTCCTCCATCCGTGCCGCGTCGCGGCGCCTCGCGTCGCCGCCTGCCGTGCGGTGCGCGTCGTTCGTGGTGCGCCGCGTCCGTGCGGCGCACGTGGTCGTCACAGGCCCATCTGCAGCACCACCGCGCTGGGGAAGACCGCGAAGACGATGGTCACCGGGAGGATGAGGAAGACCACCGGGATCATCATCAGGACCTCCTTGCGGCCGCCCGCCTCCATGAGCGCCCGTCGTCCCTCTTCGCGCGCGTCCTGGGCCTGGGCCCGCAGCACCTCCGCGAGCGGCGCTCCGCGCTCGACCGCGACCGCCACCCCTTCGGCGAACCGGGTCAGGGCGGGGACGCCCGTGCGGTCCGCGAGCCCGTCGAGCGCGTGCACGAGCGGCATCCCCGCGCGGACGTTGGCGAGCGTGCGCTCGAGCTCGACGCTGAGCACCCCGTGCGTGCTGCGGGTCACGCGCTCGAGCCCCCCGAACGCACCCTCGCCGGCCCCGACCGCGAGTGCGAGCAGCTCGGCGATCGTCGGGAGCTCCGCCACGATCCGACCTTCCCGCTCGGCCACCGCGCGGCCGAGCAGCCAGTCCGGCACGAGCGTGCCGACCAGTCCGCAGACCCCGACGAGCGCGACCAGCGCGACCATCGACGAGCCGCGCGAGGCTGCGAGCGCCAGCGCGACAGCGAGACCCGCCGCAAGCCCGAGCGCGCCCGCCACGACCTGCCCGGAGCGGAACTGCTCGACGGTGTCCGTGCGTCCCGCACGCACGAGCCGACGCTGCAGCTCGGCGGCCGGCGAGCTCACGCGCGCCACGAGCCGCACGCCGTCCTGGAGCAGTGGGGCGAGCAGCCGTTCGAGCACCGCGAGCGGACCACGTGCCGTCGGGACACCCAGCAGCGACGACACCGCGGGCCGGGCACGCAGGTACGGGGCCAGGCGGTGGTCGAGGGTGATCCGGCGGGCCCGCAGCCGCCCGACGACGACGAGGACGCCCGACGCGGCGAGCAGACCGGCGAGCCCGCCGAGCATCTCCGGGCTCATCGCAGCACCCGCGGGTCCTCGGGAAGGCGCGCGACCCGCAGCATCGCCGAGTAGGCGACGACCGTGCAGGTCGCGCCGGTGAGCAGGACCGCGAAGCCGATCGGCGTGTCGTACGCGCTCGCGGCCTCCGTCCGGGTCGCGAGGAGCGCGAGGACGAGCCACGGTGCCGCGACGGCGAGCCGGGCCGCGTACACCGTCCAGCTCTGGCGGGCCTCGAGCTCGCCGCGCGTGCGCACGTCGTCGCGCAGGAAGCCCGACAGCGTGCGCAGCAGGCGCCCGAGGTCGGTCCCACCCACGTCACGCGTGATGCGCAGCGCCTCGACGACCCGGTCGGCGACCGGGTCCGCGAGCCGGTCCTTGAGCAGGTCCAGGCTCTCGGTGAACCGCCCGGTCGCACGGTAGTCCTCACCGAACGCGCGGAACGGGAGCCGCAGCTCCTCCGGCCCGCGTTCGCCCACCTGCGCGACGGCCTCCGGCAGCGACAGCCCGGCGCGGATGCCCGACGCCAGATGGTCGACGACCTCGGGCCACAGCTGACGCAGCCGTGCCCGCCGCCGTCGCGCACGACCGCGCACCACGGCGAGAGGCGCACCGGTCGAGAACGCCGCGAAGAACAGCGCCACGGTCGGCGCCCGGGTCGCGCCCGCCGCGAGCACGAGCGTCACGATCCCGAGCACGACGCTCGCGACCATGAGCCCGCCGGGCGTCACCCCCGTCGCACCCGCCTGGATCAGCTCGTCCTGCACGCGAGCGCTCCACCGCGCGGCACGGTGCCCGCCGATCGCGTCGTTCGGCCAGCACGACCACCAGACGCACCCCACTCCCGCGCCCAGCACGAGCCCCACGACCACGTCCACCCGGTCACCCCCTCGCCCGCAGGAGCGCCGCGAGGTCGGTCCCGATCCGCGCGAACCGGTCGGGGTGCGGCGGGAAGCCGTCCCCTCGCACGAGCCGCTCGTCGCGCCAGCCGAAGATCTCGGCGGTCTCGACGACCCCCTGCTCGGTGCGTCCGGGGACGGCGACGATCTCGCGCACCCGCCGCCGACCGTGCGCGTCGTGCCCGAGGTGGACGACCAGGTCCACGCACGACGCGACCGTGGGGACGACGAACCGGTCCGAGACGTTCTCGCCTGCCAGCAGCGGCAGCGTGCACAGCTTGGTGATCGCCTCGCGCGCCGAGTTGGCGTGGATCGTGCACATCGCGGGGACGCCCGCGTTGAGCGCGATCAGCAGGTCGAGCGCCTCGGCCTCACGCACCTCCCCGACGAGGAGCCGGTTGGGCCGCATGCGCAGCGCTTCCTTGACGAGCCGACGCAGCGGGATCTCGCCCGTGCCCTCGAGGTTGGGCTGACGACACTGCATCGCGACCCAGTCCCGGACCGCGAGCCGCAGCTCGAAGACCTCCTCGCACGACACGACGCGCTCCCGCACGGGCACGGCTCCCGCGAGCGCGTTGAGCATCGTCGTCTTGCCCGCCTGCGTCGCTCCCGAGACCAGCACGTTGAGCCCCGCACGCACGGACGCTGAGAGGAAGGCCGCCGCGTCGGGCGGCAACGAGCCGAGCGCGACGAGGTCCTCGAGGTGGTCGGCCCGCACCACGTACTTGCGGATGTTGACCGCCCACGCGTTGCGGGTGACGTCGGGGATCGCCGCGTGCAGCCGCTCACCGCCGGGCAGCGTCGCGTCGACGAACGGGCTCGACAGGTCGAGCCGCCGACCGGAGACCTTGAGCATGCGCTCGACGAGCTCGCGCACCTCGTCGTGCGTGAGGATCGTCGTCGTCAGCTCCGCCTCGCCGTGGCGCGCGACGAAGACCCGCTGCGGGTCGTTGATCCAGATCTCCTCGACGTCCGGATCGTCGAGGTACCGCTGGAGCGGTCCGAACCCGGCGACGGCGTCGAGCACGGCCTTGTGCGCCGCCGCACCGTCGACCAAGGGCGGCACGGCACCGAGCACCGAGCGTGCGTCGTAGTCCGCGAGCGCATCGTGCACGAGCGCGGTCACGCCCGGCCGGTCCCGGACCGGGTCGATGCCGCGACGACGGATCAGCTCGCGCACCTCGCGCTCGAGGATCCCGACGCCGTCCATCCCGCCCCCTGCTCGTCCCGTCCCGTTCGTCCACCCGGCAGGCGCACGTCCGACATGTCCGTTTCGTCCGGACCACGGGCACCCTACGGGACGGGCGCCTCGTCGTGCAGGCGGTTGTCCACAGACTGGCCGGGACGGCCCGCACGAGACGGCCGAGACGAGCATGCGTCGCGCGGCCCGCCTGACGCGCTCCGGGCCGCTACGGTGGTGCACCGTGAATCACCCCGTCGACGACGCCGTCCAGATCCCTGCCCCGTCGGGCACCCAGCACGTCCTGCGGCACGGTGACCAGGTCGCCGTCGTGGCCGCGGTCGGCGCGAGCCTGCGCGAGTACCGCGTCGGCGAGCGCGACGTCGTGCTGCCGTACGCCGAGGACGAGATCGCGCCCGCGTACTCGGGGGCGGTGCTCGCGCCGTGGCCGAACCGCCTCGCGAACGGCGAGTTCGCGTTCCACGGCGGTACGTACCAGGTGCCCGTGAACGAGACCGACCGGCTGACCGCGCTGCACGGGCTCGTCGCGGCGGTGCCGTTCGCCGCTGGCGACACGTCGGACGCGTCCGTGACGCTGACGACGACGATCGTCCCGACGCACGGCTACCCGTGGCCGGTGCGGATCGACGTGACGTACGCGCTCGCCGACGACGGCCTGACGGTCACGACCCGCGCGACCAACCTGGGCGCCTCCACCGCGCCGTACGGGCTCGGGTTCCACCCGTGGCTCTCGCCGGGCGACGCCGCGGTCGACGAGTGCACCCTCCAGCTCGGTGCCCGTCTGCACGTCACGGTCGACGAGCGCCTGCTGCCGACCGGCGACGAGGCCGTCGCCGGCCAGTTCGACCTGCTCGAGCCGCGGGTGCTGCGCGGGATCGCACTCGACGACGCGTGGCTGTCGCCGGTCGCGGACGCGGACGGTCGCTCGTGGGCGCGGCTGACCACGCCCGACGGTCGCACCACTGCGATGTGGGCCGACGCCGCGTTCCCCGCGTGGCAGGTCTGCACGGGTGACTACGTGCCCGGCATCCGTCGCCGCGGCGTCGCGGTGGAGCCGATGACGTGCATCGCCGACGCGTTCCGCACGGGCGACCTGCTCGTCGAGCTCGCTCCCGGCCAGACGCACGAGGCGCGCTGGGGTCTGCGTCTGGAGTGACCGCGTCGGTCGTACCACGCACCGTCCGACGAACGCCCGGCCGCGACCCGCTCGCAGCCGGGCGTTCGCGTCGGCTCACGGTGCGGACACGTGCACAGCGGCATGCGCGGCGCGTCCTGGCGCGCCCGGCAGCCTCAGGTCAGCCGTAGTACTCGCCGTCGGCCTTGACGCCCTTGGTGTACTCCCAGTGCCAGCGCTCGTACGGTCCCGAGCCGCCGGGGCGCGCCCACGACGGGTTCTCGAAGCCGTACGTCCCGGCGTTCTCGTTGAGCCAGGCCCACACCTTGCCCGACGTCATGCCGCCGCAGAAGTCGACCGCGAGGCCCCACCCGTGGTTGCTCTTGCCGGGAGGTGCCGCGAGCCCGCCCTTCTGCGCCTTGACGGCGTACTGCTGCTGCAGCGTGCGATAGCCGGACGCGAGGCACATGTCGGCACCGAACTTCGCGACGTACACCGAGTTCAGCTCGGCGAGCGCGGAGGCCGCGTCGGCACGCAGCTTCGTGTGGCCGTCCCAGAGCGTGCACAGGTCCTTGGTCGCGAGACGGCCGTTGAGGCCAGCGGCGCGCGCCGACGGGTCGCAGCCCGGGATCGGCTGCCGTGACGCGTCGCGGCTCGCGAGCTGGGCGTCGCGCAGCTCGAGGATCGCCGAGTCCGCGGTCGTGAGCGAGGCGGGCGGCGAGCCGTTCGCGGGGAACGCGGTGAGCGCCGAGACGGTGCTCGGGAGCGTGCCGCGGTCGCTCGGCAGCCCGGAGAGGACATCGGTGCTCCCGAGCGCGCCGTGACCGAGCGGGATCGCGACGGTCACGGCGGCGAGCGCACCGACGACTCCGAACCGGACCGTCGCCCGCCCGGCGCGGCCGATCGGCCGGGTGGGAGCAGGTCGACGCGCGGCGCCCCGAGCGACGTGGTGCGACGAGTGCTCGTCCGACGGGCTCTGCGACGCTGCCACCGGGACGGGGGCCGACGAGCGCCGGACGTCCGGCACGGCCGACGACGGACCCGCGACGGCACGAGCCGGGGCGGGAGCCGCGGCGTTCGGAGCGGGAGCCTGTGCTGGTGCTGGTGTCTGCGGCTCTGGCAGCAACGCGGGCAGAGCGCTCGTCGGCGCGACGCGCGACGCGGGCGGCTCGACGGCCGCACGGCGCTCCGTCGGGACCCACCGCGGCGTGCGGTCGGTGTCGTCGGCGGCGTGCACCGCGACGGGTGCGGGGGCAGCGGACGCCGGGGCAGCCGGTGCCGGAGCCACCGGTGCCGGGGTGACGGGTGCACCGCTCCCGTGCAGCGGGGCGGCCGGTGCCGACGTGACGGGCATCGTGCCGACGGCCCGCGAGGTGGCCCGGGCCGGGCCGGCCGGAGCAGCGGCTGGTGCCGTGCGGGTGCGGGGCTGGGCGTCCGGCCCGGAGGAGATCGTGCGAGACGGTGCACCCGGCACGGGGCCCGAGGGCGCAACCGATCCGGGACGTGCCGCGACCGCCGGGCTCGTCGACCGGTCGACGGCCCACGCGCTCGTCGGCGCGCCTGGTCGCGGGAGCGTGCGCGCGGACGGTGCCGACGGCGCCGCGGCCGGGGCCTGCGGGGGCGACGGTTCGAGGCTCGGGACGACCACGTCCGGGACGCCCGCGCGGTGCGACGGCCCCGCCGTGGGTGCGATCCCCGCGGCGCGCTCTGCGGCGGCGCGCTCGGCCTCACGGATCTGGCGACGGGTCAAGGGAGGCGTCGCCTGGCCGTGATCGACCACTGCACCTCCCGACACCGGGCACCCGTACGGGAGCACGACCTTCGTCCGTCGGTACCGGACCGTCTGTCCGGCACCCTCGCGGCGACCCAGGTCTGCCCGTGCCCTGCGTCATCGCCAGCGATCACGAAACCATAACGGCTCACCCGGTCCCGGCCAAGCCCCTGGACGGGTGTCCAGTCGCCGGTGCGGGTGCGCTCCCACGCGCCAGCCGCGACACGCCGTGCGACACGCCGAGACGATGGGTCACCGTCACACCTTCGTCGCAGCGTCCGCAGGTCGCCAGATCCGCACAACCAGGGATGAGTCGCGCAGAATGCCGGGCCGGCCCGTCACCCGGACGAGCGTCACCCGGTCGGTTCGTGAAGGTTTCGTGCACGCCTCGGCCGAGCGCGCTGACAGGCCCGTGACCGACCCTGAGACCGGCGTACGCGAACGTCTCAGCGCGGCGGCAGCCCCCCGCGCTGCATCGCGTCACGCACCTCGCCGACGAGCTCCTCGAGGATGTCCTCGAGGAACACCACGCCCACGGCGACCCCGCCGTCGTCGACGCGTGCGAGGTGGGCACCGGTGCGCTGCATCGCCGCGAGCGCCTCCTCCACCTCGTCGTCGGGCCCGACGACCGCGAGCGCCCGCACCCGCCAGCGCGGCACCGCGACGTCCCGGTCCCCGGCGTCCGCGTACAGCACGTCCTTGAGGTGCAGGTAGCCGACGAGCTCGTCGTCGTCCCGCACCGGGAAGCGCGAGAAGCCCGTCCGCGTCACGAGGTGCTCGAGATCCGCGGGCGTGGTCTGCGCGTCCGCGGTCACGAGTGCGGATGCGGCGACCATGACCTCGCGCGCGGTCCGCCCGGAGAACTCGATCGCGCCCGTGAGCAGACCCTGCTCGTCGTCGAGCAAGCCCTCGGCCTGCGACCGTTCGACGATCGACTGCACCTCTTCGGCCGTGAACGCCGAGGAGACCTCGTCCTTCGGCTCGACGCCGAACGCGCGCAGCGCGTGGTTCGCGAGCCAGTTGAGCGCGACGATCACGGGCCGCACGACGCGTGCGACGAGCACGAGCGGCGGCCCGAACCACAGCACCGCCCGGTCGGGCCCGGCCACCGCGAGGTTCTTCGGCACCATCTCCCCGAGCACCACGTGCAGGTACACCACGACGAGCAGCGCGACGACGAACGCGATCGGGTGCGTCCACGACGCAGGGACACCGACCGCCTCGAGCGGGTCCTCGATCAGGTGCGCGATCGCGGGCTCCGCGACCACCCCGAGGCTCGTCGAGCAGACCGTGATGCCGAGCTGCGCGCACGCGAGCATGAGCGAGACGTGCTCCATCGCCCACAGGACGGTGCGCGCGCGTCGGTCGCCCGCCTCCGCACGCGGCTCGATCGACGAGCGGCGCGCCGAGATGATCGCGAACTCCGCACCGACGAAGAACGCGTTGGCGGCGAGGAGGGCGAACGCGACGACGAGCGCGACCGTGCCGTTCATCGCGCACCTCCCGCGCCGTGCTCGGTGCCGGGACGCGCCGTGCGGTCGGCCTCGTCGGACGCGTCCGACGGTGCGTGCCCGGGCACGGGCCACACGTGCACGCGCTCGACGCGACGGCCGCCCATGCGCTCGACCTCGAGGTGCACACCGTCGACCTCGACCACGTCACCGACCTCGGGGATCCGCCCCAGGCGTGCCATGACGAGCCCGCCGAGCGTCTCGTAGGGGCCGTCGTCGGGGACGACGAGGCCCGTGCGCTCCGCGAGCTCGTCGGGCCGGGTCACCCCCGGCAGGTGCCAGGTGCCGTCCGCGGCGCGCGCCACGCCGGACCGCGTCCGGTCGTGCTCGTCGGCGACCTCGCCCACGAGCTCCTCGACGACGTCCTCGAGCGTGACGACACCCGAGGTCCCGCCGTACTCGTCGACGACGACCGCCATCTGCATGCCGTGCCCGCGCAGCTCGACGAGCAGCGGACCCAGGTGGACCGTCTCGGGCACGCGCGGAGCGTCGTCCATGAGCGCGGCCGCGGGCACGCCGTCGCGCTTGTCGAACGGCACGCCGACGACCCGCCGCAGGTGCACGAGGCCCACGACGTCGTCGGCCCCCTCCCCCAGCACCGGGAACCGCGAGTGACCGGTGCGCCGCGCGAGCGCGACGACGTCGGACGCGCTGTCCTCGCGCCGCACCGCGACCATGCGCTGCCGGTCCGTCATGACGTCGACCGCCGTGAGCGTCTCGAAGTCGAGTGAGTTGGTGAGCAGGGTCGCGGTCGACTCGTCGAGCGTGCCGACCTCCGCGGACCGCCGCACGAGCGCGGCGAGCTCCTGCGGGGACCGCCCGCCCGAGAGCTCCTCGCGCGGTTCGACCCCGATGCGTCGCAGCAGCCAGTTCGCGCTGCCGTTGAAGAACGCGATGACCGGCCGCAGCGCCGACGTGAAACCGCGCTGCACCGGGGCGACGACGCGCGCGGTCGCGTACGGACGCGCGATCGCGAAGTTCTTGGGCACGAGCTCGCCGACGAGCATCGAGAAGCCGTTGACGAGCACGAGCGCGAGGACGACGGCGACACCGGTCGCGACGCTCGACGACAGCCGGCCGCTGCCGAGCCACCCGGCGAACAGGCGCTGCACCGCGGGCTGGGTCGTGTAGCCGAGCAGGACCGTCGTCGCCGTGATGCCGACCTGCGCACCGGACAGCTCGGTCGACAGCCCGCGCAACGCCTTGAGGACGGACTGGCCGCGGCGGTCGTCGGACCGGGTCTGCTTCTCGACGACGCCCGGGTCGAGAGTCACGAGCGAGAACTCGCCCGCCACGAACACGGCGGTCCCGAGCGTCAGCACGACGCCCAGGACGACGAGCAGCCACTCGGTCAGCACGGTGCCGCCGACCAGCCCGGTGCCGCCGCCGGCACGAGCACCGGACGCACGCCGGCGCGAGAGGACCGCACGCGCACGGCCCGGGGTCTCAGGTGGTGGCCGGCATGGTCGGACCCGGCGGCCGGGCCCTCGTCGGCCGAGCGGTCGGCCGACAGGTGCGCGGTGCGAGGGGTGGGACGCCGGCAGCTACTTGAGCTGCTCATAGTGGCGTCATCATACGGTCCGCACCGCTCGGGCTCGCGTCGTGCCAGGGCCGCGCACGGGGTGCTGTGCCACGCTGTGACCCATGACCACCGTGGGAGCAACGAGCGGGTCCGTCGGCGGCGCACGCACGCCCGTCGGCGCGACGAAGGTGCTGGTCGTCGAGGACGAGCCCGCGATCGCCCAGGCGATCGTCCGGCGCCTGTCCGCCGAGGGCTGGAGCGTCGAGGCGGTCGGTGACGGGCTCGCGGGAGTCGAGGCCGCGGCCCGGCTCCTGCCGGACGTCGTCCTGCTCGACGTCATGCTGCCCGGGATCGACGGGCTCGAGGTGTGCCGTCGCATCCAGGCCGCGCGTCCCGTCCCGGTCCTCATGCTGACGGCACGCGACGACGAGACCGACATGCTCATCGGGCTCGGCGTGGGCGCCGACGACTACATGACGAAGCCGTTCTCGATGCGCGAGCTCGTCGCCCGCACGAAGGCGCTGCTGCGCCGGACCGAGCGCGCCGCGCGCGCCGCCGAGCTCCAGGCGGTCGACGCCCCCGCACCGCCCCTCGTGATCGGCGACGTGACGATCGACAAGGCGCAGCGCCGCGTGGTGCGGCACGACGCCGAGGTGCACCTCACCCCCACCGAGTTCGACCTGCTGGTCGCGCTCGCGGGTTCGCCGCGCACCGTGCTCACACGTGAGCGTCTGCTCGCGGAGGTGTGGGACTGGGTCGACGCGAGCGGGACGCGCACGGTCGACTCGCACGTCAAGGCGCTGCGGCGCAAGCTCGGCTCCGACCTCATCCGCACGGTCCACGGCGTCGGGTACGCGTTCGAGCCGGTCGACCCGTCGACGGCCTCGAGCACGTCCGCCGGGGACGCCGGCGCCTGACGCATGCCGCAGCCTCGCCAGGTCGCACCGCGGCACGGCCGCGGCGCCCCCGTGCGCTCGCGCCTGCCCGACGTGCGCCCGCTCGACCGGTTCCGGTCCATCAAGATCAAGCTGGGGGTGCTCGTCGCGGCGACCGTGACGATGGCGTCGTTCCTCACGTGGATCGGCCTGTCGTACCACCTCGGACCGTCGCGCACGTTCCCGCTCGCGATCCTCGTCTCGCTCGTCGTGACCCAGGTCCTCGCGCGCGGCATGACGTCGCCGCTGCGCGACATGACGCAGGCAGCGGGTCGCATGGCGGGCGGCGACTACTCGCAGCGGGTGCGGGCGACGAGCGCCGACGAGGTGGGCCAGCTCGCGCACGCCTTCAACACCATGGCCGACGACCTGCAGCAGGCCGACGCGTTCCGCCGCGAGCTCATCGCGAACGTCTCGCACGAGCTGCGCACGCCCGTGACAGCGTTGCAGGCGCAGCTCGAGAACATCGTCGACGGGGTCGACGACGCGGACCCGGCGACCATGGAGGCGGCGCTCGCCCAGACCGAGCGACTCGGTCGGCTCGTCACGTACCTGCTCGACCTGTCCCGGCTCGAGGCGGGCGACGTGCCGCTGCAGCTCACGCAGCTGCGCGTCGGGGACTTCCTTCGCGAGGCAGCCGACGCCGCCACGCTCGTCGGGGCGCCGAAGTCGGTGACGTTCCCGGTCGACGTCGACCCCCCGGACCTGACCGTCTCCGCCGACCCGGAGCGCCTGCACCAGGTGATCGCCAACCTCCTGCACAACGCGGTGCGCCACTCGCCCCCCGGCGAACAGGTGCGTCTCGTCGCGCGGCGCGCGGGCAACGACGTGCGGATCGACGTCGTCGACCGCGGCCCGGGGATCTCGCGCGACCAGCGCGCGCACGTGTTCGAGCGGTTCGTGCGCGGGAACTCGCCCGCGACGACGGGTCAGGTCTCCACCGGCGGCACGGGCCTGGGCCTGGCGATCGTGCGCTGGGCGGTCGAGCTGCACGGCGGCGTGATCGAGGTCGCGGACGTCCCCGAGGGCTGCACCATGCGGGTCACCCTGCCCGGCGAGCGCCGCTCCGCAGGTCACGCGCTGTTCTCCCGGGGCTAGACGCCGCGCCGCGCGCCCGACCGGCACGAGCCCTGACCGACCGTCGCGACGCGCGTCCACCTGGTGAGACGAGCGGCGGGGCGTGGCGCGATTCACCCGGACGGCCAGCGGCGGTGCGGGACGCGCTCGTCGTGACCCGTGACGAGCCTGCACGCGGACCGCGCGTGACCGCCGACCGGGTCGTTTCGCCGTTCGCTGAGACGCGCTTGCCCAGCCGCACGCGGACCCATTGCCCGCCGTTGACCAGCCGTTCCACGCGACCCGCGCACCGTGTGCGCCTCGCGTGCGTGACGTGTGCGCGAGCCCACGTCACGACCGGGCCGAAGGTCCCGCGGCACGTAGTGTTGGCGTCGACAGAACCGGCGACGACGCGGTCCTGCGGGACCGCAGCGGAAGTGGGCGATCCTCGCGTGTCCCAGAAGGCAGAGTCAGACTCGATCGGTGCCGCGTTCGGCGCGAACGAGTGGCTCGTGGACGAGCTGTACGAGCAGTACCTCCAGGACAAGAACGCGGTCGACCCCGCGTGGTGGGACTTCTTCGAGGGCTACAAGCCCGCAGACTCCACGGACGACCAGGACGACAGCACGGGCCGGGGCGCGACGCCCGTGAGCCCGCCGACGAACGCCGTGAGCAACGGCAGCGCGTCGGGCACGACGACCGCGCCGTCCGCACCGGGCGTGACGAACCCCGGCGCCTTCGTGCCGGCGACACCGAGCGCCCCCGCGCCGACGGCGGCACCGGCCCGCCTCGAGCCGGCCACGGGTGCGTCGCCCGTCGCGACGGCGCAGCCCGCGACCGCGCCGTACGCCGAGGTCGCCCAGCGCTCGACGCGCCCGGACACGTCCGACGCCGCGGACGACGTGCAGCGCCTGCGCGGCCCCGCCGCGCGCGTCGTGACCAACATGGAGGCCTCGCTCGAGGTCCCGACCGCGACGTCGGTGCGCGCCGTGCCGGCCAAGCTGATGGTCGACAACCGCATCGTCATCAACAACCACCTCAAGCGCGGCCGCGGCGGCAAGATCTCGTTCACGCACCTCATCGGGTACGCGCTCGTCGAGGCGCTCGCGGACATGCCCGCGATGAACGCGGCGTACACGCTCGTCGACGGCAAGCCCGGCGTCACGCAGCCCGCGCACGTGAACCTCGGCCTCGCGATCGACCTCGCCAAGCCGGACGGCACGCGCCAGCTCCTCGTGCCCTCCATCAAGAAGGCCGAGACGCTCGACTTCGCGCAGTTCTGGGCGGCGTACGAGGACGTCGTGCGCCGCGCGCGCGGCGGCAAGCTCACGGTCGACGACTTCGCCGGCACGACGATCTCGCTCACCAACCCGGGCACGATCGGCACGGTCCACTCGGTGCCGCGCCTCATGCAGGGGCAGGGCACGATCGTCGGCGTGGGTGCGATGGAGTACCCGGCCGAGTTCCAGGGCACGTCCGACGACCGCCTCAACGAGCTGGGCGTCTCGCGCACCCTCACGATCACGAGCACGTACGACCACCGGATCATCCAGGGCGCGCAGTCGGGCGAGTTCCTGCGCATCCTGTCGCTCAAGCTGCTCGGCGAGGACGGCTTCTACGACCGCGTGTTCGCGGCGCTGCGCGTGCCGTACGAGCCCGTGCGGTGGGTCCGCGACACGTCGAACGACGCCGACGCCGAGGCGGTCAAGCCCGCGCGGATCGCCGAGCTCATCCACGCGTACCGCTCGCGCGGCCACCTCATGGCGGAGACCGACCCGCTCGCGTACCGCCAGCGCAAGCACCCGGACCTCGACATCCAGAACCACGGCCTGACGCTGTGGGACCTCGACCGCACGTTCCCCACGGGCGGGTTCACGGGCAAGCCGCGTGCGACGCTGCGCGACATCCTCGGCCTGCTGCGCGACTCGTACTGTCGCACCACGGGCATCGAGTACATGCACCTGCAGGACCCGCGGCAGCGCCGCTGGCTCCAGGAGCGGCTCGAGTCGGGCTGGGCGCGCACGCCCCGCGAGGACCAGCTGCGGGTGCTGCGTCGGCTCAACGCCGCCGAGGCGTTCGAGACGTTCCTGCAGACGAAGTACGTCGGCCAGAAGCGGTTCTCGCTCGAGGGCGGCGAGTCCGTCATCCCGCTGCTCGACGCGATCCTGTCGCGTGCGGCCGACGCCGGGCTCGACGAGGTCGGCATCGGCATGGCGCACCGCGGGCGGCTCAACGTCCTCGCGAACATCGCGGGCAAGTCGTACGCGCAGATCTTCAGCGAGTTCGAGGGCAGCACCGACCCGCGTTCGGTCCAGGGCTCGGGCGACGTGAAGTACCACCTCGGCACCGAGGGCCTGTTCACGGCCGAGTCGGGTGCGACGACCAAGGTGTACCTCGCGGCGAACCCGTCGCACCTCGAGGCGGTCGACCCCGTGCTCGAGGGCATCGTGCGCGCCAAGCAGGACCGCATCGACCTCGGCGGTGACGGCTTCTCGGTGCTCCCGATCCTCATCCACGGCGACGCGGCGTTCGCGGGCCAGGGGGTCGTGTTCGAGACGCTCAACCTCGCGCAGCTGCGCGGGTACCGCACGGGCGGCACGATCCACGTCATCATCAACAACCAGGTCGGGTTCACGACGGGTCCGTCGTCGTCACGCTCGTCGCAGTACGCGACGGACGTCGTCAAGGGTCTGCAGGTCCCGGTCTTCCACGTGAACGGCGACGACCCCGAGGCCGTCGTGCGGGCGGCGGAGCTCGCGTTCGAGTACCGCGAGCAGTTCGACCGCGACGTCGTCATCGACCTGCTGTGCTACCGCCGCCGCGGGCACAACGAGGGCGACGACCCGTCGATGACGCAGCCGCTCATGTACAACCTCATCGAGGCCAAGCGCTCGGTCCGCAAGATCTACACCGAGACGCTCGTCGCCCGTGGCGACATCACGCTCGAGGAGGCTGAGAGCGCGCTGCAGGACTACCAGGCGCAGCTCGAGCGGGTCTTCGCCGAGACGCGCGAGGACGGCTGGACGCCGCCGGCGCCAGAGTCCGAGGCGGTCGCGGGGCTCGAGCGTCCCGAGTCGCAGCTCGAGGACGCGGGCGTCATGGTCGGCTGGCAGACCGCGGTCCCCGCGTCGCTGCTCGAGCGCATCGGGCGCGCGCACGTGCGGCCGCCCGAGGGCTTCACGGTGCACCCGAAGCTGCAGCAGCTGCTCACCAAGCGCGAGCAGATGTCGCGCGAGGGCGGCATCGACTGGGGCTTCGGCGAGATCCTCGCGTTCGGCACGCTGCTCGCCGAGGGCACGCCGGTGCGGCTCGCCGGGCAGGACTCGCGCCGCGGGACCTTCGTGCAACGCCACGCGGTGCTGCACGACCGTGAGACGGGCGCCGAGTGGACGCCGCTGCTGTACCTGTCGGGCGACCAGGCGAAGTTCTGGGTCTACGACTCGTCGCTGTCCGAGTACGCGTGCCTCGGCTTCGAGTACGGCTACTCGGTCGAGCGGCCCGACGCGCTCGTGCTGTGGGAGGCGCAGTTCGGCGACTTCGTCAACGGCGCGCAGACGATCATCGACGAGTTCATCTCGTCGGCCGAGCAGAAGTGGGCGCAGCGCTCGTCGGTCGTGCTGCTGCTCCCCCACGGCTACGAGGGCCAGGGGCCGGACCACTCGTCGGCCCGCATCGAGCGGTTCCTGCAGCTCGCCGCGCAGGACAACCTCGTGATCGCGCAGCCGTCGACGCCCGCGTCGCACTTCCACCTGCTGCGCCGACAGGCGTACACGCGACCCCGCAAGCCGCTCGTCGTCTTCACGCCGAAGTCGATGCTGCGCCTCAAGGCCGCGTCGTCGGCCGTCGAGGACTTCACGACGGGCACGTGGCAGCCGGTGCTGCGCGACGAGCTCGCCGAGGCCAAGTCCGGTCAGGTGACGCGGGTCCTGCTGTGCTCGGGCAAGGTCTACTGGGACCTGCTCGCGCACCGCGTGACGTCGGGCGACGAGCAGACCGCGATCGTGCGGCTCGAGCAGCTCTACCCGCTCGACGACGAGGCGATCCGCACCGCGCTCGCCCCCTTCGGCGGCGCCGAGCTCGTGTGGGTGCAGGACGAGCCGCGCAACCAGGGTCCGTGGCCGTTCCTGTCGATGCACCTGCCGCAGGTCGCGGGCCGTGACCTGCGGGTCGCGTCCCGCGCCGAGTCGGCCTCGCCCGCCACGGGCACCGCCAAGAAGCACCAGGCGCAGCAGGCCGCGCTGATCGAGGAGGCGTTCGCCCGCTGACGCGTGCTCGGCGACTCGCCCACCGCGCTCGTCGTCGTGCCGCCCCACCCCTGGGAGGATGGGGCGGCACGACGACAGGAGGACAGGACTGTGGGTGAGCTACGGCTCGTGGTGGTCGGTGACGAGCTCGTCACGGGTGCCGGTGACCCGAAGGCGCTCGGCTGGGTCGGCCGGGTGACGGCCCGCACCCGCACGGAGGACCGGCTGACGGTCGTCCCGCTCGCGGTCCCCGGTGAGACGACGACCGGCCTCGGCCAGCGCTGGGAGGACGAGGTCGCGCGACGCCTGGCCCCCGACGTCGACACGCGCCTCGTCGTCGGCCTCGGCCGCGCCGACCTCGGCGCCGGGCTCACGCTCGCGCGCAGCCGGCTCAACCTCGCGAACATCCTGGACGTCGCCGAGCAGCGTCGGCTGCCGGCGTTCGTCGTCGGACCACCGCCCGGTCCCGCCGTCGACCACGAGCGCACCGCCGAGCTGTCCGCCGCGTTCGGCGACGTCGCGACGCGCCGCCGCGTCCCCTACGTCGACACGTTCTCCCCGCTCGCGGCGCACGAGCAGTGGCTCGCCGACCTCGCCGCGGGCGACGGCCTGCTGCCCGGCCAGGCCGGGTACGGGCTCATGGCCTGGCTCGTCCTGCACACCGGCTGGCACACGTGGCTCGGCCTCCCCGACGACGCGTCCTGACGCGAGCACGGCGAGCGACAGCAGGACGATCGGCAGTCGACCCGGCAGCAACACCAATCCTCCTGCACCTCGTCATGCCCGTGAGTTCGTCGCAGATGGATGAATGAGTGGGCCATCGCCGACGAACTCGTCAGGATGCGACGAACTCACGGCCTGTCAGCGCTCGTCAGCGGCCTCAGCGGAGCGTCGAGCGCACTGCTGCCAGCGCCGAGTCGAGCACCGTCCGCAGCGTCTCGACCGTGAGCCGTTCGACCTCGCCCGTGGCGTCGGCGTGCCGCAGCTCGGCGCGCACGTCGTCGCGGAACCGGGACAGCAGCTGTTCGGCCTCCATGCGGTGGCGGTGCGACGCCGAGCGCGCGTCGTCGTGCCGCACGGGCACGGCGGCGTCGCGCGCCTGCTGCGCCGCGGCCGCGAGGTCGGCGCGCAGCCCGCGCATCGCGCCGCGCACGTCCTGCCGCACCTGCGACGCACGGTCCCGCACGGTCTCGGCGATGCCCTCCTCGAGCTCGGCGAGGTCGCCGCGCCGGGCCTGCAGCTCGGCGTAGCCGGACTCGGTCAGCGCGTACGTGCTGCGCCGCTCCTCGTCGGACCGGGTGACGAGCCCCTCGTCGACGAGCCGCGCGAGCCGCGGGTAGATCGTGCCCGCGCTCGGCCGGTACGTCCCGCCGAATCGGTCCGACAGCGCCGTGATGAGCTCGTAGCCGTGCTTGGGCCCGGACTCGAGGAGTGCGAGCAGGTACAGCCGCAGCTGCCCGTGCGCGAACACCGGCGCCATCATCGGGCGTCCTCGTCGGCCACGCCGCGCAGGACGGTGACGTGCCCGCTGACGGTGTTCGCCGACACGAAGCACGCGCCGTCGCCCGTCGACAGGTCGACCCGGCGCTGTCCCGGGCTCGTGCCCTTGTGCTCCTCGCCGTCGACGACGAGGCGCCCGGACATCGACTGCGCCCGGACGTGCAGCCCCTTGCCCGCAGGCAGGCGGACGGTCACGTCGCCGGAGACGGTCGACGCCGTGATCGACGACGTGCCCGTCGTGACGTCGAGCGACAGCGCACCCGAGACGGTGTTGGCCTGCACGAGCGAGAGCTCGCCGGACGCCGCGAGCTCGCCCGAGACGGAGTTGAGCTTGAGCGGTCCCCCGTGGTCGCGCACGACGACCTCGCCCGAGACCGCGTTGACGCTGAGCCGACCGCGCGTGCCGTCGGTGACGAGCGAACCCGTGACCGTCGAGACCGACGAGTCCTCGACGACCCCGACGAGCAGGCCGTCGGCGCTCACGGTGCCGAGCTTGGTGGCGACCGAGCGCGGGAGCGCGATGTGCACGTCGGCGCGGTCCTTGTCCCGGAAGTTGCGGAACTTCTCGAGGAAGCCGTCCCAGCCGGTCAGCGTGAAGCTGTAGCCCAGCCGCAGCTCGCCGTCGGACAGGCCGATCTCGAGCGGGCGCCCCTCGACGGAGTGGACCTCGATCCGGACGCCGGGGTCGTCGTGCGCGACGACGTCGACGCGCCCGCCGACGAGCTGGACGCGCAACGTGTCCGCATGCTCGATCTCGATGATCTGGGGGCCGGCGACGACCCAGGACTCGGTGGCCATGACGATCTCCCATCGCGATATGTCGTGTCGCCGAACACGCTATATCGCGTTTCCCGACCGGTCAAGCTATATCGCGTCCAGGTGTCGTGTCGGCCCCCGACGACGGAGCCCCGCCTCCGACGAACGGGGGCCGGGCTCCGGACCGGGCGCGACTCACGCGCCGAGGCCGGCGCGGATCACGTGTCAGGCGACGATCCCGGCGGCGCGCAGCTCGACGGTCAGGTCGTGCGGGTTCGACGAGGCGCTGATGGCCTCCTCGTACGTGATGACGTCGTCGCGGACCAGCGCGAACAGGTGCTGGTCGAACGTCTGCATCTTGTAGTAGTCGCCCTCGCGGATGAGGTCGGCCAGGGGCGCGTTGTTCTGCGGGTCGAGGATCGCCTCCGCCGTGCGGCCGGTGTTGACCATGATCTCGACCGCGGCGCAGCGGCCCGTGCCGTCGGCCTTGCGCACGAGGCGCTGGGACACGACGCCGCGCAGCGCCTGCGACAGCGCGACTCGCACCTGCTTCTGCTCGTGCAGCGGGAAGAAGTCGACGATGCGGTTGACCGTCTCCGGTGCGTCGATCGTGTGCAGCGTCGACAGGACCAGGTGACCGGTCTCGGCGGCCGACAGCGCCGCACGCACGGTCTCGATGTCACGCATCTCGCCGACGAGGATGACGTCCGGGTCCTGGCGCATCGCGGCGCGCAGCGCGACCGTGAAGTCGGCCGTGTCCTGGCGCACCTCGCGCTGCGAGACGATCGCCTTCTTGTCGTGGTGCAGGATCTCGATCGGGTCCTCGATCGTGACGATGTTGACCTCGCGGTAGCTGTTGATGAGGTCGACCATCGACGCGAGCGTCGTCGTCTTGCCCGAACCCGTCGGACCCGTCACGAGCACCAGGCCGCGCGGCTCGAGCGCGAGCTCGCCGACGACCTCCGGGATGCCGAGCGCGCCGAGCGACTGTGCACCGACCGCGACGCGGCGGAACACGAGCCCGTACGTCCCGCGCGCCTGGTAGGCGTTGACACGGAACCGGCCGACGCCCGACAGCGAGTACGCGAAGTCCGCCTCGTGCGTCTCCCGGAACGTGGGCACGAGGTCGTCGGGCAGGACCTCCTCGAGCATGTGCTCGGTGTCACCCGGCGTGAGGTCGGGCACCTGCAGCTTGCGCAGGCGGCCGTCGACGCGCACGCGCGGCGCGGAGCCCACCTTGCAGTGCAGGTCGGAACCGCCCGTGCTGGCCAGGGCGTGCAGCAGCGGGATGACGGACTGGGTGGGCGTGCTCACGTCGGAAGCATCGGTCCGCACGGCGCCCGACTTGAGCGGATGCCTCGGTCCGCGCACGGCCCGCACCCGCGACCGTGACGACGCGTGTGACGACGCGTGTGACGACGAGCGCGCGTCCGGCGCACCTCCGCTCGTGTGGGACCATGGCATGCAACCGCGACCAAGGCCGACGAAAGGGCAGCACGATGAGCAAGCGTGGCCGCAAGCGCCGCTCCCGCGCCGGGAGCGCGTCGAACCACGGCAAGCGTCCCAACGCCTGAGCCGACGCACTCCCCCGGGTCCGCGCGACCCGTACGAAGGCCCCGCCGCACACCAGGTGCAGCGGGGCCTTCGACGTCAGCAGGCGTCACGTGACGCCCACGCTGCGCGTCAGCGCTCGAGCGTGCGGTCGGGCAGCACGCCGGCCACGACCTCGGTGACGACCGCCGTCACCTCGGCGGCCGACACGGTCCCCGACTCGGTGACGTGGATCGTCGTGAGCGTCGCGTGGATGCGCGCGCGCAGGTCGGCGGGTGCCGCCTCGTCCTGCGACCAGCACCGCTTGACGAGTTTCTTCACGACGAGCTCGACGTCGTGCTCGCCGAGGCAGCCGTCGCACCCCTCGAGGTGCGCCTTGACGCGCTCGGCCTCCAGCGGCTCGAGCTCGGCGTCCAGATAGGCCCACAGCTCGGCCACGGCCTCGTCGCAGTCGCAGCCGGACGACGAGGTGCGCGCCGGCGGCTCCTGCCACGACCCCGGGGTCGTCGACGCGCTCATCGGGCGTCCTCCCCCGCGCCGGACGCGTGCGTCGCGGGCACGAGCCCCCGGTCGCGTGCGTAGTCCGCCAGGAGCTCGCGCAGCTGGCCCCGGCCACGGTGCAGGCGGGACATCACCGTCCCGATCGGCGTTCCCATGATCTCGGCGATCTCCTTGTAGGCGAAGCCCTCGACGTCGGCGAGGTAGACCGCGATCCGGAACTCCTCCGGGATGCGCTGCAGCGCGTCCTTGACGTCGGAGTCGGGCAGATGGTCCAGCGCCTCGGCCTCGGCCGACCGCAGGCCGCTCGACGTGTGCGACTCCGCACGCGCGAGCTGCCAGTCCTCGATCTCCTCCGCGTGCGACTGCTGCGGCTCGCGCTGCTTCTTGCGGTAGGAGTTGATGTACGTGTTCGTCAGGATCCGGTACAGCCACGCCTTGAGGTTCGTGCCCGGCTTGTACTGGTGGAACGCGGCGAACGCCTTGGTGAACGTCTCCTGGACGAGGTCCTCGGCGTCCGCGGGGTTGCGTGTCATGCGCAGCGCGGCGCCGTAGAGCTGGTCGAGATAGACGAGCGCCTCGGCCTCGAAGCGCGCGGTGCGCGCCGCGTCGTCCTCCGCGTCGGGGGCGCGCGACCCACCCTCGGGCATGGGCTCGATCTCGAGCGCTGCATCACCGGCAGCGGCGGGAGCGGGTGCGGGCTCGGTCTCGGAGGCGCGAGCGGTCTCGTCGTTCATCGCGCCCGAGCCTATGCCCCCCGCCTGGGAGCCGGCCCGCTGCGACGAGGGGCGCGCGAGCGCCGCGACGACGACCCCCGCGAGCGCGCCGAGCGCCGGGACCGACGAGCTCGTCGGCGTGCCCGTCCGTGCGCTGTCCGGTGCGCCGCGTCCGGGGTCGCGAACGGTCATGGCTGCAGGCTCGGCCAGGCACGTCATGCCCGTCGACAACGCCACGGCCCGGCGCCAGATTCCCGCGCGCAGTAGCGTGGCTGTCAGCCCGCCCGGCCGATCGTCGGGCGCCGTCCGTCCCCGGAGGGTCACCCGTGCTCCTGCGTCGCCTCGTCCGCCCGCTGTTCGCCGCATGGTTCGTCGCCGAGGGTCTCGACGCGCTGCGGCACCCCGCGCCGCACGTCGAGTCGGCCCGGTCCGGGTTGTCCCTCGTCGAGGGCCAGGGCCGCGCACGGCGGGTGACCGACCGGCTGCCGGACCGGCTCACGAGCGGGCGCCTCACGGACACGCAGCTCACGGTCGCCGTCCGCGCGCACGGCGCCGCCATGGTCGGTGCGGCCGCGCTCCTCGCGCTCGGCCGCGCACCCCGCACGGCCGCGCTCGTGCTCGCCGGGCTCACCGCGCCGCTCGTGGTCGCGAACCTGCCCGACCGCGAGTCCCGCACGACGCAGGAGACGCAGGCCCGCCGCGACCGGCTCGTGCGCTCGCTGTCGTTCACCGCAGGCGCGGTGCTCGTCGCGCTCGACCGCGAGGGCCGCCCCGGGCTGCGCTGGCGCCTGGACGCCGCGCACGACCACCGCGTGGCGACGCGCACCGCCGAACAGGGCTGATCCGCACCAGCTCACCTGATCCAGCTCCGCGCTGCGTCTCGACCCCGTGCGTGAGTCGGCTGGTCGGCCGTGCTCGAGGGTTCAGGTGCTGCCGTTGGGGATGAGGTGGGGTCGTAGCTCGATGAGTTCGAAGTCGGGGGTGTGGGAGGTGGTGGTGGCGGTGCCGGTGACGTCGTGCCAGGTGTGGGTGGGGTCGGCGTCGAGGCGGTAGCGGGCGGTCCAGGTGGTGGTCAGGGTCATGTGCATGGGGCCGGTGGTGTCGTAGACGTGGTAGATGTCGAACCCGGGCCAGGGGTGTGAACCGCCCTGGGTTGCTTGGAGGCTCTTGACCTTGGAAACGAGGATGGAGCCATGCCGAAGGATCTGTCGAAGGGGAAGCCGACCACGCGTCGGTATTCGCAGGAGGAGAAGGACGCCGCGGTCC
>Ga0206112_100088_pt1 | contig 127024 bp, 110 predicted proteins | sample 2B1ome_FD_177998 | JGI IMG/M metagenome (GOLD analysis project Ga0206112, IMG submission 177998) | Enriched microbial communities from leaf-cutter ant dump, University of Wisconsin, Madison, United States - 2B110A | ecosystem: Environmental > Terrestrial > Nest > Insects nest > Nest dump...
AGGGGTCAGGGGTCAGGGGTCAGGGGTCAGGGGTCAGGGGTCAGAAGTCAGAAGTCAGAAGTCAGAAAAGCCTACGCCTTTGCCGTCATCCCAGCGCAAGCTGGGATCCATTTTGCTGTTGCTGTTGCTGTTGCATTGCTTCGTCTTCGAGGCTTTGAGGCAAGGGCAGGAGCAAAAAGCCGAAGCAGAAGCCAAATGGATCCCAGCTTGCGCTGGGATGACGGTTGGAACATTGCGAGCGGGCACCCGACAAGCGGACACCCGACAAACGCCGCGGCAACCGCCCCCCGGATCAATACTTCTGCTTCTTCCGCTTCGCCGGCTGCCCGCGCGGCGGCGGGGGCGGCAGGCCCTGGTCCTGCTTGTCCTCCACCAGCCGGAAGTCGATCTTGCGCTCCTCCAGGCTGGCCTTCAGCACGATGATGCGGACGCGGTCGCCGAGGCGGAACTGCATGCCGCGGCGCTCGCCCGACAGCGTCTTGCGCACCGGGTCGAAGTGGTAATAGTCGTGCGGCAGCTGGGTCACGTGGACCAGGCCGTTGACCTTGGACTCGTCCAGTTCCACGAACAGGCCGAAGCTGGTCACGCCGCTGATCACGCCGTCGAACTGCCCGCCGACGTGCTTCTCCATCCACGCCGCGCGGAAGCGCTCGTCCACCTCGCGCTCGGCCTCGTCGGCGCGGCGCTCGCGCTCGGAGCACTGCAGCGCCAGCGCGGCCATGTCGCGCGCCGAATACAGGAAGGCGTCCGGCTTCTTCCCCGACAGCCCGTGCTTGATCGCGCGGTGCACCAGCAGGTCGGGATAGCGGCGGATCGGCGAGGTGAAGTGCGCGTACGCCTCCAGCGCCAGGCCGAAGTGGCCGACGTTGTCCGGCGAGTACACCGCCAGGCTCTGGCTGCGCAGCAGCACCGATTCCAGCAGCGCCGCATCGGGGCGCTCGCGCACCTTCTTCAGCAGCTGGGTGAAATCCTTCGGCCGCACCTTGCCCCACGGCGGCATCGACAGCTTGAACTCCTTCAGGAATTCCAGCAGGTCGGCGTACTTGGTTTCCGGCGGCTTCTCGTGGATGCGGTACGGCGCCGGGATGTGCTTCTCCAGCAGGTACTTCGCCGCCTCCACGTTGGCGGCGATCATGCATTCCTCGATCAGCTTGTGCGCGTCGTTGCGCACCAGCATGCCGGCCTGGGTGACCTCGCCGCGGTTGTCCAGCACGAAGCGGACCTCGGAACTCTCGAACTCGATGGCGCCGCGCGCTGCGCGCGCCTTCGCCAGCACGTGGTACAGCTGGTACAGGCGCTCGACGTGCGGCAGCACCGGCGCGATCTGCGCGCGAACCTCCTCGTCGTTCTCGCCCACCGCCTTCCACACCTGCGTGTAGGTCAGGCGCGCGTGCGAGTTCATCACCGCCTCGTAGAACCGCGCGCGCGTCACTTCGCCGTCGCGGTTCACCTGCATGTCGCAGACGAAGGTCATGCGGTCGACCTTCGGGTTCAGCGAGCAGATGCCGTTGGACAGCGTCTCCGGCAGCATCGGCACCACGTAGCCGGGGAAGTACACCGAGGTGGCGCGCTGCTGCGCCTCGTCGTCCAGCGGCGTGCCGGGGAGGACGTAGTGCGACACGTCGGCGATGGCGACGACCAGGCGGAAGCCGTCGCGCGCGGGTTCGCAATAGACCGCGTCGTCGAAGTCCTTGGCGTCCTCGCCGTCGATGGTGACCAGCGGCGTGGCGCGCAGGTCGACGCGGTCGCCGATCATCGCCGGCTCGACCACCAGCGGCACCGCGGTGGCTTCGTCCAGCACCTGCTGCGGGAACTCGTGCGGCAGGTTGTGGCCATGGATGGCCGCCTCCACCACCAGCGACGGCGTCAGGCTGTCGCCCAGCACCGCGATGACCTTGCCGATCGGCGGGCGGCGCGCGTCCGGCGCCTGGGTCAGTTCGACCACCACCAGCTGGCCGTCGCGCGCGCCGCCGGTGGCGTCCTGCGGGATCTGCACGTTGCGCTGGATGCGCTTGTCGTCCGGCGCCACGTAGGCGATGCCGACCTCGAAGCCGAACCGCCCGATCAGCCGGGTCACGCCGCGCTCCAGCACGCGCGCGATGCTGCCCTCGCGGCGGCCGCGGCGGTCGATGCCGGTGACGTTGGCCAGCGCACGGTCGCCGTGCATGACCTTGCGCATCTCGTACGGCGGCAGGAACAGGTCGTCGCCGCCGCCCGCGTCCGGGCGCAGGAAGCCGAAGCCGTCGGGATTGGCGATCACCGTGCCGGCGATCAGGTCGGTCTGCTGCACCGGCGCGAAGCCGCCGCGGCGGTTCTGCACCAGCTGGCCGTCGCGGACCATCGCCCCGAGCCGCTTGGACAGCGCCTCGAAGCGGTCCGGCGCCTCCAGGCCCAGCGGACCGGCGATCTCCTCCGCGGTCTGCGGCCCCTCGGCGGCCTCGAGGAACCCGAGGATCGCCTCGCGGCTGGCGATGGGCTGCTCGTAGCGCTGCGCTTCCCGCTGCGCGTGCGGATCGACGAAACGCCCGGCGGACCGCGGCGCGGGGCCGGCGCTCGTGCGGGCGGGCCGGGCACCGGCCGGCAGGTCGGGCATCCAGGGGGGCAGGTTCTTTCGGGCGGGTTGGCCGGGCCGGGCCGGCTTGCCGGTAGCGGGCGCGCCGCCCTGGCGGCTTCCCTTCCCGGGCTTCCCGGCGGGCGTCTTGCCGCCGCTGCGCGTGGTTTTCTTGGTCATGCGGCGATGGTACACCCCGCCTGAACAACGCCATGCGAACGAACCGTTGACAATCCTGTGTGCACCCCACAAAATGCGCGCCTCGCTGACCTGCCCAGGTGGCGGAATTGGTAGACGCACTAGTTTCAGGTACTAGCGGGTAAAACCGTGGAGGTTCGAGTCCTCTCCTGGGCACCACGCACAACGGAACCCTCGCGCAAGCGGGGGTTTTTCGTTTCCGGGGATCCGCCATCCGTCCGCGCGCTCGGGCGGTGCGACGGCGACGGGTAGAATTGCGGCAGGACACCGCTGCAGACGAACCACCCGATGACCGAAACGATCCGCCCCACCTTCCACGGCTTCGAGCAGATCCCGCTGCGCGAGTACGCCGAGCGCGCCTACCTCGACTATTCGATGTACGTGGTGCTCGACCGCGCCCTGCCCTTCATCGGCGACGGGCTCAAGCCGGTGCAGCGGCGCATCGTCTATTCGATGAGCGAGCTGGGCCTGAACGCCGCCGCCAAGCCGAAGAAGTCCGCGCGCACCGTCGGCGACGTGATCGGCAAGTACCACCCGCATGGCGACAGCGCCTGCTACGAGGCGCTGGTGCTGATGGCGCAGCCGTTCTCGTACCGCTACCCGCTGATCGAGGGCCAGGGCAACTTCGGCTCGCCGGACGATCCGAAGTCGTTCGCCGCCATGCGCTACACCGAGTCCAAGCTCACCCCCATCGCCGAAGTACTGCTGGGCGAACTGGGCCAGGGCACGGTGGACTGGACGCCCAACTTCGACGGCACGCTGGAAGAGCCCACCTGGTTGCCCGCGCGCCTGCCGCACCTGCTGCTCAACGGCACCACCGGCATCGCCGTGGGCATGGCCACCGACGTGCCGCCGCACAACCTCAACGAGATCGTCAGCGCCTGCATCCGCTTGATCGACGACCCGGACGCCACCGTCGCCGACCTGTGCGAGCACGTGCGCGGCCCGGACTACCCGACCCGGGCCGAGATCATCACCGCGCCGGCCGACCTGCGCGCGATGTACGAGAACGGCACCGGCAGCGTCCGCGCGCGCGCCGTGTGGCGCAAGGACAACGCCAACATCGTCATCGACGCCCTGCCCTACCAGGTCTCGCCGTCGAAGGTGATCGAGCAGATCGCCGCGCAGATGCGCGCCAAGAAGCTGCCGTGGCTGGAGGACATCCGCGACGAGTCCGACCACGCCAACCCGGTGCGGGTGGTGCTGATCCCGCGCTCCAACCGGGTGGATGCCGAGCAGCTGATGGGCCACCTGTTCGCCACCACCGACCTGGAGAAGAGCTACCGGGTCAACCTCAACATCATCGGGCTAGACGGCCGCCCGCAGGTCAAGAACCTGAAGACGCTGCTGACCGAATGGCTGGCGTTCCGCGGCGACACGGTGACGCGCCGTCTGAAGCACCGGCTGGAGAAGGTCGAGCGCCGCCTGCACCTGCTGGAAGGCCTGCTGGTCGCGTTCCTCAACCTGGACGAAGTGATCCGCATCATCCGCACCGAGGACGAGCCCAAGGCCGCGCTGATCGCCCGTTTCAAGCTGAGCGAGGACCAGGCGGACTACATCCTCGACACCAAGCTGAAGCAACTCGCGCGCCTGGAGGAGATGAAGATCCGCGGCGAGCAGGACGAGCTGCAGGCCGAGCGCGGGAAGATCGCCGGCATCCTCGATTCCAAGGCCAAACTGAAGAAGCTGATCAAGGACGAGCTGACCGCCGACGCCAAGAAGTTCGGCGACGCCCGCCTGTCGCCGCTGGTGCAGCGCGACGCCGCGCAGGCGCTGGACGAGACCGAACTGGTCGCCAGCGAGCCGATGACGGTGGTGCTGTCGGAGAAGGGCTGGATCCGCGCCGCCAAGGGCCATGACGTGGATGCGGCAACGCTCTCGTATCGCGACGGCGACGGCCTGCTGGCGGCGGTGCGCTCGCGCAGCACGCAGCAGGTGGCCTTCCTCGATTCGGAAGGCCGCAGCTATTCCACCGCCGTGCACACGCTGCCTTCCGCGCGCGGCAACGGCGAACCGCTGACCGGCCGCTTCTCGCCGGCCGCGGGCGCCTCGTTCCAGGCGCTGGCCAGCGGCGACAACGACAGCCGCTTCGTGCTGGCCTCGTCGCACGGCTACGGCTTCGTGACCCGCTTCGAGAACCTCACCGGCCGCCAGAAGGCCGGCAAGGCCATGCTCAACCTGACCGCCGGCGCCGGCGTGCTGCAACCGGCGCCGGTGCCCAGCGTCGAGACCGACCGCATCGTCGCGGTGACCAGCGCCGGCCACCTGCTGGCGTTCCCGGTCGGCGAGCTGCCGGAACTCGACAAGGGCAAGGGCAACAAGATCATCGAGATCCCCAAGGCCAAGCTGGGCACCGAGCGCGTGGTCGCCATCGCCGCGGTCTCGCCGGGCGCCACGCTGCTGGTGAAGAGCGGGCAGCGCACGATGAGCCTGTCGTTCAAGGACCTGGACGCGTACCTGGGTGCGCGGGCGACGCGCGGCGGATTGTTGCCGCGGGGATGGCAGAAGGTGGACGGGTTGGATGTGCAGTAGTTCACCCGCCAAGCGCGCTGCGGCGCGTTGGTGATCGCAAGGAACACGATGCTGTAGGAGGGGCTTCAGCCCCGATGCTCTTCGCGGAAAAGCGGTCGGGGCTGAAGCCCCTCCTACAGCACCCCCGGGCCCGGCCCAACGAACTTCCAATCGGGACTACGGTAGATGGACGCGGATTTCTGGTTGCAACGCTGGCAGGAAGGACAGATCGGCTTCCACCGCGGCGAGGTGATGCCGTTGCTGGAGAAGCACTGGCCGTCGCTGCAACTGGCGGAAGGCAGCCGCGTACTGGTGCCGCTGTGCGGCAAGTCGCTGGACATGCACTGGCTGGCGGCGCAGGGCCACCGCGTGCTCGGCGTGGAACTGTCGTCGCTGGCGGTGGCGCAGTTCTTCGAAGAGGCCGGGCTGGAACCGGCAAGGCACACGACGCATTACGGCGAGCATTTCACCGCCGGCCCCATCGAGATCATCCTGGGCGATGCGTTCGGCCTGGATGCCGCGTTGCTGGCGGACGTGGCGGGCGTGTACGACCGCGCCGCGCTGATCGCGCTGCCGCCCGACCTCCGCCGGCGCTACCGCGACACGGTCTACGCATCGCTGCCGGCCGGCTGCCGGGGACTGCTGATCACGCTGGAATACCCGCAGGCCGAGAAGGCCGGGCCGCCGTTCTCGGTGGAGCAGGCGGAAGTGGACATCCTGTTCGCCGCGCCGTGGCGGCCGACCCTGCTGGAACGGCGCGACATCCTGGACGACGAGCCGCGCTTCAAGGCCGAAGGCCTGAGCGCCCTGTCCACGGCGGTCTACGACCTGCGGAAGGATCGCCCGTAGCGCAGGCTTCGTGCCCCGCATGGAGGTAACGTCCGCGATGCTTTTCCGGCCGAGCCGACGAAGGGCATCGCGCCCATGGGGCGCTCCTACGGCGGGTCCGGGTCAGTGGCATCCCAGCGGATGAACCACGTTGGCCCGCGATGCTTTCCTGCGACGAACCGAAGAGCATCGTGCCCATGGGGCGCTCCTACGGCGGGTCCGGGCCAACGGCATCCCGGCCGACGAGCCGGGTTGCTCCGTAGGAGCGGGCCATGCCCGCGATGCTTTCCGCGACGAACCGGAAGGCCTCGTGAAGCGCCGCGGGCGCGCCGGATCAGTCCCCGCCCTTCTCGTCGAGCTTGGAGGTCAGGTACAGCTCCACGCCCAGGCGCTTGATCAGGCCGAGTTGCTGCTCCAGCCAGTGCGCGTGGTCTTCCTCGGTGTCCTTCAGCTGCGCCAGCAGGATCTCGCGGGTGACGTAGTCGCCGTGCCGCTCGCACAGGCCCACGCCCTTGGCCAGGTTGGCGCGCACGGCGTACTCGACGTCCAGGTCGCGCTGCAGCATCTCCTCGACGGTCTTGCCGGGAGTGAACGGTTCCGGGCGCATGTCGGGGTCGCCTTCCAGGAACAGGATGCGGCGCAGCAGCGCGTCGGCGTGCTCGGTCTCTTCCTGCATCTCGTGGTCCAGGCGTGCGTACAGCGCCTTCAATCCCTGGTCCTCGTAGCGGCGGGAATGGATGAAGTACTGGTCGCGCGCGGCCAGTTCGCCGCGCAGCAGGAAGTTGAGGTAGTCGACGACGTCGGGGTGGCCTTTCATGGGGCGGGGCTCCGGTAACGAGGCGCACAGGATGCCCGATCGATCGCGATGATGACCGAATCGGAATCACTCTCGTTCGTCGTTGCGGTGCGGCAGTGACGGTCATGGCTTCCGTGGAATAATCGGCCCCCGCCACGCCCTCACCGCAAGGACTCCGCAATGCTGAAGTGGACCCGGCGCATCGCGCTGCTGCTGTTGGCCCTGGTTGCGCTGGCGTTGCTGGCGGCGTGGTGGTCGATGCGGGGAAGCCTGGCCCGGCTGGACGGCGAACAGGCGCTACCAGGCCTGTCGGCGCCCGTCGTCCTCCAGCGCGACGCGCTGGGCGTGGTGACCATCGACGCCGCCAGCGAAGCCGACGCCGTCCGCGCGCTGGGCTACGTGCACGCGCAGGAGCGCTACTTCGAGATGGACCTGATGCGGCGCAGTTCCGCCGGCGAGCTGGCCGAACTGTTCGGCCCCATCGCGGTGAAGCTGGACAAGGAACGCCGCATCCACCGCATGCGCGCGCGGGTGTCGACGCACATGGATGCCTTCGCCGGCGACCGGCTGCCGCAACTGCAGGCCTACGCCGACGGCGTCAACGCCGGCCTCGGCGACCTGCGCGCGCGCCCGTGGCCGTACCTGCTGCTGCGGCAATCGCCGCGCCGCTGGGAGGTGGCCGATTCCGCACTCGCCGGCTACGCCATGTACTTCGACCTGCAGGATGCGGAGAACCTGCGCGAGCTGGGCTTCTGGAAAATCCGCCGGCACGTGCCGCCGGCGCTGTTCGACCTGCTGGCGCACGACGGCACCGAATGGGACGCGCCGCTGTCCGGCGGACCGCGCGGCAACGCCACGCTGCCCGCGGCCGACGAGGTCGACCTGCGCGCGCTGCCGATGCCGAAGACCGATGCGCACCGGCGCCTGGCCGACAAGGGCACGCCGGGCAGCAACAACTGGGCGGTGGCCGGCGCGTTGACGGCGGACGGGCGCGCCATCGTCGCCGACGACATGCACCTGGGCCTGCGCGCGCCGAACATCTGGTTCCGCGTGCGCCTGCGCTATCCCGACCCGCACGCGCCCGGCGGCCGCGTCGACGTGTCCGGCTTCAGCCTGCCCGGCCTGCCCGCGGTCATCGTCGGCAGCAACGGCCACGTGGCGTGGGGCTTCACCAACAGCTACGCCGACACCGCCGACTGGTACCCGGTGACGCCCTGCGGCGACGGCGAGGACCCGGCGGCCTGCGACGCGGTCGAACACCATGCCGAAACCCTCCGCGTGGCCGGCGCCGACCCGGTCGCGCTGGACGTCGCCGAGACGCGCTACGGGCCCATCGTCCATCCCGCCGCTGCCGGCCGCCCCGCGCTGGCCCTGCGCTGGGTGGCGCACCAGCCCGGCGCGCTGAACTTCGGCCTGGCGGACTTCGCCACCGCCGGCGATCTCTCCGCCGCGCTGTCGGTCGCGCAGCGCACGGCCACGCCGGCGCAGAACCTGGTCATCGCCGACCACAACGGACGCATCGCCTGGCGCATCCTGGGCCCGCTGCCGGCGCGCGCGGGGGCGTGCGCGCATTCGCTGGAATACCGGCGCGAGGCGGCAACGCCCGGCGACGGCTTGCCGCCACCGCCGGCCGGCTGCACGCCGTGGCGGATCTCCAGCCAGCTCACGCCGGTGCTGACCTCGCCGCCGGACCATCGCCTGTGGACCGCCAACGCGCGCGTGCTGGACGGCGACGCGCTGGCGCGGGTCGGCGACGGCGGCTACGCGCTGGGCGCGCGCGCGAAGCAGATCCGCGACGGCCTGCTGGCGAAGGAGCGCTTCACCGAACGGGACTTGCTGGCCATCCAGCTCGACGACCGCGCGCTGTTCCTGCAGCGCTGGTGGCAGCTGCTGCAGGACGAGGCGAAGCGCCTACCGGCGGATTCCGCGGTGAAGGCGCTCGCCGACGCCGGCAAGACCTGGGAAGGCCGCGCCAGCACCGATTCCGTCAGCTTCCGGCTGGTGCGCGCCTGGCGCCTGGCCGTGCACGCGCGCATCGCCGACGGACTGACCGCGCCGGCGCAGGCCGCGCTGGGCGACGACTTCACCATGCCCGACCTTCCGCAGTTGGAAGGCGTCGTGTGGCCGCTGCTGGAACAGCGCCCCGCCCACCTGCTGTCGCGCCGCTACGCGACCTGGGACGCGCTGCTGGAAGACGCGGCGCAGGAGGTGCGCGACGACCTGGCCGGGCAAGGACCGCTGGCCGAGCGCCGCTGGGGCGAGCGCAACACGGCGAAGATCTGCCATCCGCTGGCCAACGCCCTGCCCGCCTTCCTTAAACCGCGCCTCTGCATGCCCGGCGAACCGCTGCCCGGCGACGGCGCCATGCCGCGCGTGCAGGGCCCGGCCTTCGGCGCGTCGGAACGGATGGTGGTGTCGCCGGGCCACGAGGCCGACGGCATCGTCCACATGCCCGGCGGCCAGAGCGGCCACCCGCTGTCGCCGTTCTGGGGCGCGGGCCACGACGACTGGGTGCACGGCCGGCCGACGCCGTTCCTGCCGGGCGACGCCGCGCACACCCTGACGCTGCGCCCCTGAAATCCCTGCAGGAATCCTTGTAGGAGGGGCTTCAGCCCCGACCGCGATGCGGAAATGTCTTGTGCTCGACCCGTCTGCGTCGACGCAGCCGACGCGCGGTCGGGGCTGAAGCCCCTCCTACGGAAGCGCGGTCACAGGGCCGCGTTGTGCACGTCCGCCACCGCGCGCCCCGACGGATCGGCCATCTTCGCGAAGCTGGCGTCCCAGGCGATGGCCGCTGGCGACGAGCAGGCGATCGACTTGCCGCCCGGCACCGTCTCCGCGCAGGCCGGGCCCGGGTAGTGCTGCTCGAACAGCGTGCGGTAGAAGTACGCCTCCTTGGTCTGCGGCGGGTTGACCGGGAAGCGCTTGTCGGCGGCGGCCAGTTCGCGGTCGCTGACCTGCGCCTCGGCGTGCGCCTTCAGCCCGTCGATCCAGCCGTAGCCCACGCCGTCGCTGAACTGCTCCTTCTGCCGCCACAGGATGGATTCGGGCAGGTAGCCGTCGAAGGCCTCGCGCAGCACGCCCTTCTCCATGCGCTGCGCGCCCGCGCCAGCCTTGTCGACCATCTTGTACTTCGCGTCCATCTTCATGGCGACGTCGAGGAACTCCACGTCGAGGAACGGCACGCGCGGCTCCACGCCCCAGGCCATCATCGACTTGTTGGCGCGCAGGCAGTCGTAGTTGTGCAACGCATCCAGCTTGCGCACCAGTTCCTCGTGGAACTCGCGCGCGTTCGGCGCTTTGTGGAAGTACAGGTAGCCACCGAAGATCTCGTCGCTGCCTTCGCCCGACAGCACCATCTTCACGCCCATCGCCTTGATCCGGCGCGCCAGCAGGTACATCGGCGTGGAGGCGCGGATGGTGGTGACGTCGTAGGTCTCGATGTGCCTGATCACCTCGGGGATGGCGTCCAGCCCTTCCTGGAAGGTGTAGGTGAAGCCATGGTGCACCGTGCCCAGCGCCTTCGCCGCGACTTCGGCGGCGGCCAGGTCCGGTGACCCCTCCAGGCCGATGGCGAACGAGTGCAGCCGCGGCCACCAGGCTTCCGTGGTGTCGTTGTCCTCGATGCGGTGGCGCGCGTAGCGCGCGGCGACCGCGGCGACCAGCGAGGAATCCAGCCCGCCGGACAGCAGCACGCCGTAGGGCACGTCGGTCATCAGCTGGCGGTGCACGGCGCGCTCGAAGGCCTCGCGCAGTTCGTCCTTCGGCACCTGCACGCCCTCGACGGCGTCGTAGTCGCGCCACGGCCTGGCGTAGTACTTCACCAGCGCACGCGTGGCCGTGTCGTAATAGTGCCCCGGCGGGAACTGCGCCACGTCCGCGCAGATCGGCGCCAGCGCCTTCATCTCCGACGCCACGCACAGGCGGCCCTCGCGGTCGTGGCCCCAGTACAGCGGGCACACGCCGATGGGATCGCGCGCGATCAGCGCGCGCCCCTTCGCCTTGTCCCACAGCGCGAAGGCGAAGATGCCGTTGAGGCGGTTGAGGAACGCGGCCGGCTCGTCCTCGCGGTACAGCGCGTTGATGACCTCGCAGTCCGAGCCGGTCTGGAAGGCGTAGTCCTGCGTCAATTCAGCCTTCAGTTCGCGGTGGTTGTAGATCTCGCCGTTGACCGCCAGCGCCAGTTCGCCGTCGGCCGAGCGCAGCGGCTGCGAACCGCCGGCCGGATCGACGATGGCCAGCCGCTCGTGCACCAGGATGGCGCCGTCGTCGTGGTACACGCCGCTCCAGTCGGGGCCGCGGTGGCGCTGCTTCTGCGAAAGCTCCAGCGACTGCCGCCGCAGGGCTTGGACGTCGTCGCCGGGCTGCAGCCCGAAGATGCCGAAGATGGAACACATGGGTGGAAGCTCCTGGTGGGGTTCGGAAACGGGGGGCCCGGAACGAAGAAACCCGCATCTCGCGATGCGGGTTTCTGGTATCCGGCAGGTCTTTCGTTGCCTAGTCGCAGAGCCGCATCGCCCGCGCACGATTGTTCGCGCGCAGGTTGTTGCGGTTGTTATTGAGGGGGGCGGTGCGAGCAGGCATGGCGCGACGGTAACCGGGCCGACCCAACCTTGGCAAGCCCCAGAAAAGTTGCGCCAGCAACCAACCCGCCTCCTTGTAGGAGCGACGTGAGTCGCGACCGGAAGAATGAAGCGTTTGGACACGGATCAACGCGGAAACGGCGGATCAAGGCGAAGTGCTTGTCGGGGTAACGGATGGCTTGGGATCGCGTCCCGGACCGAGGCGTCCGGGAACAGGACACGTCGGAGGCTTAGCCCCGACCTGCGCAGGTCGGCCCTGCGTGGCCGACGCATGGAAAATCTCGTCCTCCCGGCAAGCACCCGTTCCAGCGGAATCGCATCCAGCCCTGGCGCGACGCTGCCCGACGCCATGCCCCGGTAAACCGGCTTCGGAGGAAGGCGTACCCGTATCTGAATCCGGACCTCCCTTCATCTTCATCCGCGTCCATCCGCGTTGATCCGCGTCAAAAAACGCCTTTGCCTTCCGGTCGCGACTCACGTCGCTCCCACAGCACCAGGGGCGCGATCAGGCCGGGAGCATCAGCCGTTCAATCAGGGCCTGGTACAGCCCAGGCAACGCGTCGAGGTCGGCGACGCGGATATGTTCGTCCACCTTGTGGATGCTGGCGTTGACCGGACCCACTTCGATGCACTCGGCGCCCAGCGGTGCGATGAAGCGTGCGTCGGAGGTGCCGCCCGCGGTGCTTTCCTCCGGCGGCGCGCCGGCGAATTCCGCCAGCACCGCGCGCGCGGTGGCACGCAGGTGACCCTCTGGCGTGTAGAACGGCTCGCCGCCGCGGTGCCAGTGCACGCTGTAGTCCAGGCCGTGGCGGCGGAGGACCGCTTCGATCTCCTGCTCCAGCTTCTCCGCCGTCCACGTCGGGTTGAAGCGCAGGTTGAACACCACCTGCAGCTCGCCCGGGATGACGTTGCTGGCGCCGGTGCCGGACTGGATGTTGGAGATCTGCAGGCTGGTCGGCGGGAAGGTCTCGTAGCCCTCGTCCCACCGGCGCGCGGCGAGTTCGTCCAGCGCGGGCAGCGCCTTGTGGATGGGGTTCAGCGCCTTGTGCGGATACGCCACGTGGCCCTGGATGCCGCGCACCGTCAGCGTGGCGGTGAGGGTGCCGCGGCGGCCGACGCGCAGCAGGTCGCCCAGCACCTCCTTGGAGGAAGGCTCGCCGGTGATGCACCAGTCGATCCGCTGGCCGCGCTCGCGGAACAGCGCGGCGACCTTCTTCACGCCGTCGTGCGCGTCGCCCTCCTCGTCCGAGGTCACCAGCAGCGCGACCGTGCCAGGATGGTCGGGATGGGCGTCGACGAAGCGTTCCAGCGCGATGGCGCACGCGGCCACGCTGCACTTCATGTCGGCGGTGCCGCGGCCGTATAGCACGCCGTCGCGCACCGTGGGCACGAAGGGATCGCTGGTCCACGCCGACAGCGGCCCCGGCGGCACCACGTCGGTATGCCCCAGCAGCACCAGCACCGGCGCGCCGTTGCCGTGCGCGGCCCACAGGTTGTCGGTGTCGCCGAAGCGCAGGTGCTCGCAGCGGAAGTCCCACTGGCCCAGCCGCGTCGCCAGCACCTGCTGGCAGCCGGCGTCGTCGGGCGTCACCGAGTGGCGGCGGATCAGTTCGCTGGAGAGTTCAAGGACATCGCTCATCGTTCACCCGTTCCCGCACGCATCACGGCAGGCCCGCGATGCCTTCTCGTCGTTGCGACCCGCTTCCGCCGCGGGCATGGCCCGCACCTACGGCGTGCCGAACAGCTTCTTGAAGCCATTGTCGCTGAAGCCCTGTGAAAACCCGTCTTCACCGATGACGACCACCGGGCGGCGGATCAGCTGCGGGTATTCCTTCAGCAGCAGCTTCCACTCCGCCTCCGAACCGGGCGCCTTGCGGTTCTCCGGCAGCTGCCGCCAGGTGGTGGACGACTTGTTGATCAGCGCGTCCCAGCCGCCGGCCTTGTCGGCCCAGGCCTTCAGCGTTTCCGGCGCCTGGCGGTTGTCGCGGTAGTCGACGAATTCGTAGGCGACGCCGAAGCGGTCCAGCCACTTGGTCGCCTTCTTGCAGGTGTCGCAGTTCTTCAGTCCGTAGAGGGTGGTGGTCATGCAGTCGTCCCGTCGCTCATCTGTAGGAGCGCGCCATGCGCGCGATGCTTTTCATTCGGCGAACGGACATCCCGGCAAGAGCATCGCGTGCATGGCGCGCTCCTACGGGGTGCACGATGCCTCGACGCTTCAGTCCGCCAGCCCGCGCAGCAGTTCGTTGACGCTGGTCTTGCCGCGGGTCTTCTCGTCCACCTGCTTGACGATCACCGCGCAGTACAGCGAATGCGAGCCGTCGGCGGCCGGCAGCGAGCCGGACACCACCACGCTGCCCGGCGGCACGTAGCCGTAGGTGATTTCCTGCGTGGCGCGGTTGTAGATGCGGGTGGACTGGCCGATGAACACGCCCATGCCGATCACGCTGTGGTGGCCGACCACCACGCCCTCGACCACTTCCGAGCGCGCGCCGATGAAGCAGTGGTCCTCGATGATCGTGGGCGAAGCCTGCAGCGGTTCCAGCACGCCGCCGATGCCGGCGCCGCCGGACAGGTGGCAGTGCTTGCCGACCTGCGCGCACGAGCCGACGGTGGCCCAGGTGTCGACCATCGTGCCCTCGCCCACGTGCGCGCCGATGTTGACGAAGCTGGGCATCAGCACCACGTCCTTGCCGAAGTAACTGCCGCGGCGGGCGATGGCGCCCGGCACCACGCGCACGCCGAGCTTGCGGAAGTCGTTCTCGTCGAAGGCGCCGAAGCGCGCCTCCACCTTGTCCCAGAACGGCGCGGGATAGGCCTCGACCAGTTCCATCTCGTTGACCCGGAAATACAGCAGCACGGCCTTCTTCAGCCACTCGTTGACCTTCCAGCCGCCCTTGCCGTCGGGCTCGGCCACGCGCAGCTTGCCGCTCTCCAGGCCTTCGATGGCCAGTTCGACGGCGGCGCGGGTGGAGCCCTCGATCTCGGCCGGGGTCAGCTCGGCGCGGCGCTCGAACGCGCTGTCGATGGTGGACTTGAGTTCTTCGTGCTTGCTGGCTTTGCGGGTCATCGAACGTCCTGCTGGATTCTGCTCAGGTGGGGGTGTCGAGGCCGGCGCGCAGCGCTTCGCGCAGCGCGTCCTGCATGGCGGCGCCGGTCAGGGGCTGGTCGTGCTCGTCGGTGATCTGGAACACGTCCTCGGCGCGCTCGCCGAACGTGGCGATGCGCGCGTCGTGCACGCGCAGGCCCTGCCGGCGCAGCACCTGGGCCACGTCCGACAGCAGTCCCGGGCGGTCGGGCGCGACCAGGCCGAGGATGGTCCTGCGCCCGTCCGGCGTGGCGCCGAACTCGATGCGCGGGGCGAAACGGAAATGCTTGAGCTGGCGCGGCACCGCGCGGCGCGAGGTGCGCACGCTGTCGAGCGGGCGCGCCAGCGCGCGGCCCAGGCCCTGCTCGACCTCGGCCGGATCGCGCGGCGCGTAGGCGTCGGCCGGCAGGACCTCGAAGGTATCGAAGACCGTGCCCTGCGGCCCCACCAGCACGCGCGCCTGGTGGATGGCGAAGCCCATGCGGTCGAGGGTGGCGAGGATGGCGGCGAACAGGCCGTCGCGGTCCGGCGAGTGCACGAACACTTCCACCGCGTCCGCGTCGTCGGCGATGCGACGCGCGCGCACGCGCGTCTCGCCGGGCGTGGCGCCGCGGATGGCCTGCGCCTGCCAGGCCAGCTGCTCGGGCCGGAACCGCAGGAAGCTTTCCTCGGGCATGGCGACGAACAGCGCGTCCGCCTGCGCGGCCGACATGCCCTGCACTTCCAGCAGCGCGCGCACGCTGCCGCGCGCCTCGTCGAGCCGTTCCTCGACCGCGACCGGATTCTCCAGGCCCTCGCGCAGCACCCGCCGGGCGGCGAAGTACAGGTCGGCCAGCAGCCGGTCCTTCCACGCGTTCCACAGCTTGGGGCTGGTGCCGGCGATGTCGGCGCAGGTCAGCAGGTAGAGGTAGTCCAGCCGCTCGCGGTCCTCGACCAGCGCGGCGAAGGCGTGGATGACGTCGGGGTCGGCGATGTCCTGCTTCTGCGCGGTCACCGACATGCGCAGGTGCTGCTCCACCAGCCAGGCGACCAGGTCGGTGTCGTTGTCGCTCAGGCCGTGCGCGGCGCAGAACTCGCGCGCGTCCACCGCGCCCAGCTCCGAATGGTCGCCGCCGCGGCCCTTGGCGATGTCGTGGAACAGGCCGGCCAGCAGCAGCAGTTCCGGCTTGCGCAGGCGCGGCCACACCTCGTGCGCGATCGAGAAGCGCTCGTCGGCGCGGCCGGCGGCGAAGGCGGCGATGTTCCGCAGCACCATCAGCGTGTGCTGGTCCACGGTGTAGACGTGGAACAGGTCGAACTGCATGCGCCCGGACACGCGGGCGAAGGCCGGGATCCACTGCCCCAGCACGCCCAGCCGGGCCATGCGGGTCAGCGTCTCCACCGCGCGCGGGCCGCGCAGCAGCGCCAGGAAGGCGTCGCGCTGCGCGCGGGTGGCGGCCGGGTAGGCGGACAGCTTCGGCAGCGACTCCGCCAACGCGCGCGCGGTACGCGAATGCAGCCCGCGCACCTGCGGATGCGCCGCCCAGATCGCGAACAGGGCGAACACCTGGCCGACGTCGTTGGCCGGCCAGCCGCCATGGCGCGCGGCCAGGTAGCCGCGCCGCAACGCGAACTGCTCGTCCACCGGCTCGGGCAGCGCCTCGCCGTCGAACTGCTCCTCGAAGCGCTGCAGCAGGCGGTCGCTGATCCGCCGCACGATGGCGGCGCTGCGGTAGAAGCCCTGCATCATCTTCTCGACGCCCAGGCTCCCGGCGTCGTCGGCGAAGCCCAGCCGCTGCGCCAGCGTCTTCTGGTAGTCGAAGCGCAGGCGCTCCTCCGGCCGCCCCGCCACGCGGTGCAGGCCGTAGCGCAGCCGGCCCAGCGCGCGCCGCTCGCGCGCCAGCGCGGCGGCCTCGTCCTGGCCCAGGTGGCCCATGCCGACCAGCGGCTCCAGGTCGCGCACGCCGAACGTGCGCAGCGCCATCCAGCCCAGCGTGTGCAGGTCGCGCAGGCCGCCGGGGCCTTCCTTGATGTTGGGTTCCAGGTTGTCCGAGGTGTCGCCGAAGCGCGCATGGCGGATGCGCAGTTCCTCGCGCTTGGCGACGAAGAAGTCGCGCGGCGGCCAGACCCGCGCCGGGCCGATGGCGTCGATCAGCAGGCCTTCGTCGACCGGCTCGCCGACGATCAGGCGCTCCTCGATCAGCGCCGTCAGCACGCTCTGGTCGGCGGCCGCGGCGGCGGTGCATTCGCCCGCCGAGCGCACGCTGTGGCTGATCGGCAGGCCGGCGTCCCACAGCATCGCGAACAGCCGCGCGATGGCGGCGTGGTGGGCCTGCTGGACGTCCGCCGCGGCCAGCACCAGCACGTCGACGTCGGACTGCGGGAACAGCTCGCCGCGGCCGTAGCCGCCGACCGCGAACAGCGCCATCGGCGCGTCGGCCGGGATGCAGCGCAGCCACGCGTCCTTCAGCAGGTGGTCGACCGCCCGCGCGCGCAGCGCGAGGATGCGGTCCATGCCGTCGTCCTGGTCGAAGCGCTTGTCCAGCCGCGCGTCGGTGTGGCCGAGCGAGGCACGCGCCGCCGCCGCCCAGGCCGCGTCATCGGCGGCGTCCGGGCCGATGTCCGGAAGCCGCGTCGCCTGTCCGTTCGCGGCCGGGGGGGTGCTCACAGGTCGTTGTCGTCGCCCGGCACGCGGGTCAGGATCTCGACCCCGTCCTCGGTCACCGCCACCGTGTGCTCCCACTGCGCGGACAGCTTGCGGTCCTTGGTCACCACGGTCCAGCCGTCGGGCAGCACGCGGGTGTGGCGCGCGCCCTCGTTGATCATCGGCTCGATGGTGAAGGTCATGCCCGGCTTCAGCACCACGCCCTCGCCGGGGCGGCCGTAGTGCAGCACCTGCGGCTCGTCGTGGTAGACCTTGCCGATGCCGTGGCCGCAGTACTCGCGCACCACGCTGAAGCGCTCGGCCTCGGCGTACTGCTGGATCGCGTGGCCGACGTCGCCCAGGGTGGCGCCCGGCTTCACCGCGCGGATGCCGCGGAACATGGCCTCGCGGGTGGTGTCCACCAGCCGCTTGGCCATCACCGAGGGCGTGCCGACGATGTACATGCGGCTGGTGTCGCCGTGCCAGCCGTCCTTGATGACGGTGACGTCGATGTTGAGGATGTCGCCGTCCTTCAGCACCTTCCCCTCGCTGGGGATGCCGTGGCAGATCACGTTGTTGACCGAGGTGCAGACGGTGGCCGGGAAGCCCTTGTAGCCCACGTTGGCCGGGATCGCCTTCTGCACGTTGACGATGTGATCGTGGCAGATGCGGTCCAGTTCGGCGGTGGTCACGCCGGGCTTCACGTGCGGGGCGACCACCTGCAGCACCTCGGCGGCCAGCCGGCCGGCGATGCGCATCTGGACGAGGTCTTCGGGGGTCTTGAGCTGGATGGCCATTGGCCGATTATCCCCCATTTGGCGCCCGGGCTGAACGGCGGACCCGTCCGGCCCGTCCCCGCGCCCCTGCCCGGTTTGCGGCGGACCGCGGGGGACGGCTATAATCCCGCGGCTTCGCGCCCGGGTCCGCCCGGCCGGACCGCCCACGTCGGGCGACACCGACGAATCCACACCTGCTGCCCCAACCCGTGCCGGGGTGCCCTTCCAAGGGTTCGGACACGGAAGCCGCAGGGAGGCCCAACCCCGGAACCCCGCCCCCACGGGCGCCGTCCTCCATTGAACCGGACGGTGGGTTCCCCATCGACGGAGTCACTGCAATGCCCCAAGTCACCATGCGCCAGATGCTGGAAGCCGGCGTCCATTTCGGCCACCAGACCCGCTACTGGAACCCCAAGATGGCGCCGTACATCTTCGGCGCGCGCGGCAAGATCCACATCATCAACCTCGAGAAGACCGTTCCGCTGTTCAACGACGCGATGAACTTCATCTCGGGCGTCGCCCAGAAGCGCGGCACCGTGCTGTTCCTCGGCACCAAGCGCAGCGCGCGCGAGGCGGTGAAGGAAGAGGCCGAGCGTTGCGGCATGCCGTACATGACCCAGCGCTGGCTGGGCGGCACGCTGACCAACTTCGCCACCGTGAAGAAGTCGGTCGCCCGCCTGAAGGAGCTGGAAGCGGCCGAGACCGACGGCACCTTCGAGAAGCTGGTCAAGCACGAAGTGCTGGGCCTGCGCCGCGAGCGCGAGAAGCTGCTGGCCTCGCTGGGCGGCATCAAGGAGATGAACCGCCTGCCGGACGCGCTGTTCGTCATCGACATCGGCCATGAGGACATCGCCATCAAGGAAGCCAAGAAGCTCGGCATCCCGGTGGTCGCGGTGGTCGACTCCAACTACGACCCGGCCCTGGTCGACTACGCCATCCCCGGCAACGACGACGCCATCCGCGCCGTGCAGCTGTACGCCCGCGCCGCCGCCGACGCCGTGCTGGAAGGCAAGGCCGCCGCGCCGAACGCCGCCACCGTGCGCGAGGAAGAGTTCGCCGAAGGCGGCGACGACAAGGGCGCCCGCCGCGCCCCCGCCAAGAAGGCCGGCAAGAAGGCCGACGAAGCCGCCGCCGAGTAATCCGGCTGCAACGCCGCCGCGCCAAGCTGCGCGGCGGTCCATGTTCTTCCTTCTCCCGTCGGGAGAAGGTGCCCGAAGGGCGGATGAGGGTACGGGCAACACGCTGGCGCTCGAGCGTCGCGGTTCCACCGGCCCCTCACCCCAACCCCTCTCCCGACGGGAGAGGGGCTTTGCCAATCCAAACAGAGGTAATCCCGTGGAAATCACCGCTTCCCTGGTCAAGGAACTGCGCGAGCGCACCGGCGCCGGCATGATGGAGTGCAAGAAGGCGCTCACCGAGAACAATGCCGACATCGACGCCGCGGCCGAGTGGCTGCGCAAGTCCGGCCTGGCCAAGGCCGACAAGAAGGCCGACCGCGTCACCGCCGAAGGCCGCATCGCCGTGGCCCAGGACGGCGGCAAGGCCGTGCTGGTCGAGATCAACTCCGAGACCGACTTCGTCGCCAAGGACGCCAACTTCATCGCCTTCACCGACGCGATCGCCCAGGCCGCGCTGGCCGCCGGCGCCGCCGACGTCGAGGCGCTGAAGTCGGCCAAGCTGGCCTCCGGCGAGACCGTCGAGGAAGCCCGCGCCGCCGCCATCGCCAAGCTCGGCGAGAACATGCAGATCCGCCGCCTGGCCGCCATCGACAGCGCCGACAACGTCGCCGCCTACGTCCACGGCGGCAAGATCGGCGTGCTGGTCGAGGTCAAGGGCGGCGACGCCGACCTGGCCCGCGGCCTGGCGATGCACATCGCCGCGATGAACCCGCCGCACAACAAGGCCAGCGACGTGCCGGCCGAGTTCGTGGCGAAGGAGAAGGAGATCGAGCTGGCCAAGATGTCCGACAAGGACAAGGCCAAGCCGGCCGACATCCTGGAGAAGATCATCTCCGGCAAGATCAACAAGATCATCAACGAGGTCACCCTGTACGGCCAGCCGTACGTGCTGGACAGCGACAAGAGCGTCGAGCAGGTGCTCAAGGCCGCCGGCGCCGACGTGATCGGCTTCCAGCGCCTGGTGGTCGGCGAAGGCATCGAGAAGGTGGTGGAGGACTACGCCGCCGAAGTCGCCAAGGCGATGCAGGTCTGATCCCGCGCGCGATGCGCGACCAGGAAAGCCGCGGGCGATCCCCGCGGCTTTTTTTGTTGCACGGACCGTGCCCGCCGCACGCTCCGGCGGGACGGCCGCCGTGCGCGCCGACCGTCCGTCGCGGCCGGCTAAAGTTCGCCCGCCGCACGCCGAAAAGGAAGACGGAGGTGGCATTCCGCCACCCCCCTGCCGGCATCCCGCCGCGAACCCCACCTGCGTAGTGCGCACCCGGATGCGTCCCGACCTCGAAGCCCAGTTGCTGAACTGCCGCGACCTGCCCAGCCCGCCGGGCGTGGCGTTGCGGATCATCGAGCTCGCGCAGGATCCCGAGGTGGTGATGGTGACCGCGGCCGACGCCATCGGCCGCGACGCCGCCCTGAGCGCGCGCATGCTGCGCATCGCCAACTCGCCGCTGTACGCCAGCCGCCGCCGCGTGGAGAACCTGTCCCAGGCGCTGACCGTGCTGGGCCTCAACGCGACCCTGACGCTGGCGCTGGGGTTCTCGCTCGCCCGCTGCGTCAGCGGCCGCCATCCGGTCGCGCAGGAACGCGTCTGGCGCCGCAGCGTCATCGCCGCGCTCGCCTGCCGGCTGCTGGGCCAGCACACCGGCATGCGCCAGGCCGAGGAACTGATGCTGGCCGGCCTGCTGCAGGACATCGGCATGCTGGCGCTGCTGGAAGTGCTGGGCGAGGACTATGCGCGGCTCGTCGAGCGCGCCGCGGGCAACGCCGAGCTACTGGCCGCCGAGCGCGACTGGCTGGGCTGCGACCATGCCGCCGTGGGCGGCTGGCTGGCGCGCCACTGGAACCTGCCGGCGCTGCTGCGGGAGGCGATCCTCGAGAGCGAGATGCCGGCCTCGGACAACACGTTCAACGCCTGTGTCTCGGTCTCCGGCCACGTCGCCGACATCTGGCTCGCCGGCGCGGACGAACAGCGCACCGAGGAAGCCCACCGCAACGCCGCGGCGCAGGCCGCGACGCGGCTGGGGCTGGACTACGCTGCGTTCCTCTCGCTGACCGAGGAGATGATTTCGGCGCTGCCCGAGGTCTGCGCGCTGTTCGACGTGCCGCCCGCGCCGCCGGCGCGCGTGCAGGCGCTGCTGGACCAGGCCCGCGAGCTGCTGGTGGTGCGCAACCTGCGCGAGATCCAGGAAGCCTCGCGGGCGCGCCGGGAAGCCGACGAATACCAGGACCACGCGCGCCGCCTGGCCGAGGAAGTGCGGCGCGATCCGCTGACCGGCGTTTACAACCGCGGCCAGTTGGAGGAGGTCCTGGAGAAGGAGTTCGAGGCCGCCACGCGCCACGGCTGGCCGCTCTCGCTGGCCTTCATCGACCTGGACGACTTCAAGCAGGTCAACGACCGCTGGGGCCACCTGGTCGGCGACGAGGTGCTGCGCAACTTCGCCAAGACGCTGCTCCGGCACGTGCGCAGCAGCGACATCGTCGCCCGCTACGGCGGCGAGGAGTTCCTGGTGGTGCTGCCCGGCATCGGCGAGGCCGCCGCCGCGCAGGTGGTGCGCCGGATCCTGTCGGAGGTGTCGGGCGTGGCCATGGCCCAGGTCGACGGCCAGCCGCTGTACATCACCTTCTCGGCCGGCCTGGCCACGCAGGGCACGCTGGAACAGTTCCGCCACGCCCACGACCTGCTGCGCGCGGCGGACGAGGCTCTCTACGGCGCCAAGCGCGAAGGCCGCAACCGGGTGTCGGTGGGCGCGGTCAGCCCCTGACGCCGGGTTTCGCGTCCGAACGCCGCCGTGCGGCCGCCGCTCCGTAGGGCGGCATCTCTCCACCCTTGCCTGGAATGCGGACCGCCACCCCGCAGGCGCGGCGTGGGCCGGACGATGGCGACGAACCGCCCCCGTCCTTGATGGGCGGCGAACGGGCGCGCCATCATGGCGGCCCCCGGCCCGAGCGACCTCCATGCCCCGCATCGTTCCCGTCCCCCACGCGCTGGACGCCGCCGCGCGCACGCCCGTCGCCGCCGACCGCCTGGTCCACGGCTATCCCGTGCAGGCCGTCGCGAACGCCTATTCCACCCCGGACGACCGGTTCCACTGCGGCGTCTGGGAAGGCGGCGTGGGCGCCTGGCGCGTGCACTACACCGAGCACGAGTTCTGCCACCTGCTCAGCGGCCGCGTCCGCCTGCGCGGCGACGACGGCGGGGAAACGGTGCTGGAGGCGGGCCAGAGCTTCGTCGTGCCCGCCGGCTTCAGCGGCACCTGGGAGGTGCTGGAAACGGCGCGCAAGCTGTACGCGATCCACGAACCCGGCGACTGAGGGCCGGCCGCTCGGCTAGAATTGCGCCGTTTGCCCCACGCCGAGAACCTTCCATGACCGCACCCCTGGCCTATCGCCGCATCCTGCTCAAACTGTCCGGCGAAGCGCTGATGGGGGCCGAGGACTACGGCATCGACCCCGCCGTGATCACCCGCATCGCCCGCGAGATCATCGAGGCGCGCGAGGCCGGCGCCGAGATCGGCCTGGTGATCGGCGGCGGCAACATCTTCCGCGGCGCCGGCCTGGCGGCCGGCGGCATGGACCGCGTCACCGGCGACCAGATGGGCATGCTGGCCACCGTCATCAACGCGCTGGCCATGCAGGACGCGCTGGAGAAGCTCGGCGCCAAGTGCCGGGTGATGAGCGCGATCAAGATCAACGACGTGTGCGAGGACTACATCCGCCGCCGCGCCATCCGCCACCTGGAGAAGGGCCGCATCGCGATCTTCGCCGCCGGCACCGGCAACCCGTTCTTCACCACCGATTCCGGCGCCGCGCTGCGCGCGATCGAGATCGGCGCCGACCTGCTGCTGAAGGCCACCAAGGTGGACGGCGTCTACGACAAGGACCCCAGCAAGCACGCCGACGCCACGCGCTACGACCAGCTGACCTACGACGAGGTCATCGCCCGCGACCTGCAGGTGATGGACACCGCCGCCTTCGCCCTGTGCCGCGACAGCGACGTGCCGCTGCGCATCTACGACCTGTCCGTGCCCGGCAACCTGATGCGCATCCTGCGCGGCGAGCACATCGGCACCCTGGTGAAGGGCCGCGGCTGACCGAGCGCGCTGCGCCCCTGTAGGAGGGGCTTCAGCCCCGACCAACGCCGATCCGCGCCCACGATCGAAAACGGGTGCGCTCGCGCCCGGGCGCCCGCGCGCTGCGGCGCACGCGTCATCACGCATGCGCAAGGGCGACCATCGCGGGTCGGGGCTGAAGTTCCCCCAATGGCGCGTGGTGTTCCTCTGTAGGAGCGCCCATGGGCGCGATGCTTTTCCTTGACGTCCACACAAGAGCTCGCCATCTAGACGCTTGTCGTCGTGCACACGAGCCGTCGGGGGTCGGGGCTGAAGCCCCTCCTACAACGGCGTGCGGCGTCCTGCGCGCCCGCCTTGCAGGAGCGCCCTTCATGTCCTGCATGGGGCACACGGGCGCGATGCTTCCGGCCCCTGCGCAAGGGCATCGCGGGCATGGCCCGCTCCTACCGTGCGTGTTTCCGCCTCGGGAACGGTCTTCGCTTCCGCGCTGTAATAGTGTCCACCCTTCCCCGCAGGCACCCTAGCCGCCCATGGGACACGGACACCACCACGGCCACGGCGCGCACGCCCACCCGCACGCGTCGGGCACCCGCGCCTTCGCCTGGGTCACCCTGATCAACCTGGCCTACACCGCGCTCGAGGCGGGCTACGGCTTCCACACCAATTCCCTGGCCCTGCTGTCCGACGCCCTGCACAACCTCGGCGACGTGCTGGGCCTGGCGCTGGCCTGGAGCGCGGCGGCGCTGGCCCGGCGCCCGCCCCGCGGCCGCCACACCTACGGCTGGCGCCGCGCCACCCTGCTCTCCCCGCTGGCCAACGCGGTGCTGCTGGTGGTCTTCTCCGGCGCGCTGGGCTGGGAGGCGGTCCGCCGCTTCAGCGCGCCGCCGGAGATCCCGGCCACGCCGGTCATCGTGGTGGCCGCGCTCGGCATCCTGGTCAACCTGGGCGCCGCCTGGCTGGTCAAGGACGGGCACGCCCACGACCTGAACAAGCGCGGCGCCTTCCTGCACCTGATGGCCGACGCCGCGGTGTCGCTGGCCGCGGTGGTCGCCGGCGTGGGCATGGCCACGCTGGGCTGGGCTTGGCTGGACCCGGCCACGGCCCTGCTGATCGCGATGGTGGTCGCGGTGGGGTCGTGGGGCCTGCTGCGCGACAGCTTCGACGCCGCCATGGACGCGGTGCCGGCCAGCGTGGACCCGGCCGAGGTCGGCGCGTTCCTGAAGGCCCAGCCCGGCGTGTCGGCCGTGCACCACCTGCACATCTGGTCGCTGGGCGCCAACGAGATCGCCCTGACCGCCCACCTGGTGCGGGGCCGCGAGGACGACCACGACGCCTTCATCGACAGCACCGTGCACGCGCTCGACCACCGCTTCGGCATCAACCACGCCACCCTGCAGATCGAGCGGGGCGCGGGCTGCGGCCACGACCTGCACGATGCGGCGCCGCACCATTCCCGCTGAAAGCCGCCCGGAAAGTCGGCAACGGCGCCGGATCGCCCTATAATCGGCCGTTTACAGGCTTTGCAACGGGAAGGACGATGCTCAACGACATCAAGAAAGATGCGCAGGCGCGCATGACCAAGAGCATCGAGGCGCTCCGCCACACGCTGGTGAAGGTCCGCACGGGCCGCGCCTCGACCGCCCTGGTCGAGCACCTGAAGGTCAACTACTACGGCTCCGACGTGCCGCTGAGCCAGGTCGCCACGGTGACCATCTCCGATTCCCGCTCGCTCACGATCACCCCGTGGGAGAAGCAGATCGTCGGCGCGGTCGAGAAGGCGATCCTGGCCTCCGACCTCGGCCTGACCCCGAACACCGCCGGCACCACCATCCGCCTGAACCTGCCGGCGCTGACCGAGGAGCGCCGCAAGGAGCTGTCCAAGGTCGTGCACGGCGAGGGCGAGGACGCCAAGGTCGCCATCCGCAACATCCGCCGCGACGCCAACCAGCAGGTCAAGGACCTGCTGAAGGACAAGCAGATCACCGAGGACGAGGAGCGCCGGGCCGAGGAAGAGATCCAGAAGCTGACCGACAAGTCCATCAAGGACGTCGACGACGTCGTCAAGGCCAAGGAACAGGAACTGATGGCAGTCTGAAGGGCCGGGATTGGTGATCCGTGATTGGTGATTCGCCAAAAGCCCACACTGCCATGCCATCTTCCGACAACCCCGCCGCGCCGGGCCCCGCTTCCGCGAATCCCCCATCGCGCACCCCGGCTCGCGGCGGCGTCCCCCGCCACCTGGCCGTCATCATGGACGGCAACGGCCGCTGGGCCGAGCGCCGCCGGCGCCCGCGCGTGATCGGCCACCGGGCCGGCGCGCGCGCGGTCAACGTCTGCATCGACTTCTGCCTGGAGCGCGGCATCGGCGCGCTGACCCTGTTCGCGTTCTCCAGCGAGAACTGGGGCCGCCCCGAGGACGAGGTCGGCGCGTTGATGAAGCTGTTCCTCAACGCGCTGGACCGCGAGGTCGACGAACTGCACCGGCGCCAGGTGCGCGTGCGCTTCATCGGCGACCGCCAGCGCTTCTCCGCCGACATCCGCGCGCGCATGGCCGCGGCCGAGGCGCTGACCGCCGGCAACGCCCGCCTGCACCTGGTCGTGGCCGCCAGCTACGGCGGGCGCCAGGACATCGCCCACGCCGCGCGCGCGCTGGCCGCCGAGGTCGCGGCCGGGCGCCTGCGGCCGGAGGACATCGACGAAGCCGCGCTCGGCGCGCACGTCGCCCTGGCCGACCTGCCGCCGCCGGACCTCTTCATCCGCACCGGCGGCGACCACCGCGTCAGCAACTTCTTGCTGTGGCAGCTGGCCTATACCGAACTCTGGTTCACCGACGTGCTGTGGCCGGACCTGGATGCGGCGCTGCTGCAGCGCGCGCTGGACGACTTCGCGCAGCGCGAGCGCCGCTTCGGCCTCACCAGCGCGCAGGTCGCCGGCACCGCCACCGAGGATCCCCCCGCATGAACAAGCCCAGCGCGACCCGTACCCGCGTCATCGCCGCGCTGGTGATGGCCCCGTTCGCCATCGGCGCCATCCTGCTGCTGCCCACCGCCTGGCTGGCCATGCTGGCCGCGCTGGTGTTCCTGGTGGGGCTGTGGGAATGGTTCAAGCTCGCCGAGATCGACGACACCCTGCAGCGCACCGTGCTGCTGACCGCCAACCTGCTGCTGATGGTGCTGCTGGTGTGGGCCTCGCGCGGCTCGACCGACCTGGTCCCGCTGCGGCTGATGGCCCTGGTGGGCGCGGTCTGGTGGCTGCTGGCGCTGCTGTGGCTGCGGTTCTTCGGCTTCGCGTCCGACCACGAGACCTGGGCGCGCGTGTTCAAGCTGGCCGCCGGCACGCTGGCGGTGGTGCCGGCCTGGTGCGCGCTGGGCCTGATCCACTACAGCCAGCCCAACGGGCACGTCTGGCTGTTCACCGCGCTGGCGATCGTCTGGGCCGCCGACAGCGGCGCGTACTTCGCCGGGCGCCACTTCGGCGGACGCTGGTTCGGCGGCCGCAAGCTCGCGCCCCGCATCAGTCCCAACAAGACCCTGGAAGGCCTGCTCGGCGGCCTGGCTGCGGGCGTGCTGGTGGCGGCCGCCGGCGCCCTGGTCGCCGGCGCGGACGCCTCGCAGCTGCCCGGCGTACTGCTGGTGGCGGTGTTCACGGTGCTGTTCTCGGTGGTCGGCGACCTGTTCGAGAGCCTGCTCAAGCGGCACGTCGGCGCCAAGGACTCGGGCGACGTGATCCCCGGCCACGGCGGCGTGCTGGACCGCATCGACGGCGTGCTGGCGGCGCTGCCCATCTTCGTGCTGGGCAAGGAAGTCTTCGGATTCTGAGCATGGCCGCCTCCGCACCCCGCAACGTGGCGGTCCTGGGCGCGACGGGCTCGATCGGCGCGTCGGCGCTGGACGTGATCGCGCGCCACCCCGGCCGCTACCGCGCCAGCGTGCTGGCCGCCGGCGGCAACGTGGACGCGCTGCTCGCGCTGTGCGCCGCGCACCGGCCCGACCATGCGGTGATCGCCGACGAAGGCCTGTACGCGCGACTGCGCGACGGCCTGGCCGATGCCGGCCTGGCCACCCGCGCGCACGCGGGCGCGGCGGCGCTGGACGCCCTCGTCGCCGAACCGGACTGCGACGCGGTGGTGGCCGCGATCGTCGGCGCCGCCGGCCTGGCCTCGACGCTGGCCGCGGCCCGCGCCGGCAAGCGCCTGCTGCTGGCCAACAAGGAAGCGCTGGTGCTCGCCGGCGAACTGGTGACCGCCGCGGCGGACGCCGCCGGCGCCGAGATCGTCCCGATCGACAGCGAGCACAACGCCATTTTCCAGTGCCTGCGTTCACGGCAGGCTCAGGCCCAGGTCAGCCGCATCGTGCTGACCGCGTCGGGCGGGCCGTTCCGCGGCTGGACCCGCGCGGCGCTGGCGCAGGTCACCCGCGAGCAGGCCGTCGCCCACCCCAAGTGGTCGATGGGGCCGAAGATCTCGGTCGATTCGGCCACCCTGATGAACAAGGGCCTGGAGCTGATCGAGGCCCACCACCTGTTCGGCGTCGGGCGCGAGCGGCTGGACGTGCTGGTGCATCCGCAGAGCCTGGTGCACTCGCTGGTGGAATTCGTCGACGGCTCCACCCTGGCGCAGCTGGGCCTGCCCGACATGCGCACCTCGCTGGCGGTGGGACTGGGCTGGCCGGAACGCATCGCCTCGGGCGTGCAGGGCCTGGACCTGCTGCGGCACCCGCGGCTGGACTTCGAGGCGCCGGACATGGAGGCCTTCCCCTGCCTGCGGCTGGCCTGGCAGGCGATGGCCGCCGGCGGCACCGCGCCCGCGGTGCTGAACGCCGCGAACGAAGTCGCGGTTTCAGCCTTTCTTCAGGGCCGCGTGGGTTTCCTATCCATTCCCGCGCTGGTCGAGGACGCCCTCGCCGCGCTGCCCGCGGCGCCGGCCGATTCGCTGGATGCGCTGCTGGCGGCGGACGCGCAGGCACGCCGTCTGACCGAACGCAACCTCGCAGGCCATCTCTCCCCATGAGCGCCGACATCCGATGAGTGACCTGCTGGGCTCAATCTGGTGGATGATCGTGGCCCTCGGCGTGCTGGTCACCTTCCACGAATTCGGCCACTACTGGGTGGCGCGCCGCTGCGGCGTGAAGGTGCTGCGCTTCTCGGTCGGCTTCGGCAGGCCGCTGTGGTCGCGCCGCGACCGCCACGGCACCGAGTTCGCGGTCGCCGCCATCCCGCTGGGCGGCTACGTCAAGATGCTGGACGAGGCCGAGGGCGAGGTGCCCGCCGCGCAGCTGGGGCAGGCCTTCAACCGCAAGTCGGTGTGGCAGCGCATCGCCGTGGTCGCCGCCGGCCCGGTCGCCAACGTCGTCCTGTGCGTGGCCCTGCTGTGGGCCATGTTCGTGCTGGGCAAGCAGGACTATTCGGCCACGCTGGGCAGCGTCGGCGGCCTCGCGGCCGACGCCGGCTTCCAGCGCGGCGACCGGATCGTCCGCGTCGGCGACCGCGCGATCGACACCTGGACCGACGCCTCCATCGTGCTGACCAAGGCCGCCATCGACGGCGACGACGTGGCGGTGGACGTGGAAACGGCCGCCGGCGCCAAGGCGACCCGCACCCTGCCGCTGTCGCGGCTGCCGGCCGGGTTCGACCAGGAGAACGCCATCGGCCTGAGCGGGCTGGTCTGGCGGCACTGGGTGACGCCGGCCGTCGTCGGCAAGGTCACGGCCGGTTCCGCCGCCGACGGCGTGCTCGAGCCCGGCGACGTGGTGACGGCCGTGGACGGCCACCCGGTCCACGGCTTCGGCGACATCGCCGCGCAGGTCGATGCCCTGGGCAAGCGCGGCGGCACGGCCATGGTCGAGGTCGACCGCGCCGGCGAGCGGCTGGCGTTCGAGCTGGCGCCGCGCTGGACGAAGCATCCCGACGCCGGCAAGGGCCACTACTGGGCGCTGGGCCTCGCCCCGCCCGACAAGGCGCAGATGCCCGGCTACGACGCCACTCTGCACTACGGCCCGCTGGCCGCCGTCCCCGCCGCCCTGCGCGAGACCGGCAGGCTGACCTCCGACTCGCTGGGCATGATCCGCCGCATGCTGACCGGCACCGCCTCGCTGAAGAACGTTTCCGGCCCGATCACCATCGCCCAGGTCGCCAACGTCTCGGCCAAGCGCGGGCCGGACTGGTTCCTCTGGTTCCTCGCGGCGATGTCCCTGAGCCTGGCGATCATCAACCTGCTGCCGATCCCCGTCTTGGACGGCGGGCACCTGCTGTATTACCTTATCGAATTGGTCAAGGGCAGCCCCTTGAGCGAGCGCCACATGGTGGCCGGACAATACGTGGGCCTGGCCGCGCTGGCGGGCCTGATGGGACTGGCGTTCTACAACGACATCCTGCGTCTGGTGACCTGATGCCCCTGAACCTCATCGGGCCGGCCCGCTCCAGGCCGGCCGCCCCCTCCCAGGCGACACCCCGGACCGCGGCCCTGCGATCCACCCCTGCCCTGCAGGCACCACCCCAACCGGATGTAATGATGACGCGACTGCCTTCCCGCCGCCTGCTTGCCCTCGCCCTGGCTTCGGCCATCGCCATGCCGGCACTGGCCCAGACGACGGAACCCGTCGCCGCGCCCGCGGCGGCCGCGCCGCTGAGCAGCGAGTCGTTCACCGCCACCGACATCCGCATCGACGGCCTGCAGCGCATCTCCACCGGCACCGTGCTGACCTACCTGCCGATCGAGCGCGGCGACCAGGTCACCCCGACCGGCGTGGCCGAGGCCATCCGCGCGCTGTACAAGACCGGGTTCTTCGAGGACGTGAAGCTCGACCGCCAGGGCGACATCCTGGTGGTGACGGTCACCGAGCGCCCGGCGATCAACAAGCTGACCCTGACCGGCAACAAGGACATCAAGACCGAGGACCTGCTGACCGGCCTGAAGGACATCGGCCTGGCCGAGGGCGAGACCTTCGACCGCCTGAGCCTGGACCGGGTGACCCAGGAACTGGTGCGCCAGTACAACAACCGCGGCAAGTACAACGTGGAGATCACGCCCACGGTCGCCACCCTGGACCGCAACCGCGTGGACGTGACCATCGCGGTCAAGGAAGGCAAGGCCGCCAAGATCAAGCACGTCAACGTGGTCGGCGCGGAGAAGTTCGCCACCGAGGACCTGCTGGAGAACTGGGAGTCCAAGAAGACCAGCTGGCTGTCGTGGTACCGCCGCGACGACCAGTACTCGAAGGAGAAGCTGTCGGGCGACATGGAGCGCCTGAACTCCTGGTACCTGGACCGCGGCTACGTGGACTTCAACATCGACTCCACCCAGGTGTCGATCAGTCCCGACAAGCGCGACATGTTCGTCACCGCCGGCATCTCCGAGGGCGAGCAGTACAAGATCTCCGACGTGAAGGTCACCGGCGACACGGTGCTGCCGAAGGAAGAGGTCGAGAAGCTGGTGATCGTGAAGCCGGACCAGATCTTCTCGCGCATCCTGCTGGAGATGACGTCCGACTCCATCACCGCGACGCTGGGCAACATCGGCCACGCCTTCGCGCAGGTCAACCCGATCCCGACCATCGACCGCGAGAACCGCACCGTCGCGATCAACCTGCAGGTGATCCCGGGCCCGCGCGTCAACGTGCGCCGCATCCTGTTCAAGGGCAACACCCGCACCTCCGACGAAGTGCTGCGCCGCGAGATGCGCCAGTTCGAGGGCAGCTGGTTCTCGCAGGTCGCGGTGGACCGCTCGCGCGTGCGCCTGCGCCGCCTCGGCTACTTCGAGACGGTGGACGTGGAGACCACGCCGGTGCCGGGCACGACCGACCAGGTCGACGTGGTCTTCAACGTCAAGGAAACCACCTCCGGCAGCTTCGTGTTCGGCCTGGGCTATTCGCAGCTGTCCGGCCTGACCACGTCGATCCAGCTGTCGCAGAACAACTTCCTCGGCGGCGGCAACCGCGTCGCGGTGGAGGCGCAGCGCAGCGACTACCTGCAGCGCTACTCGTTCTCCTACACCAACCCGTTCTTCACCGACGAAGGCATGTCGCTGGGCTACAACCTGTGGTGGCGCGAGTTCGACTACTCGGACTTCAACACCGCGCAGTACTCCACCACCAGCGCCGCCGCGCAGGGCATCCTGGGCCTGCCGATCACCGAGAACGACACGGTGTCCCTGCTGTTCGGCATCGACAGCAACGAGATCCTGACCTTCGGCGGCTCCACGCCGCGGTCGATCATCGACTACATCGACGCGGTCGGCCAGCGCACCTTCCACGCCTGGCGCACCGAGCTGGGCTGGGCGCGCGACACCCGCAACGACTACTTCATGCCCACCGGCGGCACCTACCAGCGCATCTCGGCCGAGATCGCGCTGCCCGGCTCCACCGTCCAGTACTACAAGCTGAACTACGAGTTCTCCAAGTACTGGTCGCTGAGCCCGGCCTTCGTGCTGAACACCCGCGCCGAGATCGGCTACGGCGACAGCTACGGCTCGGACATCTACCGCTACATCTGCCGCGTGAACGGCTCCGACCCGCAGATCCCGGGCCAGCCGAACACCACCGCGCCGGCCGCCGACGGCACCTGCGCCGATGGCGGCACGCTGGAGAGGACGCTGATCGCCTCCGGCCTGCCGTTCTTCGAGAACTTCTACGCCGGCGGCACGCGCTCGGTCCGCGGCTTCCGCGACAACACGCTGGGCCCGCGCTCGGAGGTCATCTCCGGCTACCGCGGCCAGCCGCTGGGCGGGTCGCTGAAGACCACCGGCTCGGTCGAGCTGATCTTCCCGAAGCTGTTCGACTCCAACGCCGCGCGCGTATCGGCGTTCCTCGACTTCGGCAACGTGTTCGACGGCACCGACAACTTCGACGCCGGCGAACTGCGCGCCTCCACGGGCGTGGCGCTGCTGTGGCGCGCGCCGGTGGGCCCGATCTCGATCAGCTACGCCTTCCCGATCAAGAAGGAAGACGGCGACGAACTGGAACGCCTGCAGTTCACCTTCGGCGGCGCGTTCTGACGCCATCCCGCGGACCGGCGCGTCCGGTTCCGGCCTGTCGACGGGGGCTTCGGCCCCCCGTCCGCGTTCCACCATACGCCCCCGTGAAAGCGATCCGCGGGCCGCAGGCGCTAAACTACGCGCCCTATGACCCCTCCTTCCTTCACCGCCGGCGACCTGGCCGACCGCTTCGGGCTGGAGCTGCGCGGCGACGCGGGCCTCCGCATCGACGGCGTCGCCACCCTGGCGCGGGCCGAGCCGGGCCAGCTCGCCTTCCTGGCCAACACCCGCTACCGCGCCCAGCTGGCCGACAGCCGGGCCAGCCTGGTGGTGCTGCGCGCGGACGACGCCGACGCCGCGGCCGGCGCCGTGCTGGTCGCCAAGGATCCCTACACCGCCTTCGCCAAGATGGCGGCGCTGTTCGAAAGCCGCCCGGCGCGCGCGCCCGGCATCCATCCGAGCGCCGTCGTCGACCCGACCGCCCAGGTCGCGCCCGGCGCCCACGTCGGGCCGTTCGTGGCGATCGGCGCGCGCAGCGTCGTCGGCGAAGGCAGCATCCTCGGCCCCGGCTGCGTGGTCGGCGACGACTGCGTGGTCGGCGACGGCTGCGAACTGGTCGCGCGCGTCACCCTGGTCGCGCGCGTGCGCCTGGGCCGGCGCGTGCTGGTCCACCCCGGCGCCGTCATCGGCGCCGACGGCTTCGGCCTGGCGATGGACAGCGGGCACTGGATCAAGGTGCCGCAGCTGGGCGGCGTGGTGGTCGGCGACGACTGCGAGATCGGCGCCAACACCACCATCGACCGCGGCGCGCTGGACGACACCGTGCTGGAGGAGGACGTGCGCCTGGACAACCAGATCCAGATCGGCCACAACGTCCGCATCGGCGCGCACACCGCCATGGCCGGCTGCAGCGCCGCCGCCGGCAGCGCGCGCATCGGCCGCTACTGCCTGATCGGCGGCGCCGCCGGCGTGCTCGGCCACCTGGAGATCTGCGACCGCGTGGTCGTCACCGCGATGTCGCTGGTCACCAGTTCGATCACCGAGCCCGGCGAATACTCCAGCGGCACGCCGCTCACCGACAACCGTACCTGGCGCAAGAACGCCGCCCGCTTCAAGCAACTGGACGCCCTCGCACGACGGGTGCTGGCAGCCGACAAGGAAACCCAATGACCCTAGACCTGCAACTGCCCATCGACGCCGCCACCATCCGCAAGCTGCTGCCGCACCGCTACCCGTTCCTGCTGGTGGACCGCGTGGTGGAGTTCGAGAAGGACAAGCGCGTGCTGGCCTACAAGAACGTCACCCAGAACGAACCCTTCTTCACCGGCCACTTCCCGGAACACCCGATCATGCCCGGCGTGCTGATCATCGAGGCGCTGGCGCAGGCCGGCGGCCTGCTGACCCAGCTCTCGCACCAGGGCGACACCGCCGGCCGCATGTTCTACATGGTGAAGGTGGAGAACGCGCGCTTCACCCGGATGGTGGTGCCGGGCGACCGCCTGGACCTGGACGTCACCCTGAAGCGGCTGATCCGCAACATGGCCCTGTACACCGGCGTGGCCTCGGTCAACGGCGAACAGGTCGCCTGCGCCGACGTGCTGTGCGCCGAGGACACCCGCTGAGATGAGCGCCCCCACCGCCATCCACCCCAGCGCGGTCGTCGATCCCGGCGCGACCCTGGGCGAGGGCGTGCGCATCGGGCCGTTCGCCTACGTCGGCCCGGAAGTCGAGATCGGCGACGGCACCGTGATCGGGCCGCACTGCACGGTCACGGGCCCCACCCGCATCGGCCGCGACAACCACTTCGTCGGCCACGCCGCCATCGGCGGCGATCCGCAGGACAAGAAGTTCAAGGGCGAACGCGTCGAGCTGGTGGTCGGCGACCGCAACCAGGTGCGCGAGTTCGTCACCCTGAACCGCGGCACCGGCAGCGGCGGCGGCATCACCCGCATCGGCAGCGACAACATGCTGCTGGCCTACACCCACGTGGCGCACGACTGCATGATCGGCGACCACTGCGTGTTCTCCAACAACTCCACGCTGGCCGGCCACGTGACCATCGAGGACTGGGTGATCATGAGCGGCTTCGCCGGCGTGCACCAGTTCTGCCGCGTGGGCGCGCATGCGTTCATCGGCATGGGCGTGCTGCTGAGCGGCGACGTGCCGCCGTTCACGATGGTCGCCGGCGACGCCGCCGGCCGGCCGCGCGGCATCAACAGCGAAGGCCTGAAGCGCCGCGGCTTCGACGCCGACCGCATCGCCGCGATCAAGCGCGCCTACCGCACGCTGTACGTCGCCGGCCTGCCGCTGGCCGAAGCCCGGCAGCAGCTGGCCGAGCAGGCGCAGGCGAGCGAGGACGTGAAGACGCTGCTGCGTTTCATCGAAAGCGGCGAGCGGCCGTTGCAGCGATGAACAACCGCGGGAACGGGGAACAGGCAACAGGGAATGCGGGTGTACGGCGGACCGATCCGCCCCATGAAACCGGCCTTTCCCATTCCCCGCTCCCCGCTCCCCGCCCTGCTCCCCGCTTCGTCCTCTGCGCCGGCGAAGCCTCCGGCGACGGCCTCGGCGCCGGGCTCGTCCACGCCCTCAGGCAACGCTTCCCCGACGCGCGATTCGCCGGCATCGGCGGCGACCGGATGCGCGCCGCCGGCTGCGAGACCTGGTTCGACGCGAACGAACTGGCGGTGATGGGCCTGGCCGAAGTGCTGCGCCACCTGCCGCGCCTGCTGCGCCTGCGCAAGGCGTTCCGCCGGCGCGTGCTGGACTGGAAGCCGGACGTGTTCGTCGGCATCGACGCGCCCGACTTCAACCTCGGCACCGAACGCTGGCTCAAGGAACGCGGCGTGCGCACCGTGCACTACGTCAGCCCGTCCGTGTGGGCGTGGCGCGAGAAGCGCGCCGAGAAGATCGGCCACAGCGCGGACCGCGTGCTGTGCCTGTTCCCGATGGAACCGCCGATCTACGCGCGCCACGACGTGGACGCGCGCTTCGTCGGCCACCCGATGGCGGACGAGATCCCGTTGCGGCCAGACCGCGCCGCCGCGCGCGCCGCGCTGGGCCTGGCGGCGGACGCCCCCGTCCTGGCGGTGCTGCCCGGCAGCCGGCTCGGCGAGATCCAGCGGCTGGCGCCGGCGTTCTTCGACGCCGCCGGGCGCGTCGCCGCGCAGGTGCCCGGCCTGCAGGTCGTGGTGCCCGCCGCCAACGCCGCCTGCCGGCAGGCACTGGACGCGCAGTCCGCCGCGCACGGCGCCGATGCCGCGTGGCACCTGCTGGACGGCCGCGCGCGCGAGGCGATGGTCGCCGCCGACGTCGTCCTGCTGGCCTCCGGCACCGCCACCCTGGAAGCGATGCTGTGCAAGCGGCCGATGGTGGTGGGCTACCGCATCGCGCCGCTGACCTACCGCATCGTCAAGGGCTTGGGCCTGCTGAAGGTCGAGCGCTACGCCCTGCCCAACGTGCTGGCCGGCGAGGACATCGCGCCGGAACTGATGCAGGACGCCTGCACGCCGGAGCACCTGGCGGACGCCGTGCTGCGCTGGTTCCGGCATCCGCAGGCGGTGGCGGCCCTGCAACCGACCTACGAGCGCCTGCACGAGCACCTGCGCCAGGACGCCTCCGCGCGCGCCGCCGACGCGGTGGCCGGACTGGTCGCCTCCCCCGCTGTGGGAGCGACGTAAGTCGCGATCGCACGCCATGACCATCGCTCCCGCAACGACGCCATTACCGACCTTCGCCGATCGTGTGCGTCCGGCCCGGCGCTTGGTGGCGCGGTTCCGCGTGGACGGCATTCTTCCGGTCGCGACTTACGCCGCTCCTACAGTCGGCCCAGCGGATATCGGCCGTGGAAGACAGAGAGTCGCCCATCGCCGCCGCGATCATCTCTGTAGGAGCGACATGAGTCGCGACCGCACGCCCACCGCCACCCCCACCACCACGCCGGCCGCAACGCCGCCCATCGCCAATCGCACCCGCTCGCCCCGGCGCTCGAAGATGCCGTTCCGCGCAGGCGCCCTCCCCCGCCTGATCGCGACTCACGTCGCTCCCACAAGGGAGGTGCGGCGGTGACGGCGGACTCGCTCTTCCCCATGCCGGAAGTCCGCCGGGTCGCGGGCGTGGACGAGGCCGGGCGCGGTCCGCTGGCCGGACCGGTCGCGGTGGCGGCGGTGATCCTGGACGCGCGCCGGCGCATCCGCGGCCTCAACGACTCCAAGCAGCTCAGCGCGGCCAAGCGCGAGGCGCTGTTCCCGCTGATCCAGGAGCGCGCGCTGGCCTGGCACATCGTGTTCGTCGAGCCCGACGAGATCGACCGCCTCAACATCCTGCAGGCCACGCTGGAAGGCATGCGCCGCGCCGTCGCGGCGCTGCAGCCGTTGCCCGACCTGGTGCGCATCGACGGCAACCGCGCGCCCAAGGGGCTGAACTGCATGGCCGAGACCCTGGTCGGCGGCGACGCCATCGAGCCGGCGATCATGGCCGCCTCCATCCTCGCGAAAGTGGCGCGCGACCGCCTGATGGTGCGGCTGCACGCGGCCTTCCCGCAGTACGGCTTCGACGTGCACAAGGGGTATCCCACGCCGGCGCACCTGTCCGCGCTGGCGCAGCACGGCCCGTGCGCGCACCACCGCCGCAGTTTCGCGCCGGTGCGCGAGGCGCTCGCTCCGCGCTGAGCCGCGCGTGACCATCGGCACCCTGCCCATGGTCACGATGGCTTCCTGCAGGCGCACCGCGCCCGGCCGCCAGGCAGCATGGCCGTGCATCCCGCCCGCCGACAGGACGGGATCGCACTCCCCCACGAGGTGCGCCATGACCCTGCCGACGACCCTATCCTCCCCCTTGCCCGCGCGAACGCCGTGCGTCGACGACGAGCGCGCGCAGCTGCTGCGCTGCATGCTGGCCGACCGCGACTGGATGCACGATCCGGTCCTGCGCGCGCGCCTGCAGCAGGCGCTGGCCGTGCTGCGCACGCCGGGCGCGGCCACGCTGGACGAAGCCACCTGGACGCTGCTTGCCGACGAGACCGCCGGCTACCTGGACTTCCGCCGGCTGCGCAGCCTCGAAGCGCAGTGGCGCGGCTGCCCGCGCGAGGCGCTGCGCTTCACCCGCGCCGACTGGCAGCGCGCACGCGCCACCGAGGCCGCCCTGGAATACCAGCTGCGCCACGTCCGCGACAGCAGCTACGCGCCGGTGCCGGCGCCGCTGTTCCGCATCCACTGATCTCCCGCGCCGCGCCCAACGCCGTCCCGATCCCCGGGTTTTTCCCCAATGCCGCCCCCCGTGGGCGGCTTTTTTTCCGGCCCGGCGCCCCCGCGGCGCCGTCCGGGAATGTCAAGCCTTGCCCCTCCCCACCCCCGCCGGTACGCTGGCCCGACAGCCTTCCGAGCCGGCATGTCTTCCCGTTTCGTCCACCTCCACCTGCACACCGAGTTCTCGCTGGCGGATTCGATCATCCGCGTGCCCGAGAAGCCGGACCAGGCCGATCCCAGGAAAGCCAAGCAGCCCAACCTGCTGAGCCGGGCGGTGGAACTGGGCATGCCCGCGCTGGCGGTCACCGACCGCAACAACCTGTTCGCACTGGTGAAGTTCTACAAGGCCGCCGAGGGCGTGGGCATCAAGCCCGTCGCCGGCGCCGACCTGCTGGTCGCCGACGGCAACGACGCGCCGTGGACCGTGACCCTGCTGTGCCGCGACCGCGAAGGCTACCTGTCGCTGTCGCGCCTGCTCTCGCGCGCCTGGATGGAAGGCCACCGCACCGACAGCGTGGCGATCGACCCGGACTGGCTGCGCGCCGACCACCAGGGCCTGTTCGCGATCATGGGCCGGCACAGCCTGGCCGGCCGCCTGGCCCAGGGCGGCCGCCACGACCTGGCCGAACAGCACCTGGCCGACTGGCAGCGCGCGTTCGGCGAAGACTTGCACCTGGAGCTGACCCGCACGCAGCGCGACGGCGAGGAGGCCTTCAACGCCTTCGCCCTGCACGCCGCCGGCGCGCGCGGGCTGCCGGTGATCGCCAGCAACGACGTACGCTTCCTGTCGCCGGACGGCTTCGACGCGCACGAGGCGCGCGTGTGCATCGCCTCCGGGCGCGTGCTGGACGATCCCAAGCGCCCGCGCGACTACAGCGCCGAGCAGTACATGAAGTCCGGCGAACAGATGGCCGAGCTGTTCGCCGACGTGCCCGACGCCATCGACAACACGCTGGCGCTGGCGCAGCGCTGCAACATCGAGATGCGGCTGGGCACCTACTTCCTGCCCGCCTACCCGGTGCCGGACGACGAGACGCTGGACAGCTGGATCCGCAGCCAGTCGCACGAAGGCCTGAAGGCGCGGCTGGAGAAGAACCCGCTGGCGCCCGGCCATACCCGCGAGGATTACGAGCGGCGGCTGGACTTCGAGCTGGACACCATCTGCAAGATGGGTTTCCCCGGCTACTTCCTGATCGTGGCCGACTTCATCCAGTGGGGGAAGCACCACGGCATCCCGATCGGCCCGGGCCGCGGCTCCGGCGCGGGCTCGCTGGTGGCGTGGGCGCTGCAGATCACCGATCTGGACCCGCTGCCGTACGGCCTGCTGTTCGAGCGCTTCCTCAACCCGGAACGCGTGTCGATGCCCGACTTCGACATCGACTTCTGCATGGACCGGCGCGACGAGGTGATCGACTATGTCGCGCGCAAGTACGGCCGCGACCGCGTCAGCCAGATCATCACCTACGGCACCATGGCCGCGAAGGCGGTGGTGCGCGACGCCGGCCGCGTGCTGGGCTACCCGTACGGCCTGGTCGACGGCGTCGCCAAGCTGATCCCCAACATCCTCGGGGTGACGCTGAAGGACGCGATGGGCGAAGGCAACAGCGAGATGGCCTCGCAGGAGCTGATCGAGCGCTACCGCGACGAGGACGACGTCCGCGACCTGATCGACCTGGCGCGGCAGCTGGAGGACCTCACCCGCAACGCCGGCAAGCACGCCGGCGGCGTGGTGATCGCGCCGTCGCCGCTGTCGGACTTCTGCCCGCTGTTCGCCGAACACGACGAGGGCGGCCGCGGCAAGAACCCGGTCACCCAGTTCGACAAGGACGACGTGGAAGCGGTGGGCCTGGTGAAGTTCGACTTCCTCGGCCTGCGCACGCTGACGATCATCGACTGGGCGGTGAAGGCGATCAACGAACGCCACGCGCGCGCCGGCCTGCCGCCGGTGGACATCACCGCGATCCCGCTGGACGACGCCAGCGTCTACCGCGACGTGTTCGCCAACGGCAACACCGGCTCGGTGTTCCAGTTCGAATCCACCGGCATGCGGCGCGCGCTGAAGGAGGCCAGGCCCGACCGCTTCGAGGACCTGATCGCGCTGAACGCGCTGTACCGCCCCGGCCCGATGGACATGATCCCCTCGTTCGTCGAGCGCAAGCACGGGCGCGAGGAGTTCGACTATCCCGACCCGCGCACGGAGGCCATGCTGCAGGAGACCTACGGCATCATGGTCTACCAGGAGCAGGTCATGCAGATGGCGCAGATCGTCGGCGGCTACTCGCTGGGCGGCGCCGACCTGCTGCGCCGCGCGATGGGCAAGAAGGTGCCGGCCGAGATGGCCAAGCACCGCGAGATCTTCCGCGAGGGCGCGGCCAAGGGTGGCGTGGACGAGCGCAAGGCCGACGAGATCTTCGACCTGATGGAGAAGTTCGCCGGCTACGGCTTCAACAAGTCGCACGCCGCCGCCTACTCGCTGGTCGCCTACCAGACCGCCTGGCTGAAGAAGCACTACCCGTCCGAGTTCATGGCCGCCACGCTGTCCTCGGACATGGACAAGATCGACAAGGTGGTCGGCTTCCTCGACGAGGCGCGCGGCCTGGGCCTGACCGTGCTGCCGCCGGACGTGAACCACTCGGACTTCATGTTCGTCGCCACCGACGCCAACACCGTCCGCTACGGCCTGGGCGCGGTCAAGGGCGTCGGCCAGGGCGTGTGCGAGAGCATCGTCGAGGCGCGGCGCGAGGGCGGCGCCTTCCGCGACCTGCTCGACTTCTGCAAGCGCGTCGATTCCTCCAGGCTCAACAAGCGCGCGCTGGAAGCGCTGATCAACGCCGGCGCGCTGGACGCGCTGGGCCGCAACCGCGCCTCGCTGGCGCTGCAGCTGCCGGAAGTGCTGAAGGCCATCGACCAGATCAGCAAGAACCGCAGCGCCGGCATCGTCGACATGTTCGGCACCAGCAGCGGCGGCGACGACATCCACGTCGAACTGCCGGAAACCGACGAATGGCCGCTCATGCAGGTGCTGCACGGCGAGCGCGAGACGCTGGGGCACTACCTCAGCGGCCACCCGATGGATCCGTACCGCGACGACCTGCGCGCACTGGTCGGCAGCGACCTGAGCGAACTGGACCGCATCTGGTCCAGCCAGTCCAGCGGCGAGAAGAAGGGCTGGCGGCCGGAGGTCAACGCGATCATCGCCGGCCAAGTCGTCGGCGTGCGGCGCAAGGGCGACAGCCAGGTCTTCGTGCAGCTGGAAGACGGGTGCGGCCGCATCGAATGCAGCGCGTTCTCCGACGCGCTGGCCGAGTTCGGCGCACTGATGACGCGCGACCGCGTGCTGGTCGTCAAGGGCGGCCTGCGCGAGGACGAATTCAGCGGCGGCTACAGCCTGCGCATCCGCCAGGTGTGGGACTACGCCCAACTGTGCCAGCAGCACGCGCAACGCCTGCAGCTGCGCCTGGACCTGCGCGTGCCCGGCCTGTGGGAACGCGTGGACGCGCTGCTGGCGCGGCACCGCCCCGGCGGCACCCCCCTGCGCCTGGACCTGCTGATGGCCGCGGGCGACACGGCGATCGCCGGCATGCTGGACCTCAACGGCCAGAAGGCCGTGCGCGTGGACGCGGAACTGCTCGACGCCCTGCGCGCCCTGCCCGGCGTGCGCACCGCCAAGCCCGCGTTCCATCGCCCCTGGGCCAACTAGCCAGCACCGTAGGTCGGGCTACGCCCCCGACGGCGGGAACCGGATTCGTGACGAAGTTCCTACCTCACGTACGTCGGGGCGGTAGCCCCGACCTACGGCGGCGCGGCCTGCCCTGTACGCAGGCTGCCCGCCAGGTCTTCCCTCGGCCATGAATCAATCGAGCCCCGCAACGATGAACGGCTGTGGGTCGGGGCCAAGCCCCCGACGGGGAAACCGGATCTGCGACAAGGTTCCGGCGCGCGCGTCGGGGCAATAGCCCGACCTACGTTTCACGGGCGTGGCGGCGTGCGCCACACCCCCGCGTACGTGGCGCCGGGGCCGCTTCGGCTACACTTTGCCCCTTTCCGGCCCGTGGCCCGCAGATGAACCCGAACTACCTCGATTTCGAACAACCCATCGCCGACCTGGAAGCCAAGATCCAGGACCTGCGCGCCGCCAGCACCGGCCCGGCGGTGAATGTCGACGCCGAGGTCCACGCGCTGCAGGACAAGCTGCGCGTGCGCACCGCGCAGATCTTCCGCGACCTGTCGCCGTGGCAGGTCTCGCAGCTGGCCCGCCACCCGGCACGCCCGTACACGCTGGACTACATCAAGGTATTCTGCGACGAGTTCCAGGAGCTGGCCGGCGACCGCGCCTACGCCGACGACGCCGCCATCGTCGGCGGCCTGGGCCGCATCGACGGCCGCAGCGTGATGATCATCGGCCACCAGAAGGGCCGCGACACCAAGAGCAAGATCGCCCGCAACTTCGGCATGCCGCGCCCCGAGGGCTACCGCAAGGCGCTGCGCCTGATGAAGATGGCCGAGCGCTTCAAACTGCCACTGCTGACCTTCATCGACACGCCGGGCGCCTACCCGGGCGTGGGCGCGGAAGAGCGCGGCCAGTCGGAAGCCATCGCCCGCAACCTGATGGAGATGGCCGAGCTGAAGATCCCGATCGTCTGCACGGTGATCGGCGAAGGCGGCAGCGGCGGCGCGCTGGCGATCGGCGTCGGCGACCGCACGCTGATGCTGGAATACGGCACCTACTCGGTGATCTCGCCGGAAGGCTGCGCGTCGATCCTGTGGAAGGACGCCGCCAAGGCCAAGGATGCCGCCGAGCAGCTGGGCCTGACCGCCAAGCGCCTGCACGGACTGGGCCTGGTCGACAAGGTGGTGCGCGAACCCATCGGCGGCGCCCACCGCAACCCGCGGCAGATGGCCGTGCGCCTGAAGGCCGTGCTGCTCAACGAACTGGACGCGCTGGAACGGCTCCCGGTCGACCAGCTGCTGCAGAAGCGCTACGAGCGCCTGCGCGGCTACGGCGCGTACGAGGCCGCCTGAGGCGACGCGCCATGGAATGAACCACGCAGGACCACGGGCACCGCGACGCTCCATGGGGATGGAGTCCGGCGCCGCAGGCTGTGCAACAGGGGGAAGGGGAATGAGCGAGTCAATCGACCGCATCAACAGGAAAACCATGGCCGCCGCATCGGTGGTCACCCACTACGCGCGTCCCTGGGAGCTGAGCCGGGCCGAGCAGGCCACGTTCGACCGGGTGGCCGCCCAGGCCAAGGACCAGCCGATCCTCGATCTCGGCGTGGGCGGAGGGCGCACGGTGGAAGCCCTGCGCCGCATCAGCCGGGACTACCTGGGCATCGACTACAGCCAGGGCATGGTGGACGCCTGCCGGCGGCGGTTCCCGGGCGTCAGGTTCGAGCTTGCCGACGCGCGCGCTCTCTCGGGCGTGGCCGACGCATCGATCTTCCTCGCCGTCTTCAGCTGCAACGGCATCGGCATGGTCTCGCACGCCGACCGCCTGCTGATCCTGCGCGAAGTCCACCGCGTCCTGCGTCCCGGCGGGTTCTTCGTGTTCTCCACCCACAACCGCAACTCGCCCGAATGCCAGCGCGGCTTCCTGTTCCCGCCGTTCGACTGGTCGTTCAACCCGCTGCGGCTGGCGGTGCGCTCGCTGCGCTTCACCGGCGAAACCGTGCTGCGCATGCGCAACCGCAGGCGCCACCATCCGCACGAGATCCACACCGAGGACTACTCGGTCATCAACGACGTCTGCCACCACTACAGCACCATGCTGTACTACCTGACGCTGGAGAAGCAGCGCGAGCAGCTGGTCGACGCCGGCTTCGAGGCCGATGCCGAGGCCTACGACCTGGGCGGGCGGCGCGTGCACGACGGCACGACGGACGACTCGATCGCGCTGGTCGCGCGCAAGCCGCCGTCACCGGTGGCCTGAAAGGCGTTCCGGCGTTCCGCGGACCACGCGGGCGCCGGCCACGCCACAGGCTCCGGGTGCGGGCGCGAAGCGCCCGCGCACCTGCCGCAGGCGGCCGCGACCGGTATGCTGCCCTCCATCCGCCCCCGTCTCCGCCCGCCGCCGATGAGCCCACTCCTCCTGCTCTCCTTCGCCCTGCAGATCGCCTGCTGCGTGCACGTCGTGCGCACGGGACGGCCGCTCTACTGGGTGTTCATCCTGCTGCTGTTCTCGTTCGTGGCGGTGATCGTGTACTTCATCGCCGAGATCCTGCCGGACCTGCGCCACAGCCCGTCGGCGCGCCGCACGGTGCGCAGCGTGCGCAACCGCATCGATCCCGAACGCGACCGCCGCGACGCCGCCCGCCTGCTGAAGGCGGCCGACACGCCGGAGAACCGGCGCCGGCTGGCCGAGGAAAGCCTGCGCAGCGGCGACTACGCGCACGCGGCGGAACTCTACGAGCAGGCGCTGAAAGGCCTCTACGCGACCGATCCCGACCTGATGCTGGGCCTGGCCAAGGCGCAGTTCGGCCTGGGCGACTCGCCCAGGGCCCGCGCCACGCTGGACGCGCTGATCGCCGCCAATCCCGGCTTCCGCTCCAGCGACGGCCACCTGCTGTACGCGCGCACGGTGGAGGACACCGACGACGCGACGGCCGCCATCCACGAATACGAGGCGGTCGTGCAGGGCTATCCCGGCGAGGAGGCCCGCGCGCGCTTCGGCCTGCTGCTCAAGCGCGTGGGGGAATCGTCGCGCGCACGCGACCTGTTCCAGGAGATCCTCGACCGCTCCGACGCCGCGCCGCGGTACTACCGGCGCGAGCAGCAGGACTGGATCGACCTGGCCAAGCGCGAACTCGCCACCCTGCCGTCCTGATCCCGCCGCGCGACGGGCGGTTGATCGCGATCAATGCCGGCGCCGCGCGGGCGCGCGATGATGCGCGTGCCGGTCGGCGCCGCGCCGACCCACCCGCGGGAGGAACGCCATGGACCTGCTTGCATTGCCCTGGTGGCTGCTGCCGACCGCGCTCTTCGCGCTGCCGGTGGTCGTGGCGCTGGCGGTCAACCGCTGGCGCTTCCACCGCACCGGCATCAGCCAGCACCTGGCGCTCGGCCTGTTCGTCGCCGCCTGCTGGATCGCGGCGGTCATCGTCATCCTGCAACAGGTGAAGTAGCGCCGCGCGCGCCGGCACGTCCGCGACGACGCCTCGCCAGCGCTCCTTCCCTGTCCCCGCTGCACGGCCTGCGCATCGCCGCTAGCATGCGCGCATGGATGCCGACCCGGACGCCCCGCTGCCCCTGCTGCCCGCGCATGCGCGCGGACGCGTGTGGGTGGCGCTGAGCGGCGGGCTGGATTCGAGCGCGCTGCTGCACCGGCTCGCGCAGGAACCTTCGCTCCGCGCCGCGGGCCTGCAGGCGGTCCACGTCCACCACGGCCTGCAGGCCGGGGCCGACGCCTGGGCGGATCACTGCGCGGCCAACTGCGACGCGCTGGGCGTGCCGTTGCAGGTCCGGCGGGTGCGCGTGGACCCCGCGGGCGACGGCCCCGAGGCCGCCGCGCGGCGGGCGCGGCGCGCCGCCTTCGCCGCCGTCATGCAGGCCGGCGACATCCTGGCCACCGCGCACCACCTGGACGACCAGGCCGAGACCTTCCTGCTGCGCGCGCTGCGCGCCTCCGGCCCGGACGGGCTGGCGGCGATGCGCCCGTGGCGGGCGTTCGGCCCCGGCTGGCTGTGGCGGCCGCTGCTGGCCACGCCGCGCGCCGCCGTGCGCGCCTACGCGCAGGCGCGGCGGCTGGCGTGGATCGAGGATCCCAGCAACGCCCACACCGACCTGGACCGCAATTTCCTGCGCCACGAGGTACTGCCCCGGCTCCGGCAACGCTGGCCGCAGGCCGCCGCCGCCTTCGCGCGCAGCGCCGCCCTGGCCGGCGAGGCCGCCGACCTGCTCGCGCAGCAGGACGCCGTGCTGCTGGCACGGGCGGCCACGGCCGATCCCGCCGTGCTGCGCCTGGCCCCGCTGCGCGAGGCGGAGCCCGCACGCCGCGCGCGCGCGCTGCGGCGCTGGATCGCCGCGCTCGGGTTGCCTCCGCTGCCTTCCGCCGGCATCGCGCAGATCGAGGCCGCCCTGCTGGATGCGCGCCCGGACGCGCAGGCCGAATTCGCTTGGCACGGCGCCGTCGTGCGGCGCTGGCGCGATCTGCTGTACGCCGGGCATGTCCGCCCGGCCCTGCCGGCCACGTGGCAGGCCGCATGGGATGGCCGCGCGCCGCTGGCCCTGCCCGACGGCGGCACGCTCGCGCTGGAAGGCGATGCCGCCGCGTTCGATGCCCCCCTGCGCGTCGGCGCGCGCACCGGCGGCGAACGCATCGTGCTGCCCCGGCGCCGCCACGGCCACGCGCTGAAGGACGTGCTGCAGGCGCTCCGCGTGCCGCCGTGGGAACGCCGCCAACTGCCGCTGCTGTGGGGCGCGGACGGACGGCTGTGGGCGGCGGGCGACCTGGCGCTGTCGGCCGAGTGCGACGACTGGCTGCGCGCGCGCGGCGCGCGGCTCGCGTGGCGGCGCGGCGGGCCGGCGCCGGTTTGACCTCGTCCCGCGGGGTCCTCACACTTCGCCCCATGGCAAAGAACACCCCCCCCGACGCCTCGCCGGTCGCCCATTTCGAGCAATCGCTGGACGAGCTGGAGAAGCTGGTCGAGAAGATGGAGCACGGCGACCTCAGCCTGGAGGAATCGCTGGCGGCCTACGAACGCGGCGTGGGCCTGTACCGCCAGTGCCAGTCGGCGCTGGAACAGGCGGAACTGCGCGTGCGCCTGCTGAGCGACCCGGAACAGCCGGACGCCGCCGAACCCTTCGCCCCCGCCCCCGATGGCCGCTGACCCGCCGTTCGTCCGCTGGGCGGACGAACTGGAACGGCATCTCGACGACCTGCTGCCGCCCGCCGGCCAGGCGCCCGAGCGCCTGCATGCCGCCATGCGCCACGCGGTGCTGGGCGGCGGCAAGCGCATGCGCGCGCTGCTGGTCTACGCCAGCGGCACGCTGCGGGGCGTGCACGAGAACCTGCTGCACGCGCCGGCCGCGGCGGTCGAACTGGTCCATGCCTATTCGCTGGTGCACGACGACCTGCCGGCGATGGACGACGACGACCTGCGCCGCGGCAAGCCCACCGTGCACGTGGCTTTCGACGAAGCCACCGCCATCCTGGCCGGCGACGCCCTGCAGACGCTGGCCTTCGAGCACCTGGCCGCGGCCAACGCGCCGGCGGCGCTGCGGGTGGACTGGCTGGCCGCGCTGGCGCGCGCCTCCGGCGCCGCCGGGATGTGCGGCGGGCAGGCGCTGGACATCGACGCCACCGGCACGCAACAGACGCTGGAAGACCTGCAACGCATGCACGCGCTGAAGACCGGCGCGCTGATCCGTGCCGCCGTGCGCATGGGCGCGCTGGCCGGCGCGGCCGATGCCGACGCGCTCGCGCGCCTGGACGATTTCGCCACCGCGCTGGGCCTGGCCTTCCAGGTGCGCGACGACATCCTCGACATCGAGGCCAGCTCCGAACAGCTCGGCAAGACCGCCGGCAAGGATGCGGCGCAGGCCAAGTCCACCTACCCGGCGCTGCTGGGCATGGACGGCGCCAAGGCGCAGCTGGAGACCCTGGCCACCGCCATGCAGGACGCGCTGGCCCCGTTCGGCCCGCGCGCCGATGCACTGGCGGCGCTGGGCGAACGGGCGGTCCGCCGCACGCATTGACGCTACCCTGTAGGAGCGACGTGAGTCGCGATCGCGCCCCGATGGCACCTCGTTACGCACGATGCCGAACGCGCCGCAGCGTGCGTGGATGGCGAACAACCATGCCCTTGCCGACATCCCTGCCGTCCTTCGCGACTGACGTCGCTCCCACAGGGATGCACAGGGATGCACAGGGATGCACGGGGACGCCGCGGACGGAAACGGAAAGGCCCGGGAATCCCCGGGCCTTCCGTGGTCGCGGCGGTGCGCGGAATCAGCCGACCAGGCGCAGCGCGAACGGGAACCGGTAGGCGGTGCCGCCGTTGGCCTTGAGCGCGGCGACGATGCTCAGGATGAAGCCCGCCAGCCCCAGCACCAGGTACAGCAGGCTGCCGATCAGCGCCAGCTTGGGCGACACCATCGCCAGCACGAACACCACCACCCACAGCAGGATGAAGCCGAGCGTGAGCGTGATGGCCCAGTTGAGCGCCTCGGTCGACTGGTCCCGGGCGAACGGTCCTTTCGCCTTGAACACGGCCCAGCCGATCACCGCGCCGATGATGCCCAGGAAGGCGGTGAGCAGGTAGGTGACGAGCGCGGCGGTGCGCTCTTCCGGCGACACGGTGGAAGGGGACATGGGGATTCCTTGCTTGGGGTGTGGTGGGGGAAGCGCGACGCCGGGGAAGGCGCGCCCGGCCGGGCGGGAATTCTAGGGCGCCGGTTCCCGCTTTACACCTAACAATAAAAAAGCCCGGCGGTGCCGGGCTTCTTCGTTTCCGCGCGGGCGGCGCCTTACTTGATCAGGCGCAGCGCGAACGGGTAGCGGTAGGCTTCGCCGTTGTTGGCCTTGACGCCGCCGATGATCGACAGCACCAGCGCGGCGATGCCGACCAGCGGCAGCAGCAGCAGGCCGATCAGGACGAACGCCAGGATCCACGAGATCACGATCGCGATGAACACCGTGATCTGGAAGTTCAGCGCTTCCTTGGACTGGTCGGTGACGAAGCCCTTGGAGGCGTCGTCCTTGCTGATCAGCCAGATGATCAGGGCGCCGATGGGGCCGGTGACGATCCCCAGCAGGTGGGCCAGCAGCGCCATCGTGCGCTGGTCCTGCGGCGCGTCGCCCGAGGTCGGCGGCGGCGGTGCGGTGACGTTGTCGAAATCGCTCATGCAAGATCCCCTTGGAGGTGAGGTAGGGCTGTCGAGTCCGGCGGCCCCGCCGCGGACTCCGCTGGTCAAGCATAACGTTATTCGACGACGCCGTCGGTCATGCCACCGGCGGCGGGTCCCGGCGCGCCCGGCCGGCCGGGCCGGCTATTCGCCCGCCACCGTCATCCGGCCCACCAGGACCGAGCCGACGCCCACGTGCGAGCGGCGGTCGACGTCGCGGCCCACCGCCTCGATGCCGGCGAAGATGGCCTTGAGGTTGCCGGCGATGGTGACGCCGTCCACCGGGTAGGCCAGCGCGCCGTCCTCGACCCAGAAGCCCGCCGCGCCGCGCGAATAGTCGCCGGTCACGCCGTTCACGCCCTGCCCCATCAGCTCGGTGACCAGCAGGCCGGTGCGCATGCCCGCGAGCAGGTCCTCGAACCCGCCCGCGTTGGCCTTCACCTGCAGGTTGTGGACGCCGCCGGCGTTGCCGGTGGTCTGCAGGCCGAGCTTGCGCGCCGAGTAGCTGCCCAGCACGTAGCGCTCCAGCACGCCATCGCGGACCAGGTGCGAGCGCTTCGTGGCCACGCCCTCGGCGTCGAAGGCGGACGAGCGCAGGCCGTGCGGCAGCAGCGGCAGTTCCTCGATGGCGAACCACTCGGGGAAGATCCGCCGGCCGACGTGGTCCAGCAGGAAGCTGGCGCGCCGGTACAGCGCCCCGCCGGACACCGCGCCCAGCAGGTGGCCGACCAGCGAGCGGGCGACTTCCGCCGAGAACAGCACCGGGTACTCGCCGGTGGCCAGCGAGCGCGGCTGCAGGCGCGCCACCGTGCGTTCGGCGGCCTTGCGGCCGATGGCCGCGGGATCGTCCAGTTCCCGATGCGACAGCGCGGTGCTGTACCAGCCGTCGCGCTGCATGCCGTCGCCCTGCCCGGCGATCAGTGCGCAGCCGATGGTGTGCTGGGTGTCGCGCTCGCGGCCGACGAAGCCGTGTGAGTTGGCGTACACGGACAGGCTCTCGCCGCTGCCGACCGAGGCGCCGTCGGAATTCGCGATGCGCGCGTCGGCGTCGCGCCCGGCCGCTTCGCAGGCCAGCGCCAGGTCGACCGCGCGGTCGGTGTCCAGCGCCCACGGATGCCACACGTCGAGGTCGGGGAAGTCGCGCGCCATCAGCGCCGCATCGGCCAGCCCGGAGGCGTCGTCGTCCTCGGTGTAGCGGGCGATGGCGCAGGCCTGCTCCACCGTCGCCTCCAGGCTCCCGTCGCGCAGGTCGGCGGTGCTGGCGCTGCCCTTGCGCCGGCCGAAGTACACGGTCACGCCGATGCCGCGGTCGCGGGTGGATTCCACCGTCTCGACTTCGCCCAGGCGCACGTTGACGTTGAGCCCGGTCTCCTCGCTGCAGCTCACCTCCGCCTGGGTGGCGCCGCGCGCCCTGGCCAGTTCCAGCAGGCGCCGCGACAGCGTCTCCAGGCGGTCGAGCCGGGCGAGGCTGTCGTCGGGGGAGGTCGGGACGGTGGCGTTCAATGCTTTATCCTTGTGTCCTGTGGTCCGCGCGCATGCGCCGGACCGGTACTTGTCCAGGCTTCCGCACCACGCGGCGGAAGCGATACGGAGGCTCCACATGCGCGGACGCGACCCCGAAACCGGCGAATTCTATAGCCCCAGCCGCACCCAGCAGCGGGGCGAGGCGCTGGAGATCCGCAGCCTGGCCGAGAAGCTGGTGGCGCTGCCGCCGGCGCAGCTGGCGCGCCTGCCGATCCCCGAGGAGCTGATGCCGCACATCATGGAGACGCAGCGCATCACCTCGCACATCGCGCACAAGCGCCAGCTGCAGTTCCTCGCCAAGCAGATGCGGCGCGAGGAGGACGAGGTGCTGGAAGCCATCCGCGACGCGATGGACGAAGGCGGCGACGCCGCGCGCCGCGAGACCGCCCTGCTGCACCAGGCCGAGCAGTGGCGCGACCGCCTGCTCGCCGACGGCGACGCCGCGCTGGCGGACCTGCTGGACGCGTTCCCGCAGGCCGACCGGCAGAAGCTGCGCCAGCTGGCGCGCAACGCCCACGACGAGCGCGCGAAGAACAAGCCACCACGCGCGTTCCGCGAACTGTTCCGCGAAGTGCGCGAAGTCCTGACGGCGGATGCCGACGGCAGCGCGGACGAAGCGGGCGACGAAGAAGACGAAGCCTGACACCGTCATTCCAGCGCACGCTGGAATCCATGTCGCCGTTCGCGCAGAACCCGAACGCAGAGGCTGGAGCAAAGGCAAAGTGGATCCTGGCTTTCGCCAGGATGACGGGCTGGGTCGTCGCCTGCGTCCCGCGAGGCGCGTGAACGCCCGGTGGCGGATGCCGACAACCCGATGAGCGGCAGGAAAACGCGAACCCGCAACTGAACCCGAAACCGAACCCGTCATTCCAGCGCACGCTGGAATCCATGTCGCCGTTTGCGCAGAACCCGAAAGCAGAGGCTGGAGCAAAGGCAAAGGGGATCTTGGCTTTCGCCAGGATGACGGGCTGAGCCGTTGCCTGCGTTCCGCGGAGTACACGAACGGCCGGCGGCGTCCGATCACGCCTTCGTCCCGCCCACCGTCAATCCTTCGATCAGCAGCGACGGCTGGCCCACGCCGACCGGCACGCTCTGGCCGTCCTTGCCGCACACGCCGACGCCTTGGTCCAGCGCCAGGTCGTGGCCGACCATCTTCACCTTCTGCATGGTCTCCGGGCCGTTGCCGATCAGGGTGGCGCCCTTCACCGGCGCGGTGATGCGGCCGTCCTCGATCAGGTAGGCCTCGGTGGCGGAGAACACGTACTTGCCGCTGGTGATGTCGACCTGGCCGCCGCCGAAGTTGACCGCGTACAGGCCCTTCTTCACCGAGCGGATCATGTCCTCGGGATCGTGCTGCCCGGCCAGCATGTAGGTGTTGGTCATGCGCGGCATCGGCAGGTGCGCGAACGATTCGCGGCGGCCGTTGCCGGTCGGCGCCATGCCCATCAGGCGCGCGTTGAGCGAATCCTGCATGTAGCCCACCAGCACGCCGTCCTCGATCAGCGTCGTGCAGTTGGTCGGCGTGCCCTCGTCGTCGATGTTGAGCGAGCCGCGGCGGCCGGGCAGCGTGCCGTCGTCGACGATGGTCACGCCTTTGGCCGCGACCTGCTGGCCGATGCGGCCGGCGTACACGCTGGTGCCCTTGCGGTTGAAGTCGCCTTCCAGCCCGTGGCCGACGGCCTCGTGCAGCAGCACGCCGGGCCATCCGCTGCCCAGCACCACCGGCATCACGCCGGCCGGCGCGTCGATGGCGTCCAGGTTCACCAGCGCCTGGCGCAGCGCTTCGCGCGCGAGGTCTTCCGGCTTCCCGTCCGCGAACAGCTCCGTGTACGAATAGCGCCCGCCCATGCCGGCATAGCCGGATTCGCGGCGGCCGCCCTGTTCCACGATCACCTGCACGTTCAGGCGCACCAGCGGGCGCACGTCGGCGGCCAGCACGCCGTCGCTGCGCGCGACCAGCACGGTATCGATGCCGCCGGACAGGCTGACGGTGACCTGCTGCACGCGCGGATCGGCGGCGCGCACGAAACGGTCCACCGCGCGCAGCGCCTCGACCTTGGCGTCGTTGCCCATCGCGTCGATGGGGTCGTCGCCGGCATACAGCGCGCGGCCGCCGCTGCGCACCAGCGTGCGCGGCGCATGCGCGGCACCGTCGCGGGCGATGGCGCGCGCCGACTTCGCCGCGCCCAGCAGGGCCTGCGCGTTGATGTCGTCGGAATAGGCGAAGCCGGTCTTCTCGCCGGAGATCGCGCGCACGCCGACGCCCTGTTCGATCGAATGCGCGCCGTCCTTGACGATGCCGTCCTCCACCGTCCAGCTCTCGCGCCGCGCGTGCTGGAAATACAGGTCGCCGAAATCGATGCCCGGCCCCAGCAGGGTGCCGAACGCGCGGTCCAGGCCGGCGGGATCCAGGCCGGCGGGAAGGAGGAGGCGGGATTCGGCGAGCGCGATCGGCAGGGTCATGGTCATCACAATGGGGACGGAAGGCGGCGGCGGCAAGGACGGCCGCCCGCCGCGGGGATTCAGGGCGCGCCGGCGTTGCCGCTGCGGTCGTCGTGGTGGACGCGCGACTGCTCGCGGCCCACCACCTCGACCTTGGGCGACTTCCACGGGCCGGTGACGCGGTAGGTCTTGGCGCCCATCTCGGCCAGCGGCTTCTTCAGCACGGCGTTGGCCACCGCGCCGACCGCGGCGCCGATCGGGCCGCCCGCGACCGCGCCCACCGCGGTCAGCACGTTGGCCGACTTCGGCTTCACGTCCACGGTCTGGTCGAAGCGCTCGGCGCGCAGGTCGGTATCGCCGCGGATCAGGATCTCCGCGGCCGGGCCGTCGATCAGCAGGTTGTCGCTGCGCGCGGTGCCGCCGTCGATGCGGATGTCGCCGTCGATGCGGTTGAACGCGAAGCCCTTGGAGAAGAAGTCGCTGAAATCGAGCATCAGGCGGCGGCGCACTTCGGCCACGCTCAGCAGGCCCAGCACGCGGCCCGCGCCCGGCTCCACCTCCAGCAGGTGGCCGTCGCGCGCGGCGAGCTTCACGCGGCCCTCCAGCGCGGCCAGGCGGAACCCGGCCGGGCTGCCGGGCCAGCCGGCCTCCGCGCTGATCTGCCCGTGGCCGCCGCCGACGCGGTCGCCCAGGCCCAGGTCGTCCAGCAGCACGCCGAAGTTCTCGCTCTTCACGTCCGCCGCGAACTGCGTGCGCGCGGCGTCGCCGGTGCCGGTCCACTGGCCGCGCACGTCGATCTGCTGGCCCGGGGAACGCAGTTGCAACTGGTCGATGTGCATGCCGTCGGCCTGCTGGCGGGTGCGCAGCTTGGCGGCGCCCAGGCGCGCGTCGCCGAAGCGCAGGTCCTCGATGTCCAGCGACAGCGGCGGCACCTCGGCCGGGTCGATGTCGTCGGTGGCGCCGCGCGCCGGCGCATCGGCGCGCGCGGCGACGCCGGCTTCCGCCTTGCGCCAGTGCACGCGCGCCAGCTTGCCGGCGACCGGCGCGCCCTTGGCGTCGGGCACCAGCAGCGCGCCGGACAGCGCTTCGCCGTCCAGCGACACCGCCAGCGCCTGCTGCGCGGGCGCCAGTTGCAGGCGGGTGTCCGGGAAGCTCGACCCGATCATCAGCAACCGCTCGGCGGTGACGTCGATGTGGCGCAGCGGCAGGCCGCCGCCCTCGCCGCCGCCGCCCCTGGCCACGGCCACCCATTCCATCGCGTCGAGCGCGCCGGTGCGCCCGGTGGCGACCAGGCCCGACGCCGGCGGCGCGTCCTTCACCTCGCTGCTGCCGAGCACCACGCGCACGCCGGCCTGGCCGTTGTTGTCGCGCGCGCGCAGGGCCAGCAGGTCGCCGAAGGCGACGTCGATCTGCCCGCTGCCCATCGGCAACGGCGCGCGCACGGTCGTCGCCAGCGGCGTCGCCGCGGCCTTGCGCAGCGGCGCGGGCAGGCTCATCGCGGTGCCCACCAGGTCCGAGCCGAGGGTGAGCCGGGTGGGCGCGTCGGGCTTGCCCGCCGCGGTGCGCGGGATGCCCACGCCCACCGTCCATTGCGAGCGCCCGTCCATGTAGGGCTTCAGCCATACCATCTGCGGGGCGCGGTCGAGCAGGCGGTCGGCGTCGACCAGCGCGGACAGCTCGGCCTCGAAAACCTGGGTGCGGTCGCGCGTGCCGCTACCCGCGCGCAGGCCCAGCACGCCCGCCTGGCCGTCGTGCACGACCTGCAGCGGGCCGGAGGCGAAGCCGCCATCGTCGTAGCGCGCCTTGCCGCGCACGTCGTCGAACGCCAGGTCCCAGCGCGTCTCCGACAGCCGCGCGCCCTTCAGGTCGACGGTGCCGGCCAGCTTCTTGCGCGCCTGGCCGTCGGCGTGCAGCGGCTGCAGCAGGTCGAAGGTCGCCGCCACCGGGCCCTTGGCCTGCAGGTGGTCCAGGGTCTCGCCGTAGGTCGCGTGCAGCGGACTCTGCCGCAGCAGCGCCAGCAGCTTGCCGGCGTCGGTTTCGGTACGGGCGACGATCTTCAGGTCGGCGTCGCCGAAATCGGCGATCCCGGCCTGGAAGGCGGGAATCGCCGCGCCGGCGAGCGCGCCGCGGCCCTGCAGCTGGAAGCCGTTGCCGATGAAGGCGATGTCCGCGTCGACCTGCTCCAGCGGCGGCCAGCCGGGCTGGAACTTGAACTGGCCGCCCTCGATGCGGGCCGACGCCTCGAACCGGCCGTTGCGCTCGGTGAACGGCCAGTCGTCGAGGTCACCGCTGACGATCGCGCGCCCCTGCCGCACGCGGCCGCCGACGAGCGCGGCGTTCAGCCAGTCCACCGCGGCCTCGGGCATCTTGTGGTGGATCCAGAAGCCCTTGGCGACCGGCACCGGCGCGTCGGCGAGGTCGGCCGCCAGGTCGATCCACGGCCGCGTGCCGTCACCCTGGAACCACAGGCCGCCGCGCACGTCGGCGGCGTAGTCCTGGCCCTGCACGTGCAGCGCCGAGGTGCCCACGCGCCAGCCGTCGCCTTCGCGCCAGCCCAGCACGTCGCCGTCCAGGCGCACGTCGTGCACCACCGCGAACCCGCTGGGCCAGTCGAAGCGCATCACCGCCGCCGGGTCCAGCTTCAGCCGGAAGCCCGCGGCGTCGCCCTCGAAATCGCCGGCCAGCCCGCTCAGCCCGGGCGCGTCGCCCACGGCCTTGAACGACAGGTCGCGCAGCTGCCCTTCCGCATGCATCGCGCCGTCCCGGCGCCCGGCCAGCGCCAGCCGCGCGAGCCGCGCATCGGGGGCGGCCTGCACCAGCCAGCGGCGCAGGCCCGGATCGACCCGGTCGCTCAGGCCGAGTACCGCGAGCAGCGGCGCCGCGTCGATCCGGTCGGCCAGCAGCGCATAGCGTTCGCCGCCGGCCAGCACCAGGCCGTCCAGCGTCTGCACGGCCGGCGCGGTGCCGACCCGCAGGCGCGGCGCGTCGAAGCGCCAGCCGCCCGCCGCCAGGCGCCAGCGCATGCGCCCTTCCATCTGCTCGAAGGCGATGCGCGTGGGCGCCGCCGAGTCCGGCAGCGGCGCGCCGCGCAGTTCCACCTGGCGCAGGTTGGCGTCGGCGGTCACCAGCACCACGCGGTGCCGGCGCAGTTCGGTCCACGCCCGCACGCGGCCGTTGCCGCGCTCGGCCACCACGCCGGCGTAGCGCAGCAGCGGCGACCACGCGCCGATGTCCTGCGCGGCCACGTCGAGGTAGGCGCGGCCGTCGCCGGCCTTGCGGTCGAAGTCCACCGCCACGTTCAGCGGCGCGGCGTCCTGGCGGATCCAGGCGCGGGTGCCGGCGCGGACGCGGTCGCCCTCCACCCGCAGGCGCAGGTCGATCTTCGGCAGGCGGATGTCCCAGCCCAGCGACGGCGCGACGATCGCCAGCCGGCCATCGATCACCTGCAGCTCGCCCAGGCCCTCCAGGCTCTGCAGCGGGTCCCCGCCGGCCTGCTGCTGGCCCGGCAGGCCGCGCACCGACCACGTCCCGTCGTCGCCGCGCTGCAGGGTCAGCGCCAGCCCGCGCAGGCGCAGTTCGGTGAACGAGCGCCCGGGCAGCAGGCCGCCGTACATCGACACCAGCACCTCGGCCTGGCCGATGCGCACGCCGGCGTCGCCCTCGCCCAGGCGCAGCCCGTCGAGCTGCAGCAGCGGGCCGCGACGCGTCCACTGGGTCTTCACCGCATCGAAGGCCACCGGCCGCCCGGCGCGCTCGCTGAGCCACGCGGCGATGCGGTCCGGATGCCGCTCGGCCAGCGGCAGCACCTGGCTGAAGACGCCCAGCACCACGGCCATGCACACGAGCACCACCGCGACGCCGTAGACGACGCTACGGCGGGCCAGGCGCAGGCGGCGGCGCAGGGGGGTGGGCATCAGCGCAGGGCCGGGAACGGGGAAGGGGGAACGGGGCATGCGACAGCGCGCGCGCCGGTCGCGCGCCACCCGGGGCGGCGTCCCGCGCACGCGCGGGAGAACCGGGAACGGGAAGGCGACGCGAACGCCTCATTCCCCGTTCCCCCTTCCCCGTTCCCGGCCTCAAAGCAGCACGACATCGAACTGCTCCTGCAGGTACTGGTCGTCCGCCTGGAAGCGGATCGACTTGCCGAGGAACTCTTCCAGTTCCGCCACCGCCGACGACTCCTCGTCGGTGATCCGCGCCACCACCTTGGGCGAGGCGATCACCAGCAGGCGCGCGGCGTCGAACTGGCGCACGGCGCGGGTGATCTCGCGGAAGATCTCGTAGGTCACCGTCTCGGTGGTCTTGATGCTGCCGCGCCCGCCGCATTCCGGGCAGGGCTCGGACAGCTGGCGCGCCAGGCTCTCGACCGTGCGCTTGCGGGTCATCTCCACCAGGCCCAGCGGCGAGAACTCGTACACCGTGGTCTTGGCGTGGTCCTTGGCCAGCGACTTCTCCAGCGTGCGCAGCACCTGGCGACGGTGCTCCGGGTCGTCCATGTCGATGAAGTCGATGATGATGATGCCGCCCAGGTTGCGCAGCCGCAGCTGGCGCGCCACCGCCTGCGCGGCCTCCAGGTTGGTGCGGTAGACGGTTTCCTCCAGGTTGCGCTGGCCGAGGAACGAACCGGTGTTCACGTCCACCGTGGTCATCGCCTCGGTCTGGTCGATCACCAGGTAGCCGCCGGACTTCAGCGGCACCTGCTTGTCCAGCGCGCGGCCGATCTCGTCCTCGACGCCGTACAGGTCGAAGATGGGGCGCTCGCCGGTGTACAGCTCGATGCGCTCGGCCAGCACCGGCATGTACTTGGCCACGAAGGCCTGCAGGCGCTCGTGGGTCTCCTTGGAATCGACCTTCACCTTCTCCACGTCCTTGCGGATCAGGTCGCGCACCGCGCGCAGCGGCAGGCTGAGGTCCTCGTACAGGATGCTGCACGAGGGCGAATCACGGCCGCGCCGTTCCACCACGTTCCACACCCGCGACAGGTAGGCGATGTCCTCGGCCAGCGCCTCGACCGGCTGGCCCTCGGCGTTGGTGCGGATGATGTAGCCGTGGCCGCCGTGCAGCCCGGCCAGCTCGGTGACGACCTGCTTGAGGCGGTGGCGCTCGGCCTCGTCCTCGATGCGCGCGGACACGCCGATCACCTTGGACTGCGGCAGCAGCACCAGGTAGCGCGAGGGGATGCTGATCTGCGTGGTCAGCCGCGCGCCCTTGCTGCCGATCGGATCCTTGACCACCTGCACGACGATGTCCTGGCCGTCGCGCAGCAGGTCCATGATCGGCGCCGGCGGCGGCGCGGGCAGCGGCGCCTCCTCGCCCTCGATCACGGCGCCGGGCGAGGAACGCACGATGTCGTTGGCGTGCAGGAACGCCGCGCGGTCCAGGCCGACTTCGACGAAGGCCGCCTGCATCCCGGGCATCACCCGCTGCACCTTGCCCTTGTAGATGTTGCCGACCACGCCGCGGCGCCAGCCGCGCTCGATGTGCAGCTCCTGCAGCATGCCGTTCTCGATCACCGCGACGCGGGTCTCGCGCGGGGTGACGTTGACGAGGATTTCCTCACTCATGGCAGGCATCCTTCCGACACGGATCAAAGCGGATCGACGCAGATGAAACGCGCAATTTGGTGTCCTTCCTCATCACTTCCCCATCCACGTCATCCGCCTTGATCCGTGTCCCAATGCTCTTGCGCTTCACAGGACGCCGAAGCCGCGCAGCAGCGTCGCCGTCTCGTGCAGCGGCAGCCCCATCACCGCCGAATAGCTGCCCGACAGCCGGGTGACGAACTGCTCCGCGCGTCCCTGGATGCCGTAGGCGCCGGCCTTGCCCATCGCCTCGCCGCTGGCGACGTAGGCGGCGATGTCGTCCTCGCCCAGTTCCGCGAAGCTGACGTCGGTGGCGACCAGCGCCTGCGCCTCGCGCCCGGCGCTGACCACGGAAACGGCCGACACCGCCTGGTGCGTGCGGCCGGACAGGCGGCGCAGCATGGCGGCGGCATCGGCTTCGTCGGCCGGCTTGCCGAACACCTCGTCGTCCAGGATCACCTCGGTGTCCGCGCCCAGCACCACCGCCCCGGGCGTGCCGACGACCTTCAGCAGGCCGGCACCCGCCTTCTCGCGGGCGACCCGGCGCACGTACTCGGTGGCCGGCTCGCCGGGCTGGCGATGTTCGGGGAGGTCGAGGTCGATCCGGCCGAACGAAAGACCCAGGCGGGTCAGCAGTTCGGCGCGGCGCGGGGATTGGGAAGCCAGGTAGAGCATCGCGGAAGAATAACCCGCGGCGCCTGACTGAATGGCCGCTGATGGCGGCCGGATCCGTGTAACCCTGCCGCAGATCACGGCCCGTTCATGTCATCGTGAACACCCTTGCGCGTCGACGACGACCGGGTGTCCGTCCCCCGAACCACGAGAGGAGATCCCATGCGCCTGCCCCTGATCCGCCCCCTGCTGCTCGCCCTCACCCTGTCCCTGGGAACCACCGCCGCCATGACCAGCCACGCCCAGACCGCCCCCGCCTACGCCATTCCCTCCGACGGCACCCTGCTCAACGTGTCGGCGCAGGCCGAGGCCTCGCGCGTGCCGGACATCGCCACGATCTCCGCGGGCGTCGTCACCCAGGCCGTGGACGGCAACACGGCGATGCGCCAGAACAGCGAGCAGATGGCCAGGGTGGTGGCCGCGATCAAGGCCGCCGGCATCGCCGACAAGGACGTGCAGACCAGCGGCATCAGCCTCAACCCGCAGTACCGCTACGCCGAGAACGAAGCCCCGAAGATCACCGGCTACCAGGCCAACAACAACGTCAGCATCAAGGTCCGCGACATCGCCAGGCTGGGCAAGGTGCTGGACGCGCTGGCCGGCGTGGGCGCCAACCAGATCAACGGCCCCAGCTTCGAGATCGACGACCCCGAGCCGGTCTACGACGAGGCCCGCCTGGCCGCGCTGAAGAAGGCCCGGGCCCGTGCCGAGACCTACGCCAAGTCGCTGGGGCTGAAGGTGCGCCGCATCGTCAGCATCTCCGAGGGCAACGGCGGCTTCCGCCCGATGCCGATGATGGCGATGGCCAAGATGGAAGCCCGCGACGCGGGCGGCGCGCCGCCGGTCTCACCGGGCGAAACCACCGTCTCGGTCAACCTGGACGTGGTGTTCGAGCTGGGCAGGTAAGGCACCAAGCCCGTGGAACCCCGAAGACGGCGCCCCCGCGGGGCGCCGTCTTTTTGAGCCGTAGGTCGGGGCCACGCCCCCGACGCGCGTTGCAACGAAACATGCCCCGTGCCCCTTCCGGCATCGCGTGCGTCGGGGACGTAGCCCCGACCTACGGCTGCCGATTTCGCGGAACGGAGGCGGTACCGGCCTACGCCCAAGGTCGAATCCCTCCCCTCTTGCGGCCCCCGTGCGCCGGAGTACAGTCTGGGCTTGCGGCGCCGGGACGTTGCAACCCCACTCCTCGCGGCCGAGCGTTGTTCCGTTCACAGCCCTCAGGAGGTGGATCATGGTTCGCGCACTACCCCACGGTTCCGACACCCGCATCGACATCGGCCGCATCGCCGCCATCGCGGCCGCCATCGCCGTCCACGCCGCCGCCCTGCTGATGCTGCTGACGCCGATGGCGGCGCCGCCGATCGCCGCGGTCGTCAAGCCCAAGCCGGACGTCCGCTGGTATCCGAAGGAAGAGGTCAAGCCGAAGCCCGTCGAGGCGGAGATCGTCAAGCGGACGACGCCCAAGCCCGTCGAACCGCGCCCGGCGGTGCAGCCCCGCATCGACACGCCGGTCATCGACGTCCCGGTCATCGTAGACACGGGCAGCGAGCGCGCCGTCGATATCCCCGCCATCGACACCGGCGACAGCGGCGGCGCGTTCCAGGGCACGGGGCCGCTGCCGTCCGCGACGCTGGAATACGTCAGCGCGTCCTCGCCGCGCTATCCCCTCAACGAACTGCGCAACGGCGTGCAGGGCACGGTCGTCCTGCGCGTGCTGGTGGACGTCGACGGCACGCCCGTCGACGTGACCGTGGAGACCAGCAGCGGCAACCGCAACCTGGACCGGGCGGCCCTCCAGCACGTGCTGAAGACCTGGCGCTTCAAGCCGGCGATGCGGGACGGCCAGGCGGTGCAGGCCTACGGCCTGGTGCCGATCGCCTTCAGCCTGCAGTGACAATCGCCGGAAGGCACGACAGAAGCCCGCCGCCATGGCGGGCTTCTTCGTTTGCCGCCGCCCCTGTAGGAGCGACGTAAGTCGCGACCGCGGCAAACAAGAAACCCATTGCTGTGAACGGCATGGACGATTTGCCGTCGCTTCATCCGCGCGTTCCGTATCGATCCGTGGCCAATGCCTTGCTGAGATGGTCCGCGGTCGCGACTTACGTCGCTCCTACAGGGACATCGTCGTGCTCAGGCGCGGTGGTAGGGGTGGTTGGCCAGCATCGCGGCGGCGCGGTAGACCTGCTCGGCCACCACCAGCCGCACCAGCATGTGCGGCAGGGTCAGCGGGCTGAGCGACCATTGCTCGTGCGCGGCGGCCACGACGTCCGGCGCATGGCCTTCGGGGCCGCCGATCAGCAGGGCGAGGTCGCGGCCCAGCGTGCGCCAGTGCTCCAGCCGCCGGGCCAGCTGTTCCGACGAATACGGCTTGCCGGTGACCTCCAGCGCGACCACGTGGGCGTTCTTCGGCAGCGCCGCGAGCACCCGCTTGCCCTCGTCCTCGATGGCCCGCTGCGGGTCGCGGCCCTTGCCGCGCAGGCCGGGCTCGATCTCGACCAGTTCGAACGGCAGCCAGTGCGACAGGCGCTTCCGGTATTCGGCGAAGCCCTGCGCGACCCAGCTCGGTGCGCGCTCCCCGGTGGCGATCAGGCGGCATTTCATCGCGGCATCATAGCCGGCGCCGCGGGATGCCCCGCAAACGGCGACGGCGCCACGCGGGCGCCGTCGCAGGGCGGTACGGGGAACATCAGAGCCGCGATTCGTCCGCGGTCTCGACGTCTTCCGGCGGCTGGTCGCCCACCGTCCACAGGCGCTCCAGCGCGTAGAACTCGCGCACGCGCGGCAGCATGACGTGGACGATGACGTCGCCCAGGTCCACCAGCACCCACTCGGCCTCACGCTCGCCTTCCACGCCCAGCGGCATCACGTCGAGCTTCTTGGCGAACTTCACCACCTCGTCGGCGATGGACTTCACGTGGCGGGTCGAGGTGCCCGAGGCGATCACCAGGTAGTCGGCGACGCTGGACTTGCCGCGCACGTCGATCTCGACGACATCCTTGGCTTTCAGTTCCTGCACCGCGGCATGCACCGTGGCGAGCAGGTCCGGCAGGGCCGGGGGCGGACTGGGGAGGCGGGTCTTGATGACGTGGGCTTGGCTGGACAAAGGCTTGGAGACTCCAGGAGTACGGCCGGGATTATAGCGGACCCGCGCCGGCGGCCCGGGGTGCGTACAGCCTTTCGTCGGCAATCGCGTCCGCCACCGCGGCGGGCACCAGGTCCCGCCAGGGCGCGCCGGCGGCGATCCGGCGGCGGATCTCGGTGGCCGATTCGGGCTGCAGCGGCTGGTCCAGGCGGTAGACGCGGCCCGCGGGCGAGCGCTCCAGGTCGCCCGGCCGCGGCGCCCAGCGATCCGCCAGGGCCCCGGCCAGGTCGGCGGGAAGGGCGTCCTCCAGGGGACTGCCGGGCCGCTCGGCGACGATGAAGTGAGCCAGGCCGAACAGCGCCCGCCATTCGCGCCAGGTCGGCAGGCCCAGCAGGCTGTCCGCGCCGATCAGCAGGGCCACGGGCACGGTGTCGCCGCACTCGGCGCGCAGTTCGCGCAGGGTGTCGACGGTGTAGGAACGGCCGTCCGGCTCGCGTTCGGCCCGGCGCAGCTCGCGCCGGTCCACGCACAGGCCGGGTTCGCCGCGCACGGCCACGTCGAGCAGGTGCGCGCGATGGGCGGCGGTCGCGCCCGGCGGGGCGCGGTGCGGCGGATCCGCCGCCGGCATCAGGCGGACCGGCACGCGGAAGGCGTCGCGCGCCGCCCGCGCGATCGCCAGGTGGCCGTTGTGGAAGGGATCGAAGGTGCCGCCGTAGTAGAGCTGGAGCCGTGATGCGCGGTGCGCGGTGGGGGATTCGCCGTTCGGCATCGGACGTCGGCTCCTGCGAATCACGGATCCCGAACCACCCGCTTCAGGCCACCAGCAGGCGCACGGCCCTGGCTTCGGCGATGGCCAGCAGCAGGCGTTCCAGCGCCACCCAGGCGTCGCCGTCGCCGCGGCCCTTGGCGGTGCGGTCGATCTTCGAGGCCTCGGCGACGAAGCGCTCCCAGCGCGCGGGCGAAGCATGCCGCTGCAGCGCACGCTTGAACGGCGCCTGCTTGGCTTCCCAGATGCCCTGCGCCTTCATTTCCGCGGCGAGGTTGCCGCCGTTGGCCTGCACGCGCGCCAGCGCGGCGGTGCGCAGCAGTTCCTTGACGATCATCGGCATCAGCCCGGCGACCATGTCGCCTTCGCCGCGCAGGCCGGCGAGGATGCGCGAGACCTGCGCGCCCTGCCCGGCCAGCACCGCGTCGGTCAGGCGGAACACGTCGTAGCGCGCCGCGTTGGCGACCAGCGATTCCATGCGCTCCACGTCCAGCGGCTGGCCGTCGCTCAGCAGCGCCAGCTTGTCGATCTCCTGCGCGGCGGCCAGCAGGTTGCCTTCCACCCGGTCGGCCAGCAGTTGGACGGCGTCGCGGTCGGCGCGCAATCCGCGGGCGCGCAGGCGGCCTTCGATCCAGCCCGGCAGTTCGTGCGGCTTGATCGCCCAGGCCACCGCCAGCACGCCGGTGCGCGCGATCGCGTCGCTCCACTTGCCCTGGTAGGCCTTGCCCCATTCGCCGGCGGTGATCAGCAGCACCACGTCCGGCGGCGGGTTGGCGCAGAACGCGGCGATGACCTCGGCGCCTTCCTTGCCGGGCTTGCCGCCCGGCAGGCGGACCTCGACCAGCCGGCGCGCACTGAACAGGCTGGGCGCGTTGAAGCTGGCCTCGAGCTGGCCCCAGTCGAAATCGCGCCCGTCGGCGTCGAAGACCTCGCGCTCGCCGATGCCCTGCGCGCGCGCCTGCGCACGCACCGCGTCGGCAGCCTCGAGCACACGCAGCATCTCCGGCCCGGCAATCAGGTAGACCGGATGCAGCGGCTCGGACGCGCCGCGCGCGGCCAGCTGTTCCGGCTTGAGTTCCATCAGGGCGCCGCGTTCGCCGGACCGGAACGCACCACGCCGTCGATGCGGCGCAGGATCGACGCCGCCATCTCGCGGCGCAGCTCGTCGGCCAGCACTTCGCGCTCGGTGGTGGTGCCGGTGGCGTTGTTGGGCTGCGACACGTAGTCGCGCGACAGCTCGACCACCTGCTGCGGCACCAGGTCGGTGCCGTCCGCCCGCTTGAACGCGAAGACCACCGCGTAGCGCAGGCTGAATTCCTGCGCGCGGCCGAACTGGTCCACCGCGATCGGCAGGTCGCCCCAGCGCTCGGACACGATGCGCAGCGTGGCGACCCGTGTGTTCGCCGCCACTGCGCTCTCTTCGCCGATGGGCGCCGCCAGCACGACGCCCGCCGCCTGCAGGCCGCGCGACAGGCTGGTGACCAGGACGCTGTACGATTTCGATGCCGCCACCACCCTGACCGGCCCGAGGTCGGACGGCAGGGCGATCTTGCTGCGCAGGTGGAAGCCGCAGCCGGCCAGGAGGACCAGGGCGACGACGAGGAAAGGCAGGCGGAATCGGATCATGGGCGAAGTCTGGACGAGCCCGTCATGGGCGGCAATAGCGTAGCCGGACCGCAGGTGAACACCGGGGCAAGGCCGCCCGCGGCGGCCGCGCCGCCCGTCTTCGCCGCCGCGCTGCTCACCCGGCGACGATGTTGACGATCTTGCCCGGCACCACGATCACCTTCCGGATCGCCAGGCCCTCAAGGAACTTGGCGGTGTTGGGCTCGGCCCTGGCCAGCGATTCGACCAGGTCGCGCGGCGCGTCGGCGGCGACCTCGATGGTGCCGCGCAGCTTGCCGTTGACCTGCACCGCCAGCGTCACCGAATCGCGCACCAGCGCGTCGGGGTCGGCCTGCGGGAACGGCACGTCCTCGATCAGCGCCTCGGCGTGGCCCAGCGCCTGCCACAGCGCATGGCTGGCGTGCGGGGTGATCGGGTTGAGCAGCAGCACCGCCGCCTCCAGCGCTTCCTGGCGCACGGCGCGGCCCTGCGGGGACGCGTCGTCGAACTTGCCCAGCGCGTTGGACAGTTCCATCACCGCGGCGATCGCGGTGTTGAAGCTGTGGCGCTTGCCGTAGTCGTTGCCGACCTTGTCGATGGTCTCGTGGGTCTTGCGGCGCAGGGCCTTCTGGCCGGCGTCCAGCGCGGCGACGTCCAGCGCGGGCGCGGCGCCGTCGGCGGCATGCTTCTGCACCTGCGTCCACAGGCGGCGCAGGAAGCGCGCCATGCCCTCCACGCCGGCCTCGTTCCATTCCAGCGACTGCTCCGGCGGCGCGGCGAACATGGAGAACAGGCGCACCGTGTCGGCGCCGAACTTGTCCACCATCGCCTGCGGGTCCACGCCGTTGTTCTTCGACTTGGACATCTTCTCGACCGGGCCGATCCTCACCGGCTGGCCGTCGGCCTTCAGCGTGGCGCCGGCCACGCGACCCTTCTCGTCGCGCTGGATTTCCACGTCGGCCGGGTTGATCCAGTCCTTGGAACCGTCGGCGTTGTCGCGGTAGAAGGTCTCGGCGATCACCATGCCCTGAGTCAGCAGGTTGGTGGCCGGTTCGTCGCTGTCCACCAGCCGCGCGTCGCGCAGGAGCTTGTGGTAGAAGCGGAAGTACATCAGGTGCAGGATCGCGTGCTCGATGCCGCCGATGTACTGGTCCACCGGCAGCCAGTAGTTGCCGCGCTTGTCGACCATGTCCTTCGCGCCCGGCGAGGTGTAGCGGGCGTAGTACCAGCTGGACTCCATGAAGGTGTCGAAGGTGTCGGTCTCGCGCTCGGCGTCGCCGCCGCAGTCCGGGCACTTCGTCCTGCGCCACGCCGGGTCGGCCTTGATCGGCGACTTCACGCCGTCCAGGGTGACGTTCTCGGGCAGCACCACCGGCAGGTCGTGGTCGGGCACCGGCACGGCGCCGCACTTTTCGCAGTAGATCACCGGGATCGGGCAGCCCCAGTAGCGCTGGCGGCTGACGCCCCAGTCGCGCAGGCGGTAGTTCACCCGGCGCTGGCCCTGGCCCTTGCGCTCGAAGCGCTCGGCCAGCGCCTCGAAGGCGCCGCGGTAGTCCAGGCCGTCGAACTCGCCGGAGTTGACCAGTTCCAGGTCGTCGCGGGTCTTGTCGCCGTACCAGTCGCGCCACGTCGTCGGGTCGTAGGTCGCCTCGTCGTCGTTCTTCGGCGACTTCAGTGCGATCACCTGCTGGATCGGCAGGCCGTACTTGGTGGCGAACTCGAAGTCGCGCTGGTCGTGGCCGGGCACGGCCATCACCGCGCCGGTGCCGTAGCCCATCAGCACGAAGTTGGCCACCCACACCGGCACCTTCTCGCCGGTGACCGGGTGCACGGCGCGCAGGCCGGTGTCCATGCCGCGCTTTTCCTGGGTCTCCAGTTCGGCCTCGGACACGCCGCCCTGCTTGAGTTCGGCCAGGAACGCGGCCAGCGCCGGATCGGACGCGGCCGCCTTCAGCGCCAGCGGATGCTCGCCGGCGATCGACACGAAGGTCACGCCCATCAGTGTGTCCGGGCGCGTGGTGAACACCATCAGCGGCTCGTGGCCCTCGACGGCGAACTGGATCTCCAGCCCCTCGGAGCGGCCGATCCAGTTGCGCTGCATGGTCTTGACCGCGTCCGGCCAGCCCGGCAGGTCGTCCAGACCGTCCAGCAGCTCCTGCGCGTAGTCGGTGATGCGCAGGAACCACTGCGGGATCTCGCGCTTCTCCACCAGCGCGCCGCTGCGCCAGCCGCGGCCGTCGATCACCTGCTCGTTGGCCAGCACGGTCTGGTCCACGGGGTCCCAGTTCACCACCGAGTTCCGGCGGTAGGCCAGGCCCTTGCGCAGCAGGCGGGTGAACATGCGCTGCTCGTGCACGTAGTACTCGGGGCGGCAGGTGGCGAACTCGCGCGACCAGTCGATGGCGTAGCCCAGTGACTTCAGCTGGCTGCGCATGTGCTCGATGTTGGCGTAGGTCCACTTGGCCGGCGCGGTCTTGTTCTTGATCGCGGCGTTCTCGGCCGGCAGGCCGAAGGCGTCCCAGCCCATCGGCTGCAGCACGTTGTGGCCGGTCATGCGCTTGTAGCGGCTGATGACGTCGCCGATGGTGTAGTTGCGCACGTGGCCCATGTGCAGCGCGCCGGACGGATACGGCAGCATCGACAGGCAGTAGTACTTGGGCTTGTCCGACCGCTCGTCGACCTCGAAGGCGCGCTCCTTGTCCCAGAAGGCCTGGGCGGCGGATTCGACGGATTTCGGATCGTAGACGGCGGGTTCGGTCGTGGACATGGCGGGCGGCGGCTCGGTGCTGCGACGGCAAAGCCGCAAAGGGTACCGCAGTGCACCATGGCCCGCCACGCCAGCGGGTAGCATGGCCGGGTCGAAACCGGGGATTCCAGATGACCAAGACCTTGCTCGCCCTCGCGCTGGCCGCCGCCGGCCTGCCCGCCTCCGCCGCCGAACCCGCCGCGCCGGCCACCCTGGCGCTGCATTGCGGCAAGCTGTTCGACGCCCGCAGCGGCAAGGTGCTGGGCGAGCACACCGTGCTGGTGCGCGACGGCCGCATCGCCGAGGTCGTCCCCGGCCGCGCCAAGCTGGCCGATGCCGAATCCATCGTCCTGGACGGCCATACCTGCACGCCCGGCTGGACCGACCTGCACGTGCACCTGGGCAGCGAATCCAGCCCGCAGAGCTATTCCGAGGGCTTCCGGCTGGACCCGGTGGACTACGCCTACCGGTCGGTCGGCTTCGCCGAGAAGACGCTGATGGCCGGCTTCACCAGCGTGCGCGACCTGGGCGGCGAAGTGAGCCCGCACCTGCGCGACGCGGTCAATCAGGGCCTGGTGAAGGGCCCGCGCATCTTCGCCGCCGGCAAGTCGATCGCCACCACCGGCGGCCATGCCGATCCGACCAACGGCTACAACGACCGGCTCTCGCACCTGCTCGGCCCGCCCGGCCCGACCGAGGGCGTCATCAACTCGCCCGAGGAAGCGCGCCAGGCCGTGCGCCAGCGCTACAAGGACGGCAGCGACGTCATCAAGATCACCGCCACCGGCGGCGTGCTGAGCTACGCCCGGTCCGGCGACGCGCCGCAGTTCGTGGTGGACGAGGTGAAGGCGGTCGTCGACACCGCGCGCGACTACGGCTTCCGCGTGGCCGCGCACGCGCACGGCAAGGAAGGCATGAAGCGCGCCATCCTCGGCGGGGTGACCAGCATCGAGCACGGCACCTACATGGACGACGAGATCATGCGGCTGATGAAGCAGCACGGCACCTGGTACGTGCCGACGATCTACGCCGGCCGCTTCGTGGCGGAGAAGGCGAAGATCGACGGCTACTTCCCGCCGGTGGTGCGCCCGAAGGCGCAGCGCATCGGCGCGCTGATTCAGGAGACCGCCGGCAAGGCCTACCGCAACGGCGTCAAGATCGCCTTCGGCACCGACATGGGCGTGGGCCCGCACGGCGACAACGCGCGCGAGTTCGTCTACATGGTCGAGGCCGGCATCCCCGCCGCCTATGCCCTGCAGGCCGCAACCATCCTCGCCGCGGAAGTGCTGGGCGTGGACGACCAGGGCGTGATCGAGGCCGGCAAGCGCGCCGACATCGTCGCCGTGCCCGGCGACCCGGTGGCGGACATCAACGCCGTGCTGGAGGTCGACTTCGTGATGAAGGACGGGAAGGTCTACCGGCGGCCGCGTGCCGATGGCGCTGCCCGGTGATCGTGATGATGGGTACGCCCGGCCTTGGGCGTCTCCCGTGACGTCCGGTCGGGGCTGAAGCCCCTCCTACACCGGCTCTCCTGTAGGAGGGGCTTCAGCCCCGACCCACGACGCCAACGCGGCACGGCACCCCAACCGGCGCGCGCCGCCTACGCGCCCGACACCATCGCCGCACGGGCGCGCGACCCCGCCCGCATGCGCCGCCGCCTTCGCTACCGCCCGCCCCGTCCCGCCACGCACAGCCACGCCAGCCACGCCACGTAGCCCAGCCGCTGCGCCACGCCCGCCGGCATCAGCTCCACCGCGAACAGGGCGGTGAACAGCACCGCCAGCGCGGCCACGGCACTGGCGCGCGCCAGCGACCGCCAGCCCGCGCGGCCGCGCAGCCCGAACGCGATCGACGACGCCCCCGGCACGAACGCCACCCACCACAGCATCCACGCGGTCGCGTGCAGGCTGCTGGCCCGGTTGTGCAGGTCCTCCGGATCCAGCGGCGCCAGCCCCAGCCCGACGAAGCCCAGCGCCGACAGCAGCACCAGCTGCGCGCCCACGCGCACCGCCCAGCCGGCATCGCCCGGCAGCCGCCGGCGCAGGTCCAGCGCCACCGCCGCGGCCAGCGCCCCGGCCAGGACGAAGCCCAGCAGGTTGAAGCCCAGTGCGTGCGGGACGCCTTCCGCCCCCAGCACCGCGACCGGGTGCCGGACCTGCGAATAGCCGGGCAGCGCCCACCCGAACCCGGCCACCGCCAGCGCGAACACGGCCGCCGCCACGAGGCCGCCCCACGAACCCACCGCCTTCATGCGTCCTCCCACCGGAACACCTCCTCGATCCCCACGCCGAACGCCCGCGCGATGCGGAACGCCAGCTCCAGTGACGGCGCGTAGCGCCCCGCCTCCAGCGCGATGATGGTCTGCCGCGTCACCCCGCAGGCGTCGGCCAGCCCCTGCTGGGTCATCTCGCCGCGCTCGAAGCGCAGGCGGCGGATGTCGTTGGCGATCGGCGTGCCGGTCATGCGCGATCACGCCGGTACAGCGCCGCCACGGTGGCGTGCCCGGCGGCGTTGGCCACGGCCACGCCGAGCAGCAACAGGCCTGGCACCCGCAGCGCGGGCACGGCCAGGACCTCGCGCACCGGCGGCACCGCGAGCGCGGCGGCCAGGCCCACCATCCAGGTGCTGGCGGCGAGGCGGAACACGCGGTCCCCGCGCGCGACGAACGCACGGTCGCGCTCGTCCTCCACCGCGCGCCGGCCGCCCGCCTCGTCCTGGCGGGCACGGCGGCGGAAGAAATAGGACAACGCCAGGCAGGCCGCGGTCGAGACGAAGGGGAAAAGGCCGCCCTGCACGACCACCGCGATGGCGGCGAACAGCCCCAGCCCGGCCATGCCCGCGGCGGCGTTGCGCGCGAACCGCTCGCCGAACGCCGCCGGCATCGCATCCCGTCCGGCGCTCATGCCTGCGCGCCCCGGCGGTCCCGCCAGTACATCGCCGCGGCGGCGGCGTATTCGCACAGCCAGCCCCACATCAGCGCGAAGACCAGCAGGTTGGCGACCATGAAGTGCGTGGCCCACGCCAGCCTGGCGGGCGGCGAGAAGGCCAGCAGCGCCGCCAGGCCGACCAGGCAGAAGACCAGCGCGCCGCGCCCCCAGCCGGCGGCCTGCCGCACGATCTCGCGGTCGCGCTCGTCTTCCTGCACGCGGCCCTTCCAGCGCGCGGCCAGCACGCCGGTGAGCACGCTCCAGGCGACCAGCAGCAGTACCAGGTTGCGGCCCACCGCGCGGGCGTCGGGGTTGTCCCACGCCGGCCCCGCCGCCGCGAACACGTGCGCCTTGGCCAGGAAGTAGCCGGTCGCCGCCAGCATGAAGGCCGTGCCCACCCACGCCTTCCATTCGCCCGGCGAGATGCCGCGCTCGGCCTCGCCCACCGGCGTCCGCGCGACCGCGTACATCGACGTCCACGCCAGCACGATCAGCAGCGCGGTGCCCCATTTGCCCGGCTCGATCCCGAGCACCTCCCCGGGCCCGGCCAGCAACGCCCAGAACGCCAGCATCGCGCCGACCAGCAAGACCAGCCATCCGCCTCGCCGCAGCTTCATGAATGTCACCCCCACTCGACAGAATGTAATGCACACATTACATTCCAGATCGCGAATGTCAAATTCTTTTTACATCGCCTTGTATCCTGCCGGCCCCGACACCATGTGAACGCGACCTCCCACCCGCCATGAGCGTCCCGATGAGCGAGCTGCCCCACGTTTTCGATGCCACCACCGAGACCTTCGAGGCCGACGTCCTGCGCAAGTCGCTGGAAGTCCCGGTGCTGGTGGATTTCTGGGCCACCTGGTGCGGGCCGTGCAAGACCCTGGGGCCGCTGCTGGAGAAGCTGGCCGGCGAATACAACGGCGCCTTCCTGCTGGCCAAGGTGGACGTGGACAAGGAACAGCAGATCGCCGCCGCCTTCCAGATCCGCTCCGTCCCCACCGTGTTCCTGGTCAAGGACGGGCAGCTGGTGGACGGTTTCCCCGGCGCGCTGCCGGAGGGCCAGCTGCGCGAGTTCCTGGCCTCGCACGGCATCCAGCCGGCGGAAGCGGCGGCCGAGGCCGCCGAGGCCGCGCCGCTCGATCCGCAGGCCCAGGTCGCCGCCTTGCGCGAGGCCATCGCGGCCGAGCCGGACAAGGACGAACTGAAGCTGGACCTGGTGCTCGCCCTGCTCAAGACCGGCGAGGCGGCCGAGGCCGAGCGCCTGCTCGACGCCCTGCCCGCCAACCTCGCCACCGACGACCGCGCGGTGAAGGCGCGCGCCCGCCTGGGCTTCGCCGCCGCGCTGAAGGACGCCCCGGCGGTGGACGCGCTGCGGGCGGCCGTCGCCGCCGACCCCGGCGACCTGCGCGCGCGCCACCTGCTGGGCGTGCACGCGCTGGTCGCCGGCGATTCCGAACAGGCGCTCGAGCAGTTCCTGGAGATGCTCCGGCGCGACCGCGCCTGGGAGGACGGCCTGGCGCGCAGGAGCCTGATCGACGCCTTCCGCGTGATCGAGGACGAGGCCCTCGTCGGCCAGTACCGCAGGAAGATGTCCTCGCTGCTGTTCTGAGTCCCGCACGCCCAACGCCACGACACCCCGCGAAGAGAAGAACGGCAGTACATGAAACCCGGCACCCTGCGGCACGTCTTCAACGTGTGGCCGCCCTTCCTGTTCAGCGGCATCCACGTCACCGAACTGGCCGCGGACTGGAGCTTCGCGCGCGTGGAGCTGCGCATGCGGCCCTGGAACCGCAACTACGTGGGCACGCACTTCGGTGGCAGCCTGTTCGCGATGACCGACCCGTTCTGGATGATCCTGGCCAAGGAGCGCCTGGGCCGGGACTACTACGTCTGGGACAAGGCGGCCGAGATCGAGTTCGTGAAGCCCGGCAAGGGCACGCTGCACGCCGAGTTCCGCCTGGACCCGCGCGTGCTCGACGAGATCCGCGCCGGGGCCGCCGACGGCCGGAAGCACCTGCGCTGGATGCCGGCGGACGTGTTCAACGCGCAGAACGAGGTCGTCGCCCGCGTGCGCAAGCAGATCTACGTGCGCCTGAAGCCCGAGGCGCGCAAGCCGGCCGCCTGACCGTTCCGACCTTTCCCGCGCCGGTGCGGCGGCCGGTCGCACCGGCCTACAATAGCGCCCCATGTCCCCCGACCATCCCGCGCACCGCGCCTCGGTGCAGAAGCTCTTCATCACCGGCCTGCTGACCCTGCTGCCGATCTGGCTGACCTGGGTCGTCGTCAAGTTCGTCTTCGTGCTGCTGTCGGGCATCAGCAAGCCGTGGGTGGAGCCGCTGTCGCACCGGATCGCGGCGACCTTCCCCCAGTCGCTGGGCTGGTTCAACGGGCTGTGGGTGCAGAACACCATCGCGATGGTCGCCACCCTGGCCGTGATCGTGGCGGTGGGCGCGCTGACGCGGCGCGTGGTCGGGCAGCGGCTGCTGCGCTGGTTCGAGGCGCTGATCGCGCGCGTGCCGCTGGCCAACGTCATCTACACCAGCGCGCGCAAGCTGCTGGACATGCTGGAGACCAAGCCGGGCAGCACCCAGCGCGTGGTGCTGATCGACTTCCCCCACCGCGACATGAAGTCGGTCGGCCTGGTCACGCGGGTCATGCGCGAGGAAGGCAGCGGCCGCGAGCTGGCCGCCGTCTACGTGCCGACCACGCCGAACCCGACCTCCGGCTACCTGGAGATCGTGCCGGTGGAACTGCTGACGCCGACCGACTGGACGGTGGACCAGGCGATGAGCTTCATCATCTCCGGCGGCGCAGTGGCGCCGGACGCGATGCCCTTCACCCGCGCCGGCGAGCGCTGAGCGATGCACGCGCCGCGCACGCTGGACGACCGCGCGGTCCGCCTCTTCATCGTGCTGGCGGCGGTGTTCTGCGCCAACGCGGTGCTGGCCGAGTTCATCGGCGTCAAGATCTTCGCGCTGGAGGACACGCTCGGGATCGCGCCGCTGGAGTGGAACCTGTTCGGCCAGGCCGGCTCGCTCAGCTTCACCGCCGGCACCCTGCTGTGGCCGTTCGTCTTCATCCTGACCGACACCATCAACGAGTTCTTCGGCCGGCGCGGCGTGCGCTTCATCTCGTGGCTGGCGGTGGCGCTGATCGTGTACGGCTTCTGCTTCGCCTTCGCCGCCATCGCGCTGGCGCCGGCCGGCTGGTGGGTCGGCGCCGCGCAGGCGCAGGGCGTGCCGGACTACCAGAAGGCCTTCGCCGCGATCTTCGGCCAGGGCATGTGGACCATCGCCGGCTCGGTGGTGGCGTTCCTCGCCGGCCAGCTGATCGACGTGGCGGTCTTCCACCGCATCCGCGCCGCCACCGGCGAGCGCTGGGTGTGGCTGCGCGCGACCGGCTCCACCGCGGTCTCGCAGCTGGTGGACAGCTTCGTGGTGATCTGGATCGCCTTCGTGCTGGGGCCGCAGAAATGGCCTACCTCGCTGTTCCTGGCGGTCAGCACGGTCAACTACGCGTACAAGATGCTGGCCGCGATCGCGCTGATCCCGCTGCTGTACGTCATGCGCCACGGCATCCGCCGCTACCTGGGGCACGAACGGGAGCGGCAGCTGCGCGCCGAGGCCGCCACGGACTGACGCCCGCGCTTGCGCTAGGCTTGGCTCCGTTCCGTCGGGGAGAAGGCGATGAAGGCGGCGTGGCTACTGGGAGCGGTGCTGATGGCGATGGGCGATGCGGGCGCGGCGACGCGCGAGGCCACGATCGACGGGTGGATGCGCGACTACGCCGGCCAGGCGCCCGGCGCCTCGGTGCTGGTGCTGCAGGACGGCGAACCGGTGTTCCAGCGCGCCTACGGCCTGGCCGACCTCGAGGCCGGGACCGCGGCCACGCCGCGCACCAACTACCGGCTGGCGTCGGTCAGCAAGCAGTTCACCGCCGCCTGCCTCCTGCTGCTGGCCGAGGACGGCGCGCTGAGCGTGGACGATCCGGTGCGGCGCTGGCTGCCGTCGCTGCCCGCAGCGGCCGACGCGGTGACGCTGCGCCACCTGCTCAGCCACACCTCCGGCCTGGTCGACTACGAGGACCTGATCCCCGCGGACCAGACCGCGCAGGTGCGCGACGCCGACGTGCTGCGGCTGCTCGAAGGCGAGGACCGCCTCTACTTCACGCCCGGCAGCGACTACCGCTACAGCAACAGCGGCTATGCCCTGCTGGCGCTGGTGGCGGAACGCGCGTCGGGGATGCGGTTCGCGGACGTCCTCCGCACGCGCATCTTCGCCCCGCTCGGCATGGACGCGACGCTGGCGCGCGAGGACGACGGCCCCGCGGTGCCGGACCGGGCATACGGCTACAGCCGGGTCGACGGCCGCTGGCAACGCACCGACCAGAGCACGACCAGCGCGGTGCTGGGCGACGGCGGCATCTATTCCTCGCTCGCGGACCTGGCGCGCTGGGACGCGGCCCTGTACGACGACCGCCTGCTCGGCGCGGCCTCGCGGGCGCTGGCGTTCCAGCCGGCCACCGCCACGCCGGAGCCGGACGTGGCGCATTACGGGTTCGGCTGGCGCCTGCAGGGCGGCATGCAGTGGCATTCGGGCGAGAGCATCGGCTTCCGCAACGTGCTGCTGCGCTTCCCGGCGCAGCGCCTGACGGTGATCGTGCTGACCAACCGCGACGCGCCCGAGCCCTACCCCTTGGCCCGCCGCATCGCGGCGCTGTGGGGCGCTTCGCCCTGACCCCGCGGCCCCGCCGGCGGACCTAATGTGACGCGAAAACCGCGCGAAACCGGTCAGCCCGCCGGCCGGACTCCCCTATAATTGTGACCGGTTCAACAGTTCGCAGGAACGGGAGCGGGAGCGGGCAATGCAGAAGCGGGCGACCCGAGGCGGGGCGTGGCGGGGATGGGGGCTGGTGGCGATGCTGCTGCTCGCGTCCTGGTCCGCGCAGGCGCAGGAATGGGCCTACCGGGTCCGTCCCGGCGACACGCTGTGGGACGTCGCCGGCGAATACCTCAAGCCCGCCATCCCGTGGCAGCGGCTGCAGGAACACAACGGCATCGCCAATCCCTACCAGCTCGCGCCGGGCACGACCCTGCGCATCCCGCTGCAGTGGCTGGACCGCCAGCCCGCCCGCGCCCGGGTGGTCGCGGTGCAGGGCAACGCCGTCACCCGGACCGCGGCGGGCAGCCCGGCGCCGGTGACGGCGGGCATGTCGCTGGGCAGCGGCGCGGTGCTGCAGACTTCCCCGGACGCCTCCCTCAGCCTGCAGTTCGCCGACGGCTCGCGCCTGCTGCTGCTCGGCGACAGCGAACTGCTGCTGGACCGCCTGACCCGCTTCGGCCGCTCCGGCATGGCCGACACGCGGCTGCGCCTGCAGCGCGGGCGCATCGGCAACGAGGTGCGCCACCTGCGCGGGCCGGCGGCGAACTTCGTCGTCGACACGCCCAGCGCGTCGTCGGCGGTGCGCGGCACCAGGTTCCGCGTCGAGGCCGGCGAGGCCCGCACGCAGACGGAAGTGCTGGAAGGCCGCGTGGCGGTGAGCGCGGGCCAGCGGCGCGGCGCCCTGCTCCGGCCCGGCTTCGGCGTCGTGGTCGCCGGGGGCGAGGCGGCGATGGCGCCGGTGAAGCTGCTGCCCGCGCCCGACCTGTCGGGCATCGCACCGCGATCGCAGGACGCCGGTTCCGCGCTGGCGTGGCCCGCCGTCCGCGGCGCGCGCCAGTACCGCGTGCAGGTCAGCGGACACGCCGGCTTCGACAGCGTGCTGGTGGACGCGGAGACCGACGCGCCCGCCTTCGTCCTGCCGGCGCTGGCCGCGGGCCGCTATTTCCTCCGCGTCCGCGCGATCGACGCGGACGGCCTGGAAGGCCACGACGCCGCCGCCGGGTTTGAGATCGACGACCAGCCGCCGGCGCCGTATGCGATCGCGCCTGCGGCCGCCAGCGTCGTGCGCACGCCGGAGGTGGCGCTGAGCTGGACCCGGGCGCCGGGCGCGGTCGCCTACGACTATGAAGTGGCCGGCGCGGCCGGGTTCGCGCAGCCGGTCGCGCGGGCCCGCGTGCACGACGCGACCGCCGCCCGCCTGCCGGCGCCGCTGGCCCCGGGCGAATACGCCTGGCGCATCCGCAGCGTGGACGGCGACGGCAAGGCCGGCCCCTACAACGACGGCCTCGGCTTCACCGTGCGCCCGCTGGCCGAAGTGACCGCCATCGACAGCGCCGCCGCCGAGGCGGGCAGCACGCGCGAAGTGACCTTCCATTGGCCCGCGGGGCAGCCCGGCCAGCGCTACCGTTTCCAGATGTCGCGCACGCCCGACTTCCGCGAACCGGCCGTGGACACGGTGGTCGAGCAGGCCGAGATCACCCTGCCGCGCCTGCGCAGCGGCACCTGGTACCTGCGCGCGCAGACCATCGACGTCGACGGCTTCGAGGGCCCGTTCCCGCCGCCGCAGGTGGTCGATGTGCCCTGCCGCCTGTGCCGCATTGGCATTGGAGCGGGGGCTTTGCTCATACTGCTCGCCCTGTGAGTACGCCCTCGCCTTCGCGAAAGTGGAAATCCCGCCTGCTGACGGCGGTGGGCGCGGCCGCGCTCGCGATCCTGGTCACCCTGTCCGGCCTGACCGCGCCGCTGGACGCCTGGGTCTACGACCGGCTGGTGCTCGGCGCCGCGCCCGAGGCCGATCCGCGCATCGTGGTGGTCGACATCGACCAGAAGAGCCTGGCCGAGCTCGGCCGCTGGCCGTGGTCGCGCCGCACCCACGCGCAGCTGGTCGACCGCCTGCGGCTGGCGGAAGTGAAGGGGATCGCGTTCAACATCCTGCTGTCGGAGCCGGCGCTGTTCGACCCGGAGGGCGATGCCCTGCTGGCGCGCGCGATCAGCCGCAGCGGCCGCGTCGTGCTGCCGGTGTACGCCGAGCCGGTCCAGCTCAACGGCCCCAGCGTCGAACTGATGCCGATCCCCGAGTTCGCCGCCTCGGCCGCCTCGCTGGGGCACGCCGAGATGGCGCTGGACGAGGACGGCGTGGCGCGCACGGTCTACCTGCGCGCCGGGCTGGGGTCGCCGCACTGGCCGGCGCTCGCGCTCGCGCTGCTGCAGCTCGACCCGGCCGCGGCCGCCAGCGCGGACCTGCCCGGCCGCCGCCTGGTGACCACCGACCTGGCGCCGGCGTCGCCGTACGACTGGGTGCGCGACCACGAGGTGCGGGTGCCGTTCGCCTCCCCGCCCAACGCGTTCCGCCACGTGTCCTACACGGACGTCCTCAACCAGCGGATCCCCGCCTCGCTGCTGCGCGGCCGGTGGATCGTGGTGGGCGTCAGCGCGACCGGCGCGGGCCCGGTCACGCGCGCGCCGGGGCAGCCGCCGAACGCCAGCATGAGCGGCGCGGACTACCAGGCCAACCTGCTGAACATGCTGCTGAAGGGCGCCGCCATCACGCCGATGGCGGAAGGCTGGCTGGCCCTGCTGTCCGCGGCGATCGCCGCCCTGCCGCTGCTGCTGTCACTGCTGCCCGGGCTGCGCCACGTGTGGCGCCCGACGGTGCTGACGATGGCCGCCGTGCTGCTGCTGTCGGTGCTGCTGCTGCGCTACGGGCACGTGTGGTTCTCGCCGGTGCCGGCGCTGCTGGTGCTGGCGCTGGGCGCGTCGCTGTGGGTCTACCGCCTGCTGCGCCGGACCCACAAGCAGGCGCAGTCGGACGCCCTGACCGGGCTGGCCAACCGCAACCGCTTCGACCAGGCGTTGGACCAGGAACTGCGCATCGCGCGCCGCAGCGGGCAGCCGCTGTCGCTGCTGGTGATGGACATCGACCACTTCAAGCAGCTCAACGACACCCAGGGCCACCCCGCCGGCGACGCCGCGCTGAAGGCGCTCGGCCGCGTCCTGCGCACGCGGGCGCGGCGGCCGCGCGACCTGGTCGCGCGCCTCGGCGGCGACGAGTTCGCGGTGCTGCTGCCCGAGACCTCCGCGCAGGCCGCGGCCACCATCGCGACCACCATCCACGTCGACCTCGCCAACCAGGGCCGCAAGCCGCACGGCACCAACGCCGGCACACCGCCGCCGTTCACCGCCAGCATCGGCATCCACACCTACCAGAGCGGCGACGAACTCGGCCCGGAGGACGTCTTCGACCGCGCCGACGCCGCGCTGTACCGCGCCAAGCAGGCCGGCCGCAACCGCAGCTTCAGCCATACCGGCGAGCACGAGCCGCTCGGGACCTCGCCCACGCGCGTGTGAGCCGCGCCCGCCCGGGACGCCCGCGCCGCGCTCAGACGTCCAGCACCATCCCCGGCCGCGCCAGTGCCACCGGCGCTCCGTAGCGTTCGCCGATCTCGCCGGCGAGCGCTTCGCGCGCCCGGTCCTCGCCGTGCACCAGGGCCAGCGGCGGCGACGGCTGGAAGCCGCCGTACCATTCCAGCAACCCGCGCTGGTCGGTATGCGCGGACAGGCCGCCGACGGTGTGGCGCTGCGCGTTGACGCGGTAGTCGCGGCCGTGGATGCGTACCCACGCCGCGCCGTCCACCAGCCGCCGGCCCAGCGTGCCTTCGGCCTGGTAGCCCACGAACACCACGTGCGCGTTGCGCCGCCCCAGGTTGTAGCGCAGGTGGTGCTGGATGCGCCCGCCGTTGGCCATGCCGGAGCCGGCGATGACGATGGCGCCGTTCTCGATCTGGTTGATCGCCATCGACTGCTGCGTGGTCTCGGTCACGTGCAGGTTGGGCAGGCGGAACGGATTGGGCGACTGCGCCCACACCCGCCGCGCGTCCTCGTCGAACAGGCCGTGGTGGCGCGCGTACACGTTGATCACCTTCGCCGCCATCGGGCTGTCCAGGAAGATGCGCCAGCGCGACAGCTTCCACGCCTCCCAGTGGCGCGCGAACCAGTACAGCAGCTCCTGCGTGCGCCCGACCGCGAACGCCGGGATCAGCACGTTGCCGCGGTCGCGCCAGGCGTGCTCGAAGATGTCGCCCAACTCGCGCACGGTCTCGGGACGGTCGCGGTGGTTGCGGTCGCCGTAGGTGGATTCCATCAACACCAGGTCGGCCTGCCGCACGACCGTGGGATCGCGCAGGATCGGCGTGCCCTTCGGGCCCAGGTCGCCGGAGAACACCAGCTTGCGGCCGTCGGCCCACAGCTCGACGATGGCCGAGCCGAGGATGTGGCCGGCGTCGCGCAGCGCGACGTCCACGCCCGGCGCGATCGTCGTGCGTTCGTCGTACGGCAGCGGCCGCACCTGCCGCATCGTCGCCAGCACGTCCTCGGCGGAGAACAGCGGTTCGGCCTCCGGCTCGCCGCGCCGGCGGTCGCGGTTGGCGCGCTCGGCCTCGGATTCGGACAGCGAGGCCGTGTCCAGCAGCATGATCGGCATCAGCTCGGCGCTGGCGCCCTGGGTGTAGAGGGGGCCGCGGAACCCGCGCTTGACCAGCAGCGGCACCCGGCCGATGTGGTCGATGTGGGCATGACTCAGCACCACGGCGTCGAGCGCGGCGGGGTCGAACGGGAACGGCTCGGCGTTGCGCGCCTCGGCCTCGCGGCTGCCCTGGATCAGGCCGCAGTCCAGCAGGATGCGCCGGCCGGCGGCCTCGACCAGGTGCATGGAGCCGGTGACCTCGCCGGCGGCGCCGTGGAAATGGACCTGCATGGGGTGTCCTCCTTAGCTTGAGGGGGAGTATGGGGGGTGTTTGGGGGGGGTAGCGCCAACAGCCGATGGTTCGCCATGCGGGCGCGTTGCGACGCGCTCTGGTTCACGGGTGCGGGAAGTTTCAGGGGGCGCGGCGCGTTGCGACGCGCTCCGGTTCACGGGTACCGGAAGTTCCAGTGGGCGCCCTCCATGACCTTCGACACACCTGCTGTCCCGGGGACAGGCGTACAGTCGCGCGCACGCTCCCGACCCCGGGGGTTCCTTTTTCTTTGCCCTGTCCCAGGGCCGGAGTAGAACGTGATTGCCCGCAAACCCCAGATCCTGATGCTTTCGCTGGCCGTGGCCGCCGCCCTGGCCGCGTGCGCCAAGAAGGACGAGACCGCCACGCCCGCCGCGGCCGCCGACACCGCCGCCCCGGCGCTGAAGCTGGACGAAAGCACGCTGCCCGGCGTCAACCGTTTCCAGATCGGCGACCTGGACACCAGCAAGAACGCCTGCACCGACTTCGCCGGCTACGCCAACGGCACCTGGCTGGCCGCCAACGCCATCCCCGGCGACCGCACCAGCTGGGGCGCGTTCGAGATGCTGGACGAACGCTCCACCGCGGTGCAGAAGCAGCTGGCCGAGCAGGCCGCCGCCATGGCCGGCGCCACCGGCGTGGAGAAGATCGTCGGCGACCTGTGGGCCACCGGCATGGACGAGGCCAAGGCCAACGCGCAGGGCATCGAGCCGATCGCGCCCATGCTCGCCGCCATCGACGGCCTGCAGGACAAGGACGCCATCGTCGCCTACCTCAACGCCTCCGCCGCCAAGGGCCAGGCCTTCCTGTTCGGCTTCGGCGCCGAGGCCGACTTCGACAAGCCCGACACCAACATGGCCTACGCCTTCCAGGGCGGCCTGGGCCTGCCGGACAAGAACTTCTACTTCGACGCCGACAAGAAGACCATCCGCGACGAATACGCGAAGCACGTCGCCAGGGTGCTGGAACTGTCCGGCGTGGCCGCGGCCGACGCGCAGAAGCAGGCCGCCGGCATCCTCGCCTTCGAGACCCGCCTGGCGAAGGTGTCCAAGTCCAACGAGGAGATGTCGCGCGACGTCTCGCTCTACTACAACCCGGTGACGCTGGCCGACGCCGACAAGCTGACGCCGAACTTCTCGTGGACGAAGTTCTTCGAGTCGCAGGGCGTGGCGCCGCAGGAGAAATTCTCGCTGGCCGTGCCCGCCTTCCACCAGGAAGTCAGCAGGATGCTGGGCGACACCGACCCGGCCGCCTGGCGCGCCTACCTGCGCTTCCACACCGTCGACGGCGCCTCGCCGTACCTGAGCGACGCCTTCGCCAACGAGAACTTCAACTTCTACGCCAAGACCCTGCGCGGCCAGAAGGAGATCAAGCCGCGCTGGAAGCGCGTGCTGGCCACCATCCAGGACCAGAGCGGCGAAGCGCTCGGCCAGATGTACGTCAAGGTCGCGTTCCCCGAGGAGTCCAAGGCCAAGATGGAGGCGCTGGTGGCCAACCTCGGCACCGCGCTGAAGGCCCGCATCCAGCACCTGGCGTGGATGAGCGACGAGACCAAGGCCAAGGCGATGGAGAAGCAGGCCGCGTTCACCACCAAGATCGGCTATCCCGACAAGTGGCGCGACTGGACCGGCCTGGCGACCGGCCGCGACAGCTACATCGGCAACGTGCTGGCGGCGATGGAGTTCAACTACAAGTGGAACCTGGGCAAGATCGGCAAGCCGGTCGACCGCACCGAATGGGGCATGCCGCCGCAGATGGTCAACGCCTACTACAACCCGCTGCAGAACGAGATCGTGTTCCCGGCGGCCATCCTGCAGCCGCCGTTCTTCGACCCCGACGCGTCGGACGAGATGAACTACGGCGGCATCGGCGCGGTGATCGGCCACGAGATGACCCACGGCTACGACGACCAGGGCAGCCGCTTCGGGCCGACCGGCAAGTTCGAGAACTGGTGGAGCGAGGCCGATTCCAAGGGCTTCAAGGCGCTGACCGGCAAGCTGGTGGCGCAGTTCGACGGCTACCGCACCACCGACGGCCAGAAGATCAACGGCAACCACACCCTGGGCGAGAACATCGCCGACCTGGGCGGCCTGGCCACGGCCTACGACGCGATGAAGAAGGCCACCGAGGGCACCCCGGACCCGATGACCGACGGCCTGACCCGCGACCAGCGCTTCTTCCTCAACTGGGCCACGGTGTGGCGCCGCAACTTCACCCCGGAAGAGCTGAAGAACCGCATCGCCACCGACGAGCACGCCCCGGCGCAGTTCCGCGCCATCGGCGCGCCGTCCAACCTGCCGGCCTTCGCCGCCGCGTTCTCGTGCAAGCCCGGCGAGCCGATGGTGCGCACCGGCGACCAGCAGGTGGTGATCTGGTAAGCCCGCGCCACCCGGTGCGACCGCGAGGCCCGGCTTGTCCGGGCCTCGTTTTTTTGCTCTGTGACGCGCGCCCGCAAATGGCGCCAAGCGCGGCAGGGTTTGCGCACCGGCCGTTCATGGCGCGCGCGGCCGGCTTGCTAGAATCGCCCGACCCCTGAACCTCCGGATTTCCCTGATGCCCAGCCCGCGCCCTGCACTCGGCCGCCCCACCCTGATCGCCCTCGCCCTGGTCCTGGCCATGGGCGCCCCCGATGCCGAAGCGCAGCGCAAGAAGCGCGCCCCCGCCGCGCCCGCCGTCAGCGCGCAGTGCAGCGACTTCTACACCGCCACCAACGCCGAATGGCTGAAGCAGAACCCGCTGCCCGCCGGCGCCGGCACGGTCAGCGTCCTGGGCCAGTTCCGCGACCGCACCGCGACGCAGCAGCGCCAGCTGCTGGACGCCGCCATGCAGTCGCCGCAGGGCAACGTGCAGAAGCTGCTGGGCGACTTCTGGGCCAGCGGCCTGGACGAGGCGGCCGTGGACGCCGACGGTTCCAGGCCGATCGCGCCGCTGCTGGACCGCATCAACGCCATCAAGAAGCCCAGGGACGTGGCGCCGGCGATCGCCGCGCTGCACCAGGTCGGCATCCCGGTGGCCTTCAACTTCAGCCCCGACGTGGACCTGCAGGCGCTGGACCGCCACATCGGCTACTTCATGCAGGGCGGCCTCGGCCTGCCCGATCCCGCCTACTACACCCGCACCGACGCCGACACGCGCGAACTGCTGGGCCGCTACCGCACCTACGTCAAGCAGGTGCTGGCGCTGACCGGCACGCCGGCCAACAGGCTGGAGGCCGAATCGCAGCTGGTCATCGACCTGGAAACCCGCCTGGCGCAGGTGTCCAAGCCGCTGGTGGACCTGCGCAGCCCGTTCGCCAACTACGCGCCGGTGCCCACCAAGGACCTGGGCAAGCAATACCGCAACCTGCAGCTGGACGCCTTCCTGAAGGCGCAGGGCGTCAACGACGACACCGTGTCGCTGGCCGACCCCGAGCTGTTCAAGCGCCTGGACGGCCTGGTCGCCGGCCTCAAGCCCGACCAGTGGAAGGCCTACCTGCGCTGGCGCGTGGGCGACGCGATGGCGCCGTACCTGGCCAAGCCGTTCCGCGACGCCGAGTTCGACTTCCGCGGCCGTGTGCTGCGCGGCGAAGCCGCGCCGGCGCCGCGCTGGCAGCAGGTGCTGGACGCCATCAACCTGGCCGCCGGCCCGATGCTGGGCAAGGAATACGCCGAGCGCTACGTGCCCGCCGAGCACAAGCGCCGCGCCGAGCAGATCGCCGGCCAGGTGCGCGACGCCCTGGGCCGCGGCATCGCGCGCAGCGGCTGGCTGAGCGACGCCGCCAAGGCCGAGGCCAAGGCCAAGCTGGGCGCATTGAAGATCGAAGTCGGCACGCCCAGACGCGACCTGGACTACAGCGTGCAGCCGATGGGCCGCGGCAGCTTCGGCGGCAACATGCTGATCGCCTCGACCTGGCGCCACCGCGAGGAGATGAAGCGCATCGGCAAGGGCAACGCCGACCGCCGCTGGGACGTGCTGCCGCAGCAGCCGGCGCTGGCCTACGACCTGGCGCAGAACCGCCTGATCGTCACCGCCGCCGTGCTGCAGGAAGAGATCTTCGACGCCAAGCAGCCGGCCGCCGTGCAGTACGGCGCGTTCGGCGCGCTGGTCGGCCACGAGCTGAGCCGCGGCTTCGACGGCAAGGGCCGCATGGTCGACGCCAAGGGCCAGCTGCGCGACTGGTGGAGCGCGGCCGACCTCGCCGCCTGGAACGCGCTGGGCGGCAGGATCGCCGCGCAGTACGGCGCCTACGCCTACCCCGGCCTGAAGAACGTCAAGGTCAACGGCAGCCTGACCCAGGACGAGAACCTGGCCGACCTGGCCGGCGTGGAACTGGCGTGGGACGCCTTCGCCACCGCCGAGCCGCAGGCCAACGCCGCGGCGAAGCAGTCGTTCTACAAGGCCTGGGCCACGCTGTGGGCGCAGAACGTGTCGGAGACCGAGGCCGCCCAGCGCGCCGCGGTGGACGTGCACGCTCCCGGCCAGTGGCGCGCCAACGGCCCGCTGACGCAGCAGCCCGCGTTCGCGCAGGCCTTCACCTGCAAGGCCGGCCAGCCGATGCAGGCGGCCGAGGCGGAGCAGGTCCGGATCTGGCGCTGAGCCCGCGGCCCGCACGGAAGAACGGCGCGGATCTCCGCGCCGTTTTTCTTCGTGCCACTGCCGCCTGCCGCGCTACTTGACCACGCGCATCCGCGGCGGCCCGCGGCGGCCCCTGCCGAACGGCGGCTGGCCGCGCCAGTAGCGGATCATCAGCCAGCCGAACACCATGCCGCCCAGGTGCGCGAAGTGCGCCACGCCCGGCTGCCAGCCGGTGAAGCCGAGCACCAGCGCCAGGAGCGCGTAGAAGATCACCAGCGTGCGCGCGCGGATCTCCATCGGCAGCGGGAACACGATCAGGCGCTGGTTCGGGAACAGCATGCCGTAGCCCAGCAGCAGGCCGAACACGCCGCCGGACGCGCCGACGGTGGGATACGGCAGCCCGCCGCCGGACACCATCCACCAGCCCACCAGCAGCTGCAGCAGGCCCGCGCCGGCGATGCACACCAGGAAGAACGTCAGGAACCGCTTCTGCCCCCACGTCTGTTCCAGCGGCGAGCCGAACATGTACAGCGCCAGCATGTTGAACAGCAGGTGTGCCATGCCGCCGGTGTCGTGCAGGAAGCCGTACGTCAGCAGCTGCCACGGCAGGAAACCGTGGCCCACCGGCCACAGCGCGAACCACGCCAGCAGGGTGTTGCCCAGCGCCAGCTGCAGGAGGTAGACGGCGGCGTTGGCGATCAGCAGCGCCTTGGTGACGGGAAGAAGTCGGGGGAACATGGCCAGCCTCGGAACGGTCGCCGCCCATCATACGGGTACCGCGTCAGCGCGTGCCCGGTCCCCACAGCGCGGCGTCCAGGTCGTCGGCGGGACGCGCGCGCTTCACGCGCCCGTTCTCCACCTTCACGCCCTCGGCGCGCAGGCGCTGGCTCTGCTCGCGCCAGGCCTTGGAGCCTTCGGGGAAGGCGATGCGGCCGTCCGAGCGCAGCACGCGGTGCCAGGGCAGCGTCGGATCGTCGTTCTGGCTGAGGACGCGCGCGGCCAGCCGCGCCCGGCCGGGTAATCCCGCACGGTGCGCCACTTCGCCATAGCCCGCCACCTGCCCGCGCGGGATGGCGCGGATGGCGGCCAGGATGCGATCTTCGGGAGACTTGGCGCTCATGGCGGATTAGCATAGCGGCATCGGCGACACGGGAGTACACCATGCAGAACTTCGAACAGGTCCGCGGCCACCTCAATTCCTCCGGCTACAAGGTGACCATGCACGACCCGTATGTCGCCTGCGTGGAGCTGTCGCTGGGCAACGGCAAGCGCCACCAGGCGATCTTCCTGTCCGAACTGGGCAACGACGACGAGCGCGCCTACCTGCGCGTCAGCACGGTGATCGCGCCGATGACCGGCATCGACGCCAGGCGCGCGCTGACGTTCAACTGGCAGAGCAGCGTGGGCTACCTGGCCATCGGCGAACTCGACGGCGTGCCCTACCTGCAGCTGTGCGAGAACCGTCCCTACGAAAGCCTCAATCCCGCCGAGGTGGACCGGCTGGTGCTGGAGATCGGCGGCCTGGGCGACAGCATGGAGCGCGCGCTGTCGGCGGAAGGCGATCTGCTTTGAGGCCGTGAATGGGGAATAGCAGGTGAGTCGCGACCCGTCATGCCCCATGTCCTGTGGGAGCGACGTCAGTCGCGACGGGCATCATGCAAAGCACGCGATCTGTCCCGAAGGCGCGCCGACAAAGGTTCAGGCCAACCTGCCTCCCGCGATGACTCCCGATCGCGACTGACGTCGCTCCCACAAGAAGCGGCAAGAATGGCCCCAACGAAAAAGCGCCGGCTTCGACCGGCGCTTTTTCGTAGGTGCGGAAGAAGGCTTCGGCCAATCACCAGCCACGGATCACCGGTTCCGGCCCCTCACGCCCAGCCCATGGCTTCCAGCAAGCGCAGCAGGCCGTAGGCGATGCCGCCGGCGGCCGGGATGGTCAGCACCCAGGCCCACAGGATGCGCTCGATCACGCTGAACTTCAGCGCGCGCGGGTTCTTGGCGAAGCCCACGCCCATGATCGCGGTCGAGATGCTGTGGGTGGTGGACACCGGCATGCCGAAGTGCGCCGCCACCGTCAGGATGGTGGCCGAACTGGTCTCGGCGGCGAAGCCGTTGATGGGGTGCAGCTTCACCATCTTGTGGCCCAGCGTCTTGATGATCTTCCAGCCGCCGGACGCGGTGCCCAGCGCCATCACCACCGCGCAGGTGATGACGATCCACATCGCGATGTCCTGCTCGCCGGCGCTGCCGGGATGCAGGAACGCCAGCCAGCCCGGCAGTTCGTCCAGCGCGCCGGTGGCCTCGGCGCCGAACAGGGTCAGCGCGATGATGCCCATCGTCTTCTGCGCGTCGTTGTGGCCGTGCGCGTAGCCCATGTAGGCGGCCGACAGGATCTGCGCCTTGCCGAAGAACCGGTTGACGAAGTGCGGCCGCGCCAGCCGGCCCAGCCAGCCGCCGGCCTTCGCCAGCAGCACGATCAGCCCCCACAGCGCGACCATCACCACGATGCCGAGCAAGAAGCCGGCGATCGGCGAGGTGATCATCGGCAGCACGACCTTCCACAGGATGCCCTTGTTCTGCGTCCAGTCGCCGGCGGCCTGCGACCAGATCAGCGCGGCCCAGTCGTTGTGCGCGGCAGCCAGCGCGGCGCCGCACAGGCCGCCGATCAGCGCGTGCGAGGACGAGGACGGCAGGCCCTTCCACCAGGTGATCAGGTTCCAGATGATGCCGCCCAGCAGCGCGCACAGGATCACCTGCGAGGTCACCTGCACGACGCTGGTGTCCACCAGGCCCGAGGCGATCGTCTTGGCGACCGCGGTGCCGGTCAGCGCGCCGACCAGGTTCATCGCCGCCGCCAGCATCACCGCCTGGCCCGGCGACAGCACCTTGGTGGCCACCACGGTGGCGATGGAGTTGGCGGTGTCGTGGAAGCCGTTGATGAACTCGAAGACGAGCGCGGCCAGGATCACCACCAGCACGAGGGTCAGCATGGGGCGACTCCCCCCATGCCCCGCATCGGACGCGTTGCGCCGATCCCGCGCCCCGCTGTCCGTGCGCGCCGCGGTGTGGCCGTCAGGTCAAGCCGTAAGCGGGCGCATGGGCGCGGCGGCGGCGCAACCCTCCGGGCCGGGGCGGCATGCCCGCGGCGCGGCGTCATCGCTCGGTTGTGTATCGGCATACACGCTCTCTCTCTTCCTTGCGCAGCAGGCATGCAGCCTCCGGCGCGTTCGATGGGGGGCATGGGGGGGAGTCGCCCGCCCGTCAGCTGTTCTTGAGGACGATCTGGTACGCCACCACGCCGGCCTCGCGGCAGCGGTCGATGGCCTTCTCCAGGATCTCGAAGAACTCCTTCAGCAGGAACATCTGCAGGTGGTCCAGGCGGCCGGAGTAGATGTCGCGGTACAGCTCCAGCATCAGCCGGTCGGCCTCGTTCTCGATCGCGCGCAGCTTCTCGTTGAGCGAGGTCATGCGGTCGATGTTCATCTTCCTGATCTCGTGGACCATCTCCACCACCACGGCGGCGGCCTGCTCCAGCATGGCCGCGCGCGGGGCGAAGTCGATGCCGTCAAGGTGCTGGATGGCCAGCGAGTAGCGGTCGGCGAACTTCTCGACCTGCTTGGGGATCTTGTACAGCGCCGACCCCAGGGCCTCGATGTCCTCGCGCTCGATCGGGGTGATGAAGCTGTCCACCAGCGCCTTGCCGATCTTGTCCGAGGCCGCGCGCTCGCGCAGGCGCGCCAGCTTGAAGGCGTCCAGCGCCGGCTGGCGGTCGGTGGCCTTCATCATGGTGTGCAGGGCTTTCGTGCTGTCGTAGGCGGCTTGGGCGGCCTCGTCCAACAGCGTGTAGAACTGCTGGCCGGAGCCGAAGATCGTCTGGAGGGAGAACATCGGGCGGTCCCACCGTCACGGGATGGACGGCTTCAGGGGCGGAATTATGACGGTTTCATGACTTCCCCGGACACCCCGGGCCCGGCCCGCAAGGGCCCCGGGGCCCTTCCGGCAGGCCGAATGGCTCGTTCAGCTTCGCCTTCCCGGGCCCCGGCCGTTTGCTAAACTCGCCCGGCGCCCACCGGGTGCACCCTATGGACGACGACCCTACTTCCCCCCACTGTCCCCCGCGGCAGACCCCCGCCCGCCCGCCGGCCCTCCCCCGCTTGAACGGAGGTCGCCGTGCTTGAGCTGATCCTGATCGTTTTCGCGCTGATCCTCCTGAACGGCTTCTTCGCCATGTCCGAGATGTCGGTCATGACCTCGCGCAAGAGCCGGCTCAAGCAGATGGCGGCCTCCTCCAAGCGCGCCGCCAAGGCGCTGGAGCTGTCGGAAAAGCCCGAGAACTTCCTCTCCACCGTGCAGATCGGCATCACCGTGATCGGCGTGCTGACCGGCTTCCTCGGCGGCGAAGCGCTGGGCGAGGCCATCGCCGGCTGGATCCAGGGCCTGATGCCGGGCTTCGCCTACGCCGGCTGGGTCGGCAAGGCGCTGGCGGTCACCCTGATCACCTTCGTCACCCTGATCTTCGGTGAGCTGGTGCCCAAGCGGCTGGCGCTGACGCGGCCGGAAAACATCGCCGGCCTGGTCGCGCTGCCGATGGGCTGGCTCGCCAAGCTCGCCTTCCCGTTCGTCTGGCTGCTGTCGCGGACCACCCAGCTCGTCCTGCGCCTGATCGGCCTGGGCAAGGACGAGTCGGCGTCGGTGACCGAGGAGGAGATCCGCATGCTGGTGGCCGAGAGCCACGAGGCCGGCGTCATCGACAGCCACGAGCGCGACATGATGAACCGCGTCATGCGCCTGGGCGACCGCACCGCCGACAGCCTGATGACGCCGCGCAAGAAGATCGTCTGGCTGGACATGGCCGCGCCCTACGACGACAACCTGCAGACCATGCACGAGTCGCAGTTCTCGCGCTTCCCGGTCTACCGCGGCAACGACCAGGACGTGATCGGCGTGCTCGAGGTGAAGTCGCTGCTGGACTCGATCGGCACCGCCAGCCCGAACCTGTTCGTCAGGCTGCGCGACCCGCTGTTCGTCTCCGAGTCCACCCACGCGATGAAGCTGCTGGAGATCTTCCGCGAGGAACAGCAGTCGCTGGCGCTGGTGGTGGACGAGTACGGCGAGATCCAGGGCCTGGTGACGCTCAGCGACCTGATGGGCGCCGTGGTCGGCCGCCTGCAGGCCAGCGAGAACACCGAGGATGCGCCGCTGGTGGTCGTGCGCGACGACGGCTCGTTGCTGGTGGACGGTTCGCTGCCCAACGACGACCTGCGCGAGCTGCTCGGCGGCGTGGCGCTGCCGGACGACGACGAATACAACACCGTGGCGGGCATGATGATCGAGCGCTTCGGCCGCATCCCGCACGTCGGCGAGCGCCTGGACTGGGCCGGCTGGCGCTTCGAGGTGGTCGACCTGGACGGCGCCCGCATCGACAAGCTGCTGCTGCAGAAGCTGCCGGAAACCGACGGCGAAGACCTGATCGCCTGACATGGCCCCGGACGATCCTTCCCACACGAGCACGGTGGCGCTGCTCGACGGCTTCGCCAACGGCGGCGACCCGGACGACGTGCTGCGCCTGGGCGACCTGCTGAAGGACTTCGGCCCGGCCGCCTTCGGCATGCTGCTGTTCCTGGGCGTGCTGCCCGCCTTCATCCCGGTGCCCGGGGTGGGCGGCGCGGTCGGCGGCCCGATGGTGATCCTGGTGGGCGTGCAGCTGCTGCTGGGCATGCGCAAGCTGTGGCTGCCGGGCTTCCTGGCCCGGCGCGGCCCGCACCGCAGCGCGATGATGCGCTTCCGCCAGCGCATGGCGCCGTGGCTGCGGCGGCTGGAGAAGCTGGTGCGCCCGCGGATGGCGGCGTTCCTGGACAACCGCATCGCGCTCAGCTTCACCGGCCTGCTGCTGGTCCTGCTGGGCCTGCTGCTGGCGCTGCCGATCCCCTTCACCAACTACGTCTTCGGCGTGTTGCTGCTGCTGTTCGCGCTGGCGCTGCTGGAACGCGACGGCGCCCTGCTGCTGGTGGCGTGGGTGGCCGGCGGCATCGCCATCGTGGTGTTCGGCTTCCTCTCCGGCAACCTGGTCGAATCGCTGGCCGCGCTGTTCGCGAAGTGGTTCTGAGCGAACACATCAGGCGGTGATGTGGATCGGATGTGAATGTGGGAGCGACGTGAGTCGCGAGCTTTTCCGGATACCCGCAGGTCATCGCGACTTACGTCGCTCCCACAGACAGCAATACAGGCGCTTCAGGCCACCAGCTGCGCGAACTCGACCGCGGTCACCGGGTAGCCCAGCCAGTAGCCCTGCGCCAGGTCGCAGCCGCGGTCGCGCAGCAGGTTGAACTGGCCTTCCTTCTCCACGCCCTCGGCCACCACGGTGATGCCGAGCGAGTGCGCCATCGCGATGATGGCCGTGGTCAGCGCCAGGTCGTCCGGGTCGCGCAGCATGTCGGCGATGAAGCTGCGGTCGATCTTCACCCCGTCCACCGGCACGCGGCGCAGGTGGCTCAGGCCGGAGAAGCCGGTGCCGAAATCGTCCAGCCACACCTTCACGCCGGTGCGGTGCAGGGTGGCCAGCAGCGCGCTGGCGTGCGCCTCGTCGCTGATGACGGCCGTCTCGGTGAGTTCCAGGTGCAGGCGCGAGGCCGCCAGGCCGGTGTCGCGCAGGCATTCGGCGACCACGTCCGGCAGGTCGCCGTTGCGCAGCTGGCGCGGCGACACGTTGACCGAGACGAACAGCGGGTCCAGCGCGTCGCGGTCGGCGCCCCAGCGCGCGGCCGCGGTGCAGGCGGCGCGCAGCACGCGCGGGCCGATGCTCTCGATCAGCCCGCTCTGCTCGGCCACGTCGATGAACACCGACGGCGCCACCATGCCCAGCTCCGGGTGCTGCCAGCGCAGCAGCGCCTCGGCGCCGACGATGCGGCTGTCGGACAGGCGGAACACCGGCTGGTAGACCAGGCTCAGCTCGCCGCGCTCCCACGCGCCGCGCAGTTCCTGCTCCATGCGCACGCGGCGCTCGACCGCCTGGTCCATCGCGCGGCTGTAGAAGCGGTAGCAGTTCTTGCCGGCCACCTTGGCCTGGTACATCGCGATGTCGCCGTTCTTCATCAGCGCGGTGGCGCCGGAGGCGTCCTCGGGGAACAGGGTGATGCCGATGGAGGTGCCCAGGAACACCTGGCGGTCCTGCACCACGATCGGGCGGCCCAGCTCGGCCACCAGCTTCTCCGCCAGGCGGGTGGCGCTGCCGCGCACGTCGCCGTCCTGGATCAGGATGACGAACTCGTCGCCGCCGAAGCGCGCCAGCAGCGCGTCGTCGCCGCCCATCTGCTCCACCGCGTCGCGGATGCGGTGGGCGAACTGCTGCAGCACCTCGTCGCCGGCCTCGTGGCCGAGGGTGTCGTTGACGCGCTTGAAGTCGTCGATGTCGGCGAACAGCAGCGCCAGCTGCCGGCCCGCGCCGCGCAGCATCATCAGGCGGTGGTCCAGGCTCTCGCGGAACGCCAGCCGGTTGGTCAGCCCGGTCAGCGAGTCGGTGTAGGCCATGCGGCGCACGTCGCGGTCGTGCCGCGCGATGCTGTCGCTCATCGTGCCGAACGCGCGCACCAGCTCGCCCACCTCGTCCTGGCGGTCGCTGGCGATGCGCTCGCCGTTGTAGTTGCCCACCTCGATGTCGTGCGCGGCGCGCGCCATCTGCCGGATCGGGTGCACCAGGGTGCGCTGCACGTAGGCCATGATCGCGATGCAGGCCGCGACCAGCGCCGCCAGCAGCAGCGCGATCCAGCCGAGGTGGCGCGCGCCCAGTTCGTTCAGGCGCGTGCGGGCGGCGGCGATCGCCTTCTCCTCGTACGCGCGCACCGAGGCCACCGAGTAGCCCACGCGCACGCCGCCGATGCGCTCGCTGCCGATCATGATCGGCTCGGACACGTCCACGATCTGCGCCGACCACTGCGTGTGCATGCGCTGCGCGTTGACCGCCTCGTACGCCAGCGGGTCGGTCATCGTCTGCCCGTACACGGCGATGTCGGCGGTGCCGTCGTGGATGATGCGGCCCTGGTTGTCGTAGACCAGCACGTAGCTGACGTCCGGCTCCTTCTGCGCCGAGCGCACGATGCTGCCGATGGCGTCCAGGTCGAAGTAGTACAGCGGGTTGGCCAGCGCGTCGCCCAGCTGGTCCACGGTGGCCTCGCCGTGGCGGCGCAGGCTGTCCTCGACCATGCCGTGCATGGCCTCGCGGCCGAGGTCGGCGACCTCCCGCTGCATGACCTTCTGCCGGTGCAGCAGCGTGCCCAGCAGGGCGATCACCACCGCCAGCATGATCGCCATGGCCGCCAGGAAGCGCGCCTGCAGGCCGAAACGCATGGCCTTCATTCGAGCTGCTCCCTGACCCGCGCGACGCCGCGGCGCAGGTTGTCCAGCGCCTGCTGCGACGCCGGGTCCACCGGCAGGAACCGGGTCGTGCGGAAGAACACGTTGAGCGCCTCGCGCGCGTCCGGGTCCTGCGCGGCCTCCAGCAGCACCTCGCGCAGGCGCGCCTCGATCCGCGGGTCCAGGTCGCCGCGCACCATCTCCAGCGCGCGCGGGAAGTCGCGGGTCTCGTGGATCACGCGGAAGTCGCGGCGGAACGCGGGCGGCATGCGGCGCACGTCCTCCCAGTCCAGGTTGCTGACCACGCCGGCGTCGACCAGCCGCTTGTGCACCCAGGCGGCGATGTTGAGCTCGGAGCGCGCGAAGACGTAGCCGACCGAGTCCGCCGAGGGCCGGTCCATCGGCGACAGCAGGATCTCCATCCGCTGGCCGGCCTCGAGCAGGGCCACGGAGGGCGCGAAGTAGGCGCTGGTCGAAGCGGTGTTCTGGAACGCCACCGTGCGCCCCTGCAGGTCCGCCAGCCGCTCCAGCCCGCTGTCGCGGCGGACGAAGAACACGCCGTGGTAGCGGCTCACGCCGCCGCGCTCGGTCAGCAGCAGCGGGCGCGCGCCGGCGCGCTCCTGCAGCCGCATGCCGGTGCCCGCCGTCTCGGTGACCCAGTCCACGCGGCCGCGGCGCAGGTAGCTGGTCATCTGCTGGGCGTCGCGCGCCATCAGGATGCGGCCCTCGGTGATGCCGACGTCGCGCATCCGCGGCACCACGTAGTCCAGCAGCGGCTTGAGCTGCTCGTAGTGCGCCTTGGGGTCGTCGCTGATGCGTCCGAGGACCAGGACGCGGTCGTCGCCGGCGGCATGGGCCGGCGCGACGCTCGCGGGTGTCAGCGCTGCGCCGATCACGGCCAGCGCGAGGCTGAACCAGGTTGTACGCAACGATAGGAACCCGCCGAAACGATGGCGGCAGCCTATCGGAAAACGGGGGTTTAAGACAGTGATCAGGCGCCGCCGCCCGCCAGCCTGGCCATGCGCTGGGCGTCGGCCAGGATGCCGCGCAGCAGGCGGACTTCCTGCTCGTTCAGGGCGGCCTTGTTGAACAGCCGTCGCAGTTTGCGCATGGCCGAGTCGGGGGTGCGCCCCTTGTGGAAGTCGATCGCGTCCAGCGTCTCGGCGAGCTGGGAGAAGAATCCCTCCATGTGCGCGTGGCTGGCCGGGGCCTCGTCCGGGTGGACCGGCCCGGCGTCCGCCGGCTGCCCGCGCTCCAGCAGCGCCAGCCGCAGCTCGTAGGCCAGCACCTGCACCGCCGCCGCCAGGTTGAGCGAGCTGTACTCGGGATTGGCGGGAATGTGCACCGCGGCGTGGCAGAGCTGCAGTTCCTCGTTGCTCAGGCCGGTGCGCTCGCGCCCGAACACCAGCGCCACCTCGGCCCCCGCCCCGGCCCGGCCGGCCGCCAGCGCGGCGGCCTGCCGCGGCGCGTGCTCCTCCAGCTGGACGCGGCGGCTGCGCGCGGTGCAGCCCAGCACCCACTGGCAGTCGGCCACCGCCTCGGCCAGCGTCGCCACCACCGGCGCCTCGCCCAGCAGGTCGTCGGCGCCCGCCGCGCGGCGGTAGGCCTCCTCGGCGGGGTAGTTCTCGGGCGCGACCAGCACCAGACGCGCCAGCCCCATCGTCTTCAGCGCGCGGGCGGCCGCGCCGATGTTGCCCGGGTGCTGCGTGCCCACCAGCACCACGCGCAGGCGGGCGGCGGCGGCCGGGAGGAGGGAGGGGGCGACGGAAACGGGCGTGTTCATGGGGACGAATGGTAAACTGCGCGGGCCGGCCGCCGCGCCGTGCCGCTCTTTTCCACTTGTTCGCCCCGCCCCACGCCTGTCCGAGGTCCGTCCGCATGCAGAAGCCCGTCGTCACCGTCATGGTCAAGGCCGCCCGCCTTGCAGGCAACGTGCTGTTGCGGAGCATCAACAAGCTCGATGCGCTGAACGTGGTGCAGAAGGAGCGGATGGACTACGCCAGCGAAGTCGACGCCGACGCCGAGAAGGTCATCATCAAGGAACTGCGCCGCGCCTACCCCGACTACGGCTTCGTCGGCGAGGAGAGCGGCGCCCAGGTCAACGGCCGCTACACCTTCGTGATCGACCCGCTGGACGGCACCAGCAACTACCTGCGCGGCTTCCCGCACTACTGCGTGTCGATCGCGCTGGTGGACAACGGCGAGCCGACCGACGCGGTGATCTTCGACCCGCTGCGCAACGACCTGTTCACCGCCAGCCGCGGCGCCGGCGCGCAGCTCAACGAGCGCCGCATCCGCGTGGCCGAGCGCAAGGAACTGGCCGGCACCGTCGTCACCACCGGCTTCCCGCCGCGCGAGCGCGCCCGCGCCGGCGCTCAGCTGGAATGCGTGCGCGAGCTGCTGGTGCACGCCGAGGACGTCCGCCGCACCGGTTCGGCCGCGCTCGACCTGGCCTACGTGGCCTGCGGCCGCGTGGACGCCTACTTCGAGGCCGGCGTGAAGGACTGGGACATCGCCGCCGGCGTGCTGCTGGTGCGCGAGGCCGGCGGCAAGGTCTGCGACTTCCGCGGCGCCGCGCTGGGCAAGATCGACGGCCGCACCGCCCTGCCCCGCCAGATCGTCGCCGGCAACCTGAAGGTCGCCGAGGCCCTGCAGAAGACCATCGTCGCCTCGGGCTACGCGGCCGCGTTCAACGGTTGATCCGGCACCTGCGCGGGGATGCGGGAGACGTTGTAGGAGCGACGTGAGTCGCGACCGCACGGCCAGACTGGTCGATTCAAGCGATTCGCGCGCAGCCGGTCAAGCCAGGCGGGAGCGCTGCTGATCGCTTCCGGATGTTCGGGATTTCCGGTCGCGACTCACGTCGCTCCTACAGCCTCTGCTCCATGAAAAAGGCCGCGCATCGCGCGGCCTTTTTCGTTTCCTGCAACCGCAAGGCTCACGGCCGGCGCGCCAGCGCCTCCACGTCCTTGGCCTTCGGCATCAGGTCCTGCTTGGTGACCTTCATGAAGCCGATGGTCAGCAGCGGGCAGGCGACGAAGATCGAAGAGATCGTGCCGATCACGATGCCGATCATCTGCGAGATCGCCATGCCTTCCAGCGAGCCACCGCCGTACAAGTACAGCGCCAGCACGGTGAGGAAGGCCACGAACGAGGTGATGATGGTGCGCGACAGCGTCTGGTTGACCGAGCGGTTCAGCACCTCGACCGGCTCCACCCGCAGGCTGCGGAAGTTCTCGCGCACGCGGTCGAACACCACGATGGTGTCGTTGATCGAGAAGCCCATCACCGACAGCAGGCCGGCCAGGATGGTCAGGTCGAACTCGCGGCCGGTCAGCGCGAAGAAGCCGGCGCAGATCAGCACGTCGTGCAGGGTGGTGAGGATGGCGGCGATGGCGAACTTCCACTCGAAGCGCATGGCGATGTAGATCAGGAAGCCGGCCACCACGCACAGCAGCGTGTACAGGCCGTTCATCGCCAGTTCCTTGCCGACCTGCGGGCCGACGAACTCCGAGCGCATCACCGTGGCGGTATTGCCCTCGATGGAGGCCAGCCGGACCACGTCCTGGGCGGTGCGGTTGCTGGCCTCGGAGGCGGCCGCGTCGGTGCCGGTGTCCTCGCGCGGCTGCAGCCGCACCAGCAGGTCGCTGCCGGTGCCGAAGGTCTGCACCTGGGCGCTGCCGTAGCCGGCGGCCTCCAGGCGCGAGCGCACGCCGTCCACGTCCGGCGGCGCCTGGAAGCGCAGCTCCACCACCGTGCCGCCGGTGAAGTCCAGCGCGAAGTTGAAGCCCTTGAACGCGATGGCGCCGAGCGCGACCACCGCCAGGATCACCGCGACGGCGATCGAGACCCAGCGCAGCCGCATGAAGTCGATGCGGGTGTCGTTGGGGACGAGATGCAGGGGAAAGAGTTTCATGGTTCGTGTGCTCTCGTCAGATGGGCAGCGACTTCAGCTTGCGGCGGCCGCCGTAGATCAGGGTGGCGATGCCGCGCGACACGGTCACGGCGGTGAACACCGAGGTCAGGATGCCGATGACCATCGTCACCGCGAAGCCCTGCAGCGGACCGGTGCCGAAGGCGTACAGGAACACGCCGGCCAGCAGCGCGGTCATGTTGGAGTCGAAGATCGTGCCGGAGGCTTTGTCGTAGCCGGTGGCGATGGACGCCTGCGGCGGCACCCCGGCCCTCAGCTCCTCGCGTATGCGCTCGTTGATCAGCACGTTGGCGTCCACCGACATGCCGATGGTCAGCGCCAGGCCGGCGAAGCCGGGCAGCGTCATGGTGGCGCCGAACAGCGACATCACCGCCACCACCATCACCAGGTTGAGCAGCAGCGCGATGCAGGTGATCAGGCCGAACATGCGGTAGTAGACCAGGAAGAACACCAGCGCGAAGACGAAGGAGTACACCACCGCCTTGGTGCCGCGGGCCACGTTCTCGGCGCCCAGGCTGGGGCCGACCACGCGCTCCTCGACGAAGTCCATCGGCGCGGCCAGCGAGCCGGCGCGCAGCAGCCGGGCCAGGTTGTCGGCCTCGGTCTTCTCCAGGCCGGTGGTCTGGAAGTTCTTGCCGAACACGCCGGCGATGCGGGTCGGCGCCAGCGCTTCCTCGCGCACGCGCACGCTGCGCACTTCCTTGCCGTCGACGATGCTCACCGTCGGCACGCGCTCGATGTACACCACCGACATCAGCTTGCCGACGTTGGCGCTGGTGTAGTCGAACATGCGCTGGCCGGCGACGTTGTTGAGGGTCACGTCCACGGCCGGCAGGCCGTTGTTGTCGACGCCGACGCGGGCATTGACCATCTCGTCGCCGGACGCCAGCACGCGCTTGTTCAGCAGCACCGGGCCGCCGCCGTCGCGCAGATGGTAGACCTTGGCCTCCGGCGGGATGCGGCCGCTGGCCACGGCGTCGGCGGCATTGCCCTCCACCACCGCGCGGAACTCCAGGGTGGCGGTGGCGCCGATCAGGCGCTTGGCCTCGGCGGTGTCCTGCACGCCGGGCAGCTGCACGACCACGCGGTCGTTGCCCTGGCGCTGGATGACCGGCTCGGAGGCCTTGCCCAGCACTTCCGCCACGCGGTTGCGCAGCGTGGTCAGGTTCTGCTCGATCGCCTCGCCGGCGATCTGGTCCAGTTCCGCCTGCGGCAGGCCGATGACGACCTGGTTGCCGCTGGTCTGGTAGGACAGGCCGGCGCCCGGCAGCGCGCTGGCGTTGCCGCGCGCGCTGAGCGTGGTCGCCAGCGCCTTCTGCGCGGCGGCCACGTCCTCGCCCTCGGCCAGGGTCACCACCACGCTGTTGTCGGCGCGGCGCTCCACGGCGGTGTAGCGGATGCGCTTGTCGCGCAGGATGACGCGGGCGTCCTCCAGGTAGCCTTCGATGCGCTTGTCCAGCGCCACCTTCTGGTCCACCTGCAGCACGAAGTGCACGCCGCCCTGCAGGTCCAGGCCCTGCACCATCGGGCGCGCGCCGAACCAGCCCAGCCAGTCCGGCACGGTGGACGCCAGGCTCAGCGCGACCACGTAGTCCTCGCCCAGCGCCGTGCGCAGCGCGTCGTTGGCCGCGGTCTGCGCCTCCAGGCTGGGCAGGCGCACCAGCATGCTGTCCGCCTCGGCGTCGATCTCCTTGGGCTGCACGCCCGTGCCCTTCAACGCGGCGTCCACGCGGCCGCGCAGGGCCTCGTCGATGGCGAAGCCGCGGTTGGCGGTGATCTGCACGGAAGGGTCCTGCGGGTACAGGTTGGGCAGCGCGTACAGCGTGCTGGCCAGCACGACCAGCAGGATGACGACGTATTTCCAGCGTGGGAATTCAAGCATCGGGGCGGTCCGCACAGGCCCGGTCCGGGCATGCGCTCAGCAGGTGGTTCGGAAAACGGCGGGAATCCGCCCCGCCGCGGGCGGCGGAGCGGACGCGGCGGATCAGGCGGACTTCAGCGTGCCCTTGGGCAGCACGTTGCCCACGGCGGCCTTCTGCACGCGCACGCGCACGTTGTCGGCCACTTCCAGGGTGACGAAGTTGTCGCCGATGTCGGTGACGGTGCCGGCGATGCCGCCGGAGGTGATGACCTCGTCGCCTTTGGACAGCTTGTCCAGCATGGCGCGGTGTTCCTTGGCGCGCTTCATCTGCGGGCGGATCATCAGGAAGTACATGATGGCGATCAGCGCGATCGGCATCAGCAGGCCGAAGCCGCCCAGGCCCTGCGGGGCCGGAGCGGCCTGCGCGAACGCCGGCACGGCGAAGAATTCAAGCAGATTCATGGACTTATCCATTCAGTGTCGAAAGCAGCCGGGAATTATGCCATGCGAAGGCTCCCCCCGGGCGCGGCCATGCGGCGGCCGGCGGGCTAGAGACCGCGGCCGCCCCGGATGGTTCCCCGCCCGGGTCGCGGCCGATGCCGCGCATCGCCCGGCGACTCGGCAGCAGCCCCACTCGCCTTCGCCCCCTGTAGGGGCTTCAGCCCCGACCACGGACTCGAAAAGCAGAAGACACGGATCAACGCGAATGAACGCGGACAGGGCTTGGGAACCTTGATTCCGCTTTATCCGCGCTCATCCGCGTCGATCCGCGGCCGAAGGGTTTTCCAGCCGTGCGGTCGGGGCTGAAGCCCCTCCTACAGGGAGGTCCGGGGCGGGGCGTCCAGGCCGCGGGCGGCGTAGAAGCCGGCGCGGAAGTCGGCGAAGCGGCCCTGTTCGATGGCCGCGCGCATCCGCGCCATCACCTGCTGGTAGTACCAGAGGTTGTGCAGGGTGCCCAGCATCGGCGCCAGCATCTCGTTGCAGCGGTCCAGGTGGCGCAGGTAGCTGCGGGTGAAGCCGTTGCGGCAGGCGTAGCAGCCGCAGCCCGGCTCGATCGGCTGCAGGTCGTGCTCGTACTTGGCGTTGCGGATGCGCACGGTGCCGAACGAGGTGAAGTAGTGGCCGTTGCGCGCGTTGCGGGTTGGCATGACGCAGTCGAACATGTCCACGCCGCGCGCCACCGCCTCCACCAGGTCCTCCGGCCGGCCCACGCCCATCAGGTAGCGCGGCCGGTCCGGCGGCAGCAGCGGATGCACGTGGTCGAGCATCGCGTTGCGCTCGGCCTCGGTCTCGCCCACCGCCAGGCCGCCGATCGCGTAGCCGTCGAAGCCGATCGCCTTCAGGCCCTCGGCCGAGCGCGTGCGCAGGTCCGGGTGCACGCCGCCCTGCACGATGCCGAACAGCGCGGCGTCGTTGCCCTCGTGGGCGCGCTTCGAGCGTTCGGCCCAGCGCAGCGACAGTTCCATCGACCGTTCGACCACGCGCGGGTCCACCGGCCTGCAGTCCACGTTCACCGGCGGGCACTCATCGAAGATCATCACGATGTCCGAGCCCAGCACGCGCTGGATGTGCATGCTCTCCTCGGGGCCGAGGAATACCTTGCCGCCGTCCACCGGCGAGGCGAAGGTCACGCCCTGCTCGGTGATCTTGCGGCGGTGCGCCAGCGAGAACACCTGGAAGCCGCCGGAATCGGTGAGGATCGGCTTGTCCCAGCGCGCGAAGCCGTGCAGCCCGCCGTGCTCCCCGATCACCTGCAGGCCCGGCCGCAGGTACAGGTGGAAGGTGTTGCCGAGGATGATCTCGGCGCCGAGGTCCGCGATGTGCTCCGGCAGGATGCCCTTCACCGAGCCGTAGGTGCCCACCGGCATGAACGCCGGCGTCTCGATGGTGCCGCGCGGGAACGCCAGCCGGCCGCGGCGGGCGGTGCCGTCGGTCCCCAGCAGGTCGAAGGCCATGCGGCTCATGCGGCCACCGCGCCGCGATGCCCAAGGCCGCCATGCCCGGGCCCGCACCCGTCACGCCCGCGCCCGCCGTCATTCCCGGCATCGTCATTCCGGCGCAAGCCGGAATCCATTTTGATCTTGGCTCTTGCCGTCACCAGCAACGGCAACGGCAAAATGGATTCCGGCTTGCGCCGGAATGACAGTGTCGAGGGGGTGGACGGTGCCGGGGCGGCGCCTGCGTGGCTCATTCGTCGTGCTCCGGGAACAGCAACATCGCGTCCCCATAGGAAAAGAACCGGTACCGCTCGCGCACCGCGTGTTCGTAGGCGGCCAGCACCCGCGCCTTGCCGGCGAAGGCGCTGACCAGCATCAGCAGCGTGCTTTCCGGCAGGTGGAAGTTGGTGACCATCGCGTCCACGCTGCGGATGCGGTAGCCGGGGAAGATGAAGATCTGCGTTTCGCCCGCGAACGGCTGCAGGTCGGCGTCGCCGGCCTCGTTGCGGCGCATCGCCGATTCCAGCGCGCGCACGACCGTAGTGCCCACCGCGATCACGCGGCCGCCGCGGGCGCGCGCGGCGCGCACCTGCTCGACCAGCGCCGCGCCCACGTTGAGCCACTCGCTGTGCATGCGGTGCTCGCGGATGTCGTCCACGCGCATCGGCTGGAAGGTGCCGGCGCCGACGTGCAGCGTCACGTGGCCGAACTCCACGCCGCGCGCGCGCAGCGCGGCCAGCAGCGCGTCGTCGAAGTGCAGGCCGGCGGTCGGCGCCGCCACCGCGCCGAGTTCGCGCGCGAACACGGTCTGGTAGCGCTCGTCGTCGTCCTGCCCGGGCTCGCGCTGGATGTACGGCGGCAGCGGCAGGCGGCCGGCCTTCTGCAGCCAGCTCTCCAGCGCGCCGGGGACGTGGAAGCGCAGGCGGTAGAACTCGCCGTCGCGGCCCAGCACCTCCGCCTCGCCGCCGGCGTCCAGGCGGATGCGGCCGCCCGGCTTGGGCGACTTGCTGGCGCCGATCTGCGCGCGCGCCGCGTTCTCCGGCAGCAGCCGCTCGATCAGGATCTCCACCCGCCCGCCGCTCTCCTTCTGGCCGAACAGCCGCGCCGGGATCACCCGGGTGTCGTTGAACACCAGCAGGTCGCCCGGCCGCAGCCATTCCGGCAGGTCGCGCACGCGGCGGTCCGCGAACGGCGCCCCGCCCGGCGGCACCACCAGCAGCCGGCTGGCCGAACGCTCGGGCAGCGGCGCCTGGGCGATCAGCGCCTCGGGCAGGTCGAAATGGAAATCGGACTTCTTCACGGTCGGGGCCTTGCGGGGGCGTGCATTGTACGTGAGGCCGCCGCCGTCCCCTGGCGGTGCCGGCCGCCGGGCCGGGCCGCGCGGCGGCGCATGGCCGCCGTCGGGAAACCGCCCGCAGGGCCGGTTCGGCATGGGCCTCGGACGTCGACCGGCGCTAGCGCTCGAACTTGGTCGACAGCACGATGGACGAGGTGGTGCGCTCCACGCCCTCGAGGGCGCCGATGCGGTCGGTCAGCAGGTCCATGTCGCCGACGCTGGGCACCGCGCCGATCGCGATCAGGTCGTGGCTGCCGCTGACCGAATGCAGCACGCGCAGTTCCGGCATCGCGCGCAGGGCCGCGACCACCGAGGTCATCTGCTTGGGATGCACCGCGATCATGATGTGCGCGCGCAGGTGGCTGCGGTCGTATTCGTCGTGCACGCGCACGGTGTAGCCGCTGATCACGCCCTCGCGCTCCAGCCGCTCGATCCGGCTCTGCACCGTGGTGCGCGAGAGGTTCAGGCGACGCGCGATCTGGGCGGTGGATGCCCGCGCGTTCTCACGCAGCATCGAGAGGAGTTGCTGGTCAGCGTCGGTGAGCTTCATTGCACGGGCCGCGTTTCGTCGAATCGACGAAATATCCTCTAAATCCGCGCAGATCACAACTGTCAAACGACGAATTTATCCCGATAATAAAGGTTTGCCGTTTCCCGCCGGAGGATTCCCATGGCCCTGACCGATCACCTCGCCCCGTTGCGCGCCCATCCGGGCCAGCGCCTGACCCATGGCCTGGACGACGCCACCGTCGAACGCCTGGCCAAGGGCCATCCCGACCTGGTCGCCGCCGTCGAGGCCGCGGTCGCCGAGCACGCGCGCCTGAAGGACGAGTTTGCCGAGCTGTTCGACCTGGACGAGGCCGAGCAGCTGCGCGCGGTGCAGGCCGGCTACGTCAACTTCTACGCCGACGACGCGGTGAACCCGTACATCGCGCTGGCCGCGCGCGGCCCGTGGGTGGTCACGCTCAACGGCGCCGTGCTGTACGACGCCGGCGGCTACGGCATGCTCGGCTTCGGCCACACGCCCGCCGCCGTGCTGGAAGCGATGGCCCGCCCGCAGGTGATGGCCAACATCATGACTCCCAGCCTGTCACAGCTGCGCTTCGATCGCGCCCTGCGCAAGGAGATCGGCCACACCCGCGGCGGCTGCCCGTTCGCGAAGTTCCTGTGCCTGAACTCCGGCTCCGAGTCGGTCGGCCTGGCCGCGCGCATCGCCGACATCAACAGCAAGCTGATGACCGATCCGGACGGCCGCCACGCCGGCCGCACGATCAAGCGCATCGTGGTGAAGGGCAGCTTCCACGGCCGCACCGAGCGCCCGGCGCTGTATTCGGATTCCTCGCGCAAGTCGTACCAGCAGCACCTGGCCAGCTACCGCGGCGAGGATTCGGTGATCGCGATCCCGCCCTACGACGTGGACGCGCTGAAGCAAGCCTTCGCCGACGCCGAGGCCAAGGGCTGGTTCGTCGAGGCCGTGTTCCTGGAGCCGGTGATGGGCGAAGGCGACCCCGGCCGCTCGGTGCCGCCGGCGTTCTACGCCGCCGCGCGCGAACTGACCCGCAGCCACGGCAGCCTGTTCCTGGTGGATTCCATCCAGGCCGGCCTGCGCGTGCACGGCGTGCTGTCCATCGTCGACTACCCCGGCTTCGAAGGCCTGGAGGCGCCCGACATGGAGACCTACTCCAAGGCGCTGAACGCCGCGCAGTACCCGATGTCGGTGCTGGCGGTGAACGAGCGCGCCGCCGGCCTGTACCGCAAGGGCGTGTACGGCAACACCATGACCACCAACCCGCGCGCGCTGGACGTGGCCTGCGCCACCCTGGGCCAGCTGACCCCGCAGGTGCGCGAGAACATCCGCAAGCGCGGCGCCGAGGCCGTGGCCAAGCTGCAGCAGCTGCAGTCCGAGCTGGACGGCCTGATCACCAACGTGCAGGGCACCGGCCTGCTGTTCTCCTGCGAGCTGTCGCCGGCGTTCAAGTGCTACGGCGCCGGTTCCACCGAGGAATGGCTGCGCATGCATGGCCTGAACGTCATCCACGGCGGCGCCAACTCGCTGCGCTTCACCCCGCACTTCGCCATCGACGGCGAGGAGCTGGACCTGCTGGTCGGCATGGTCGGCAAGGCGCTGCGCGAGGGGCCGCGGTTGTCGCAGGCCGCCGCGGCCTGAGGCCGGCGGACATCGGACGTTGGACGAAAAAGGCGGGCTTCGGCCCGCTTTTTTCTTGCCCGGGTTCCACGACGCCCGGAGCGCCCCTGCAGGAGGGGCTTCAGCCCCGACCTGATGGCGTGCGGTCGGGGCTGAAGCCCCTCCTGCATCCGCGGAAGCCGGTTGCGGCTCAGCGCTGGCCTTCGGGCTCGGCGGCGGCGAAGCGCTCCAGCGATCCGCGGATCAGCGCCTTCGCTTCGGCCGCATCGCCGTAGCCGTTCAACCGCACCGGATTGCGTCCCTTCGGCAGGTCCTTGTAGACGCGGAAGAAAGCCTCGATGCGGTCGCGCTCGATCTGCGGCAGGTCGGCCAGGTCGCGGATCGTGCTGTAGGTGGGATCGATCTTGTCGGTCGGCACGCCGATGATCTTCTCGTCGCGCTCGCCGTCGTCGAGCATGCGCAGCACGCCGATCGGCCGGAACTTCACCAGCACGCCCGGATGCAGCGGCTCGCGCGTCAGCACCAGCGCATCCAGCGGGTCGCCGTCGCCGGCCAGCGTGCGCGGCATCGAGCCGTAGTTGGCGGGGTACGCCACCGGCATCGACTGGAAGCGGTCGACGTAGACCAGCCCTTCGTCGTTGATCTCGTACTTGGTGAAGCTGCCGGCGGGAATCTCCACCGCCAGCAGGACTTCCTCCGGCGCCACCTTGGGCTGCTGGGCGAGAAAGGGATGGCGGATGTGCGGTTCGCGCGCGGAAGCGGCGGCGGCAATGGCGAACAGGGCCGCGGCGAACAACGTCGGCAAGGGTTTCGTCATGAGCGTTCCCGTGGTTCGTGCAGGAGGGGCTTCAGCCCCGACCTGCTGTTTCCGGATGCCGGTGGTCGGGGCTGAAGCCCCTCCTACAGGTCCTTATTCCCAGCAGCGGTCGGTGCGGCCCTTCAGGGTTTCCGCGCGGGTGCAGCGGCGTTCTTCGATGCGCCCCTCGGCGTGTTCGACCAGGCGCTTGCCCGCGGCGCCTTCGTCCACCAGGTCGAACGCATCGTAGAGCCGCCCCGTCGCCGTCCGCGCCTCGTAGCGCAGGCGCGTGCCGTCGAAGCGCAGCACCTGGAACAGCTGCGTGTCTTCCGCGACCGGCCGCATCGTCGTGCGCGCCCGGTCCGACAGCCGGTACTGCTTGGCGCCGGCGACCGAGACCACGAACACCGGCGTCGGCGCCGCCTCCTTCAAGCGGCCGTAGACGTGGTCGTGCCCCTGCAGCACCAGGTCCACCCGGTGCTTGCGGATGACCGGCAGCAGGTGCTGGCGCAGCAGCGCGTTGTCGCGGCCCTCGCGCGGCGAGAAGAACGGCTGGTGGGTCAGCACGATGTTCCAGCGGCGCGGGTTGGACGCCAGCGCACCGTCGAGCCACGCGGCCTGCGCCTTCGCCGTGCCCAGGTCCAGCGCCGAGGTGCCGTCGACCACCACCACGCGCACGTCCTGGTAATCGAACCAGTACGTGGTCCGCGGCGCCTGCGCCGCACCGTTGCCGGGCAGCGCGAACGTCACCGGCCAGTGCGCGCCCAGCACGCGGCGCTCCTGCGGCGTGTCCTCGAACGCCTCGAAATACTCGTGGTTGCCCGGTGCCGGCGCGACGACGAGCGAAGTCGGCAGGCGCTCGTTCGACTCGAACCACTCGCCCCACTCGGTGTCGTCCTCGCCGTCGCCGCCGCTGACCAGGTCGCCCGCGTACAGCGCCAGCCGCGCGTCCGGCGCGTGCCGCATCGCCTCGCGCACCACGCGCGTGGTCAGGCTGACGTTCTTGTTCTGGGTGTCGCCGAAGTAGAGCAGCGTCAACGGCGCGCCCTCGCCCGCGGCCGTGCGCGTGTGGTGCCAGGCGCTCCAGGTGCGGTCGCCCTGCACGCGCCACGCGTACAGCGTGTCCGGCTGCAGGCCCGCGACGTCGGCACGGTGGTGGTGCGCGATGCCGTTCTCGGTCGCCAGCGCGCGCGTGGCGGCGGTCACCCGGCGCGGCTCGCCCATGTCGGGCGAGTCGCCGGCAATCACGATCTCCAGCAGCGGCGAGGACACCGAGGCGGCCGTGCGCCACGCCACCGCGAATCCGGTGGCCGCGTCCTGCGCCGGCGAGGCCACGATGCGGTCCGGGAAGCCGGTCGGCGCATAACGCACCACGCCCTCCGGCACGCGCGTGTTCGGCTCCGCTTGGCGCGCCGCACCGGCCTGCGCGCTTGCCGCCATGCAGGCCGCGAACAGCAGCGCGCCCAGCAGCCATTTCATCCCGGCCATCCCCGTGCGCTTCATTCGGCGCGGCACGCCGGCAGCGACAGCGCCTGTGCGATGTCGCGCCAGTCGAAGGCCGCGACCGCCTGGTCGTCGTCGACCGCGTAGAAGACGCCCTGCGGGAAACGCGTGTCCGCGCTCTGGTCCAGCCAGACGCCGTCGGTGTTGGCGGTCTTGTTGCCCGCGAAAGCGCCCTTGTACGCCAGCGTCGCGCGGTCGAACACGTGGAACAGGCTGCGGTCCTTGAACTGGTCGGTGGCGATCCACCAGCCGCCGCCGTCCGCGCACCGCGCCAGCGCCATGCCCTCGGCCTGCGCCTTGAACAGGCCGGCGCCGATGTCGCGGCCGCGGTAGCGGCCTTCCAGGTCGTATTCGCGCAGGCGCGTGCCGACCGCGACATCCTCTTCCGCCAGCAGCAGGCGGTCGTGGGCCGCGTCGCCGAACACCGACTCCGCGATGCGGACGGCGCCGGCCTCGCCGGTGTCGCCGAAGGCGCCGGCCAGGTCCGCCTTCCAGCCGCCATCGGCGCGGCGCAGGTGGTAGCGCTTGAAGCGCTGGCCCAGCTCGGCCAGCGGTGGCGGCAGGTCCTCGTCCTGCGGCGACATGTAGTTGTCGCTGACGACGACCTCGTAGCCGTCCTGCTGCGGACGCACCCACAGGCCATAGGGCTGCCTGAGGTCTTCTGCGCCGAACGCCAGCAGCGGAGCGAAGCCGGGCAGCTGGAACACCTGCACGCGCCGGTTGTCGCGTTCCACCACCAGCACGAGATCGTCGACCACCGCGATGCCGTTCGGCCGCCGCATCTGCCCCGGCGCCGTGCCGGGCCCGGACACCGTGCGCAACGGCGCGCCGGTGGCGCCGTCGTAGACCACCAGCCGGTGGGTGTCCTTGGCCGTGGCGATCAGCCAGCGCGCGCCGTCGGGCGCCCGCCAACTGGCGGGCGAATCGACGTTCTCGGCGGGCGTGGCGGCGGTGACGAAGGCCTCCGGCACCACGACGTGCGGAATCTCCGCCCCGGCGAGCAACGGCTCCTTTTCGGCGGCCTCGTCCGGCTCCTTCGCGCGCGCCTGCGCGCCGGCCTCCGTGGCGATGGCCGCGGGCGCGTCGGGCCTGCCGCCGCAGGCGGCGATCAACAGCGGAACGGCAAGCAAGGCAAGGCGTGGTTTCACCGGGTTCCCCATGGCATGGCGTCAACAAACTGCCATGTTCTACGCAGGCTTCGTGACGCTTTCGTGTCAGGCGACGACGCGCGCATACCCGTCATCGCACGGGAACCCGCGTGTCATGTTTCCGCCACGTGACGCGCTTACAAAGTGGCGTTTACTTTCGTCACGGGGACGACACACGATGAAACGCAATGCCTTGGCCGCCGCGCTCGCGCAGGCGATGTTCTGCGCTGTCCTGCTGCCGGCCAGCTTCGCCGCCGGCGCCCAGAACCAGGCGCCCGACGCCGGCACGGCGGGCGATCCCAAGCAGCTGGACACGGTGGTGGTGCAGGCCGAGATCGCCTACCGCAACCGCACCGACGACACCGCCCCCGCCCTGGTCTACGACCTGGAATACTTCCAGCGCTTCGAGCCCAACACCGTCGGCGACATGCTCAAGCGCGTGCCCGGCGTCGGCTTCGTCGGCTCGGACATCATGGAGTTCGACGGCGCCCAGCTGCGCGGCCTGCCCGGCGGCTACACCCAGGTGCTGATCAACGGCAAGAAGGTGCCCGGCGCCGGCGACGACCGCTCGTTCTGGGTCGACCGCATCCCGGCGGAAATGGTCGACCGCGTCGAGATCCTGCGCAGCAACAGCGCCAACCGCAGCGGCGACGCCATCGCCGGCGCGATCAACATCGTCCTGCGCGACGCCTACGAGTTCGACGGCAGCTACCTCCGCGTCGGCGTAAACCGCTGGTACGACGGCGAAGTGAACCCGACCTTCGGCGCGGTGACCAGCGGCGAGGCCCTGGGCGGCCGCATCCTGGCCGGCATCAACGTGCAGGACCGCTACCGCGCCAAGCTGAAGCGCTCGGACCGCTTCGAAGACCCGTCGATGCAGGAACTGGTCAGCTGGGAAGACCAGACCGAGGTCAAGGACGGCCGCGACTACTCCGCCAACCTGTCCTACACCGCCAACGTCGGCGAGACCGGCCGCCTCAGCATCGACGGCTTCTACGTCAAGACCGACCGCGACGTGACCGAAGTGTCCTTCGAGGAAGAGTACGACGACGGGGACGTGATCACCGCCGATGTCCCCGGCCTGGCCACCGTCGACCAGGCCAACTGGGGCGTGGGCCTGGAATACCGCTTCGACATGGCCGGCGGCACCACGAAGTTCGAGATCGACCACGCCCGCTTCAGCGACAAGAGCTGGGAAAGCGAGCAGGCCCACGCCTACGAGAACGGCGACTGGGACGAATCCGAGGCCGAAGCCGAGTACATCGACGCCAAGGACACCGAGAGCAGCGTCAAGATCGCGCACAAGCGCCCGGCCGGCGCGGCGGAGATGGAGTTCGGCGTCGAATACCGCCGCAAGAAGCGCGACTTCGCCTTCACGACCTACGCGTGGGAGGCCGAGGACGAAGGCGACCCGGTGGTCTACGAGCTGGACGGCACCGTCGCCAGCGTGATCGAGGAAAAGCGCCTGGACCCGTACATCCAGTTCAACGGCAAGGCGGGCATCCTGTCGTGGGAAGCCGGCCTGCGCTACGAGACCACCCGGTCCGACATCCGCTACATCGAGGACGGCGACGTGGAAGGCAGCGCCGGGAAGGACTACGACGAACTGCTGCCGTCCGCGCACCTGCGCTGGGACCTGACCGATGCCGACCGCCTCAGCCTGTCGCTGGCCAGGAGCGTCAAGCGACCGAACTTCAACGAGCTGATCCCGGCGCTGCTGGACGGCGAGTTCGGCGACAACGACTACATCGGCAACCCCCGGCTCGACCCGGAGACTGCCAACGGCATCGACTTCGGCTACGAGCGCCGCCTGGGCAGGAAGGGCGTGGTCGGCGTCAACCTCTTCTACCGCGACGTCAAGAACCTGATCGAACTGGTCAACACCGGCGCGCCAAGCGAGGACGCGCGCGACACCTGGGAAGATCTGGTCGACGACGGCGACTACGCCACCGTCGAGGAAGCGATGGCGGCCGAACCGGCGGAGAGCTGGGTGTTCACCTCGGCCAACGTCGGCGACGGCAAGGTCTACGGCATCGAGTTCGACCTGTCCACGCCGCTGGACGCGTTCGGCCTGGACAACACCGGCGTGTTCCTGAACTACGCCTACGTGAAGTCCAAAGTCGACGACTTCCTGGGCGAGCGCCGCTTCAACGACCAGGCCCGCTCGGTGTTCAACATCGGCTTCATCCAGGACCTGCCGACGCTGGGCGCCAGCTTCGGCGTGAGCTACCGCAAGCAGGGCGACGCCTACAGCCGCGTGCTGTCGGAGGAAGTGCTGGTCAGGTACGGCAAGGACCTGGAAGCCTTCGTCGAGAAGCGCTTCGGCAAGAACGTGTCGGTGCGCCTGACGGCCGCCAACCTGCTGGACGCGTCGAAGGACGAGTTCTTCCACAAGTTCGACAACCTGGCCGACCAGATCGACCGCGACTACGACGAATACGAACTGGAAACCGAAGAGGCCGGCCCGAGCTACCAGCTGGTGATGCGCTGGGCGTTCTGAGCGGCGCCCGCCATCGATCCGGGGGAGGATGGCGCATGCCGCCCCCCCCAACTTCCCTGTGGGAGCGACGTCAGTCGCGATCGGGACACCAAGGAAGCTTCAGACGCGGATCAACGCGGATGAACACGGATAAAGCGATTCGCCTCGATCCGCTGCTCCCGCTCCGGTCCGCGTCGAAATGTTTTTTCTTGAGACAACCGCCGCAACCGCACCTCCGGTACCCGCATCGCCAGCCAGCTCCCTGTAGGAGCGACGTCAGTCGCGACCGCGAAGCCGAAAAAACAGTCACCCCGGATCACGCGGACGAGCACGAATGAAGCCCATCGCCTTGATCCGCTCTTTCCGCTTCGATCCGTGTCGAAACAACACTTCGGCCCGATCCGCTAGCCCGGGCCAATCCTTGAGCCAAAGGCCCTTCATGTTCCGCGGTCGCGACTCACGTCGCTCCTACAGGGAGGCAGGGAAGCAGGGAGGATGCTTGCCTCCCGTGCGCGGACGCGACCGGTAGAGGCGGCTGGCCCGGGCCCACCCTGCCGCCCGCCCCGCAATCGCCTACCCGCCCCGCGCCGTTTGTTGCAGACTTCACGCAAACGCCCACGGAGCCGCCCATGAACGTCGTCGAAGTCCGCCATCCGCTCGTCCAGCACAAGATCGGCCTGCTGCGGAACGCCGGGCTGAACACCAAGGACTTCCGCGAACTGGTCACCGAGCTGGGCACGCTGCTGGCCTACGAGGCCACCGCCGACCTGGAACTGACGAGCGAGACGATGGCGGGCTGGGCCGGCCCGGTGCAGGTGAAGAAGATCGCCGGCGCCAAGATCACCCTGGTGCCGATCCTGCGCGCCGGCCTGGGCATGCTGCCCGGCGTGCTGGCGCTGATCCCCACCGCGCGCGTCAGCGTGGTGGGCCTGCAGCGCGACGAGGAAACCCTGCAACCAGTGCCCTACTTCGAGAAACTCACCGGCCGCCTGGAAGAACGCGACGCGCTGATCCTCGACCCGATGCTGGCCACCGGCGGCACCCTGATCGCCACCATCGACATGCTCAAGCGCGCCGGCGCCAAGCGGATCAAGGGCATCTTCCTGGTCGCCGCGCCCGAGGGCCTGGAGGCGCTGGAAGCCGCGCACCCCGACGTAGAGGTCTACACCGCTGCCATCGACGAACGCCTCAACGACAAGGGCTACATCCTGCCCGGCCTGGGCGACGCCGGCGACCGCATCTTCGGCACCCGCATCGGCTAATCCATCCCCTCCGTGTGGGAGCGACGTAAGTCGCGATGGGAATGCCTGGAAGGCGTTGGAGTCGGATCGACGCGGATGAACACGGATGAAGCGATTCGCCCTGATTCGCTACCCCACCCCGATCCGCATCGAGTAGCTTTAGCCCACGACCGTATCCCCAACCTTCACCTCAACCGACCGCCCCTGTAGGAGCGACGTAAGTCGCGACCGGAACCTGGAAGAACACGAAACGCCGATCAACGCAGATAGGCGCAAATAAAGCCTCTCGCTTCGATCCGCCGTTTCCGCCCTGATCCGTGTCGAAACGCCTCCCCGTCGCGACTCACGTCGCTCCCACAAGAAGGGCGCAAGGGTAAGGACAGTCACGCCACCAGCGCGCGGGCGTGCAGTTCCGGCACTTCGTGGGCGACGCCGAACCTGCCGCGCTCGTCGCGGGTGACCTGCGCGAGGGCGCAGCCCAGGTCGTGAGTGAAGAACAGGCGCACGTTGCGCGCCAGCTTGTCTTCGAGGAAGGCGTGCTTCTCGTCGATCAGCAGTTCGGCGTTGCGGTCGTAGCCCATGGTGATCGGCACGTGCACCCACGAGCGGCCGGGGATCAGGTCGGCGCAGAACACCACGCCGCCATGCGGCCGGCCTTCCACGCGCTCGGGGCCGACGATCTCGGCCAGCATCAGTCCCGGCGTGTGGCCGTCGCTGAAGCCGAAGCGCACCGCGTCGCCCAGCGCCTCCGAACGTTCGCCGGCGACGAGTTCCAGCCGCCCGCTGGCTTCCAGCAGCGGCTGCAGCTCGGGGATGAAGCTGGCGCGGTCGCGCGGGTGCGGCCGCAGCGCGCGCCGCCAGTGCTCGGCGCCGACCACGTAGGTCGCGTTCGGGAACAGCAGCTCCGGCTCGCGCCCTTCCTGCCAGGGCGCCAGCAGGCCGCCGGCGTGGTCGAAGTGCAGGTGGCTGAGCACCACCACGTCGATGTCCTCGTGCGAGAAACCGGCCTCGCGCAACGAGTCCAGCAATACGTGGCGCTCCTCCTGCACCCCGAAGCGCTCGCGCATCCTCGGGTTGAAGAACGCGCCGATGCCGGTCTCGAACAGCACCGTCCTGCCGTTCAACGGCTGCGCCAGCAGCGCGCGGCAGGCCAGTTCGATGCGGTTCTGCGCATCCGGCGGCGACCACCGCTCCCACATGGCGCGCGGCGCGTTGCCGAACATCGCCCCGCCATCGAGTTTCTGGGAATTGCCCAGCAGCGACCAGAGTTTCATGGGGCGGATTCTACGCCTGCGGCATACCTCCGGCATCCCGTAGGAGCGCCCCATGGGCGCGATGCTTTTGCATAGATGACGGGAAGAGCATCGCGCCCATGGGGCGCTCCTACGACGGGGGGTCAAGGGCCGGCGGTCGTCTCCACCTTGGCCGCGCCGACCGGGTTGCGCGGGTCGCTGCCGCCGCGCAGGGTGTTGGCGGCCTTGTTCCACTCCACTGTCTGCAGGTTGCCCCAGACGTGGCTGGAGCCGCGGCCGCCCTGCGCGGTGTTGCCCGGCACCTTGAAGTGGTGGCCCATCGCTTCCAGCGTCCGCTGGGTGGCGGGGCTGAGCGCGTCGGTCTCCATCTCGATCAGGTCCGGCATCCACTGGTGGTGGAAGCGCGGCAGCGCGGCGACCGGCTGCGGGTCCAGGCCCGCGTCGTAGCCCAGCACGCCCAGCAGCACCATGGTGATGATGCGGCTGCCGCCCGGCGTGCCCAGCACCGCGACCTTCTCCGGCGATTCCATGAACGTCGGCGTCATCGAGCTGAGCATGCGCTTGCCGGGCCTGGGCGCGTTGGCCTCGTAGCCCATCACCCCGAAGGCGTTCGGCGTGCCGGGCTTGAGCGCGAAGTCGTCCATCTCGTTGTTCAGCAGCACGCCCGTGCCCGGCGGCACCAGGCCCGAACCGTACAGCAGGTTGACCGTCTGGGTGGCGGCGACGCGGTTGCCTTCGGCATCGATGATGGAGAAGTGGGTGGTTTCCTCGTCCTCCAGCGGCGTCTGCTGGCCGGACAGCTGGTCGCTGGGCGTCGCCTTCTGCGGATTGATGGTCGCGCGCAGGCCGGCGGCGTAGTACGGGCTGGTCAGCGTCTTCATCGGGATGTCGACGAAGTCCGGATCGCCCAGGTAGAAGGTGCGGTCGCGGAACGCGCGGCGCATCGACTCGACGATCAGGTGCGTGCGCTGCGCCTCGTCCAGCTTGTCCAGTTCGTAGGCGTCCAGGATCTGCAGCATCTGCGCCAGCGCCACGCCGCCGGACGACGGCGGTGGCGCGGTGGTCACCTGCCAGTCGTTGTACTTGAACGTCAGCGGCTCGCGCTCGCGCACCGTGTAGCCGGCCAGTTCCTGCGCCGTCCACCGGCCGCCCTCGGCCTTCACGCCGGCCAGCAGCAGCTTGGCCGTCTCGCCGCGGTAGAAGCCGTCGAAGCCCTGCGCCGCCAGCCGTTCCAGCGTGCGCGCCAGGTCGGGCTGGCGGAAGATGTCGCCTTCCTGGATGGGCTTCCCGTTCGCCAGGAACACCGCGCGCGTGCCCTTGTAGCGCTCCATCACGTCGCGGCGCGCCTGGTAGCCGCGCGCCATCCGCGCGTACACCGGGAAGCCTTCGCGCGCCACCCGGATCGCCGGCGCCAGCGAGGTCTTCAGCGGCACGCGGCCGTATTTTTCCGCCAGGTGCACGAACGCGGCCGGCAGGCCGGGGATGCCGGCCGCCCACGGCCCGTTCTCGGCGCGGTCGCGGTCGAATTCGCCGTTGGCCAGCAGGTATTTGTCGGGCGTGGCGGCCGCCGGCGCGGTCTCGCGCGCATCGATGAAGACGTCCTTGCCGGTCCTGCCGTCGTGCAGCAGGAAGAAACCGCCGCCACCCAGGCCGGAGCTGATCGGTTCCACCACCGACAGCGTGGACGACACCGCGATCGCGGCGTCGAACGCATTGCCGCCCTGCGCGATGACGTCCAGCCCCGCCTGCGTGGCGAGCGCGTGTGCGCTGGCGATGGCGGTGCCGGGGGGATGGGGCGGGGCCTTGCCGCCGTCGGCGGCCGGCGCGGCGAAAACCGGGGAGACGAACAACAGCAGTGCGAACAGACGGCGATGGATCACGACTTCTCCTGCGCGGGGACCGGGGCGAAGCATACCGCCGGCGCGATCGTCACCCGGCCTGGAGCCTGAGCATCTTCGCCAGCAGTTCTTCGTGGGTCTCAGGATACGCCGGATCGGGGTCGATGCACTCCACCGGGCACACGACGACGCATTGCGGTTCGTCATGATGGCCGACGCACTCGGTGCAGCGCGCCGGATCGATCACGTAGATCGTCTCGCCCATCGAGATGGCCTGGTTCGGGCAGGCCGGCTCGCAGACATCGCAGTTGACGCAGAGCTCGTTGATCTTGAGGGACATGCTACCTGCCGTCGTTCCCGCGGAGGCGGGAACCCAGTGACTTCCGTCGCGGCGTTCGCCGGAGGCACTGAAACCATTCGCCCTGTCGTCGCAGGCGGGCTGCGGAGGTACGACGGGGAGGCGCTGGATCCCCGCCTGCGCGGGAATGACCTTCCGGCAAAGGCGTGGCCGCCGAGGCGGCCACGCGCCGGAAGGTCACTTCGCTTCGACGAACACGTATTCGGCGCTGCTCGGGGCGACGGCCGCCTTCACGCGCTCGCTGTCCTCGGCCTTGCCGATGAAGAGGATGCGCACGCCCTTGAAGGTGTCGGTCTGCACGCCGTCGAACGCGGCCACGGCCAGGTCGGCGATCTTGGCGCTGGACGGCGAACCGAACGCGATCAGGTTGCCGCTGGTCACGCCGCGGGCGACCGCGCCCTTGGCCTGCTCCAGCTGGCGGCCGTACTTGGCCTCGAACTCCGGGTCGGTCTCGGCCGGCAGGTAGTACACGTACGGGGTGTTGGTGATCGTGCCCATGTTGGCGTCGACCACCTTGCTCAGGTACTCCTTCCACGGACCGTCCTCGGTCGTGGCCGGCGCGACCAGCGCGACTTCCGCCGGCTGGGCCGGCGCTTCATCCTGCTTCTTGCACGCCGCGAACGGCAGCACGAGGCAGGCGGTGAGCAGCATGCGGGTTGCGATGTTCTTCATGGGTGTTCCCCCTCCTGTTGGATCTGTTGTCGGAATCGCGGCGCGCTCAGGCGCCTTCCGGATGGTGTTGCCATTGTGCCTTGAGCGCGGCGACCACGGCGGGCGGCACGAACCCGGACACGTCGCCGCCCAGCCGGGCGATCTCGCGCACCAGCGACGACGAGATGAAGCCGTACTGCTCGGCCGGGGTCAGGAACAGCGTCTCGACCTCGGGGATCAGGTGGCGGTTCATGCTGGCCAGCTGGAACTCGTACTCGAAGTCGGACACCGCGCGCAGGCCGCGCAGCAGCACGCCGCCGCCGACGTCCTTGACGAAGTGCGCCAGCAGGCCGTCGAAGCCGCGCACTTCCACGTGCGGGTGCCGGGCCACGGCGTCGCGGGCCAGCTCGACGCGCTGCGCCAGCGGCAGCGCCGGCCCCTTGGCCGGGCTTTCGGCCACGCCGATGATCACCCGCTCGAACAGCGGCGCGGCGCGGTCGATCAGGTCGATATGGCCGTTGGTGATCGGGTCGAACGTGCCGGGGTACACGGCCGTCCGGGTGCGTGCCACAGTCATTCGGTCGTCGCCGGCGTCGGGTCTGGGCGAAGTGTATCAGCCGTGTGAAGACCCGGGGTCCGGTAAAGGGCGTAACGCACGTCCCGGGTCCGGCCCTCGCGGTGCAGCGCCCAGCCGGCCGGCACCACCGGCGCCACCGCCGCCGGCGATTCCACATAGACCTGGGCGCCCGCCGCCAGCCGCGGCGCCAGCGCGGCCAGGGCCCGCTCCCACAGGCCGTCGGCGAACGGCGGATCCAGGAAGACCAGGTCGTACGCGCCGCCGTCGCCGGCCAGCCAGGCCAGCGCGTCCGCGGCCCGCACTTCGGCCTGGGCCTGCGCGGACAGCCGTGCGACCGCCTGCTGCAGCGCGGCGGCCAGACCGGGGTCGCGTTCCACCAGGGTGGCGTGGGCGGCGCCGCGCGACAGCGCTTCCAGCCCCAGCACGCCGGTGCCCGCGAACAGGTCCAGCACCCGCGCGCCGGGCAGCGCCGGCATCAGCCAGTTGAACAGGGTCTCGCGCACGCGGTCGCTGCTCGGCCGCAGGCCCGGGCGGTCCGGCACGGGCAGCTTCGTCCCCCGCCAGCGCCCGCCGATGATGCGCACCTGCCCGGCTCCCTGCGGGGCGTGGGCGGGCGGTGCCGTGCGGGGGCGCGGGTTGCGGGGCATCGTCGAAGCGGCGGCGGAAGGCTCCGCATGATACGTCCCCTGCTCGTTGTAGGAGGGGCTTTAGCCCCGACCGTGGACCAGCCGAGCACACGACAATGAACGCGCCGCAGCGTGCCCAGGATGATGAATCATGGGTGATTTGCCGCCATGGTCGGGGCTGAAGCCCCTCCTACAGGTGCATCGCGGGTTGAAAACCCGTGCGGCACCCATACACCCCTCGCATCGGCCGCCGCGCGCGGCCAGGCAACCGAACCGATGGAGCACGACCGCGATGACCGTTGAGACCCATAAAGAGACGCTGGGCTTCCAGGCCGAAGTGAAGCAGCTGCTGCAGCTGATGATCCACTCGCTGTATTCCAACAAGGAGATCTTCCTGCGCGAACTGGTCTCCAATGCCGCCGACGCCGCCGACAAGCTGCGCTTCGAGGCGCTGAAGGCGCCGGCGCTGCTGGAGGAAGACCCCACCCTGCGCATCCGCATCGCGTTCGACGCCGCCGCCCGCACCGTCACCATCGACGACAACGGCATCGGCATGAGCCGCGACGAGGCCGTCGCCCACCTCGGCACCATCGCCAGGTCCGGCACCGGCGAGTTCCTGCGCGCGCTGTCCGGCGACCAGAAGAAGGACGCCAACCTGATCGGCCAGTTCGGCGTGGGCTTCTACAGCGCCTTCATCGTCGCCGACCGCGTGGACGTGTTCAGCCGCCGCGCCGGCCTGCCCGCCGCCGAGGGCGTGCACTGGTCCAGCACCGGCGAGGGCGACTTCGAGGTCGCCACCGTCGACAAGCCCGAGCGCGGCACCCGCATCGTGCTGCACCTGAAGGACGGCGAGGAAGGCTTCGCCGACGGCTGGAAGCTGCGCGGCATCGTCAAGAAGTACTCCGACCACGTCGGCCTGCCGATCGAGATGCCGAAGGAGCACCACGGCGAGGAGAAGGACGCGCCCGCCGCCCCCGAGTGGGAGGCCGTCAACAAGGCCAGCGCGCTGTGGACGCGGCCGAAGTCCGAGATCAAGGACGAGGAATACGCCGAGTTCTACAAGCACATCGCCCACGACTTCACCGACCCGGCGGCGTGGAGCCACAACAAGGTCGAGGGCAAGCTGGAATACACCTCGCTGCTGTACGTGCCCGGCCGCGCCCCGTTCGACCTGTACCACCGCGACGGCGCCAAGGGCCTGAAGCTGTACGTGCAGCGCGTCTTCATCATGGACCAGGCCGAGCAGTTCCTGCCGCTGTACCTGCGCTTCCTGCGCGGCGTGGTGGATTCGTCGGACCTGTCGCTGAACGTCTCGCGCGAGATCCTGCAGTCCGGCCCGGTGGTGGATTCCATGCGTTCCGCGCTGACGAAACGTGCGCTGGACATGCTGGAGAAGCTGGCGAAGGACAAGCCGGAGGACTACAAGGCGTTCTGGGGCAACTTCGGCCAGGTGCTGAAGGAAGGCCCGGCCGAGGACTACGGCAACCGCGAGAAGGTCGCCGGCCTGCTGCGCTTCGCCTCCACCCACGACGCCTCCGGCGCGCAGAGCGTGTCGCTGGCCGACTACGTGGGCCGCATGAAGGAAGGCCAGCAAAAACTGTACTACCTGACCGGCGAGTCCTACGCGCAGATCAAGGACAGCCCGCACCTGGAGGTGTTCCGCAAGAAGGGCATCGAGGTGCTGCTGCTCACCGACCGCATCGACGAATGGCTGATGGGCTACCTGACCGAATTCGACGGCAAGTCCTTCGCCGACGTCGCCCGCGGCGACCTGGACCTGGGCGCGCTGGACAGCGAGGAAGAGAAGAAGGCGCAGGAGGAAGCGGCGAAGGCCAAGGAAGCGCTCGCCACCCGCATCAAGGCCGTGCTGGGCCTGGACGTGGCCGACGTGCGCGTCTCGCACCGGCTGACCGACTCGCCCGCCATCCTCGCCATGGGCCAGGGCGACCTGGGCGTGCAGATGCGCCAGTTGCTGGAAGCCAGCGGCCAGCAGGTGCCGGAGAGCAAGCCGGTGTTCGAGTTCAACCCGGAGCACCCGCTGATCGCCCGGCTGGATGCCGAGCAGGACGCCAGCCGCTTCGCCGGCCTCACCCGCGTGCTGTTCGACCAGGCCGCCCTGGCCGCCGGCGAGAGCCTCAAGGACCCGGCCGGCTACGTGAAGCGCCTCAACGCGCTGCTGCTGGAACTATCGGCCTGAAGCCAGGAACCCCGTAGGAGCGCCCCATGGGCGCGATGCCTTTCCCCGGATGCCCGGGAAGAGCATCGCGGGCATGGCCCGCTCCTACAGCCGGACATCCCGCCCTGCCCCGTAGGAGCGCCCCATGGGCGCGATGCCTTTCCTCAGAGACCCGGGAAGAGCATCGCGGGCATGGCCCGCTCCTACAGCCCGGACATCCCGCCCTGCCCCGTAGGAGCGCCCCATGGGCGCGATGCCTTTCCTCAGAGACCCGGAAAGAGCATCGCGGGCATGGCCCGCTCCTACAGCCGGACATCCCACCCTGCGCCGTAGGAGCGCCCCATGGGCGCGATGCTTTTCCTCGGAGGCCCGGAAAGAGCATCGCGGGCATGGCCCGATCCTGCGGGACGGGGGTGCGGCCTTCGCCGGTCAGGCTTTCACGTCCAGCAGGCGTCCCAGCGTCTGGTCGGCCACCTTCAGCACGAACAGGTTGGCCCCGGCCATCGTTCGGTAGGTCAGCATCGCCGCCACGTCTTCCAGCGGCGCCGCCGGATCCACCGGCGCCTCGACCTTCGCGGCCGACACCCCGCCACCGGCATCGGCGGACAGCGCCACGCCTTGGCGCACGGCGCCGGGCGTGGCCAGGTTGGCGATGTTGTGCGCCGCGGCCTGCAGGCCGAGCGAGGCGGCGCGCAGGCCCGAGGTGGCGATGCCGGCGATGGCGGTCATGCGGGGCTCCGCGGGTTTCCCGCCCTCGATATCGGCCGCGGGCGACCCCACTTTAGGCCGTGGCCACGGGGCCCTGGTGGCCGGGTGGTAGCATGTCGCCCTCTTCGAGACGCCCCACGCAATGATCGGTTTTTTCCGCCGCAAGAAGCCCCAGGACGGCCAGGACGCCGCCCCGACCCGCCCCAGCACCGAGGACCTCGCCGCCGCCTTCCCGCGCGCGCCGGGCGAGTCGCTGCAGGAACCGGCGGCCTCCCCTTCTCCGCCGCCCGCGCAAGCCCCGGTGCCGCATGCGGATCCGGGCGAGGACGAAGCCGGGCCGGGCCCGGTTGCGGCAAGCGTGGAGGCGTTCCCCGCTCCGAACCCGCCCTCTCCTCCGCAGACAACGGAACCGGAACCGGAACCGAACGGCGCCCCCGCCGCCCCCGCCGGCAAGTCCGGCTGGCGCGACCGCCTGCGCCGCACCAGCGCCGCGCTGGGCCTGGCCGGCCTGTTCACGCGCAACCCGCGCCTGGACGACGACCTGCTGGACGAGATCGAGACCGCGCTGCTGACCGCCGACGTCGGCGTGCCCGCGACCACCGCGATCGTCGAGGACCTGCGCAAGCGGATGAAGGAACGCGAGTTCGCCGATGCGCAGGCGCTGCTGAAGGCGCTGCGCGCCGACCTCATCGCGCTGATCGCGCCGGTCGCCCGGCCATTGGCCATCGACGCCGGCCGCAAGCCCTTCGTCGTGCTGACCGTGGGCGTCAACGGCGTCGGCAAGACCACCACCATCGGCAAGCTGGCGCGCCGCTTCAAGCAGGACGGCCACAGCCTGATGCTGGCCGCCGGCGACACCTTCCGCGCCGCCGCGGTGGCGCAACTGCAGACCTGGGGCGAACGCAACGGCGTGCCCGTGGTCGCGCAGGGCCAGGACGCGGATGCGGCCTCGGTCGCGTTCGACGCGCTGCAGTCGGCCAAGTCGCGCGGCTTCGACGTGCTGATCGCCGACACCGCCGGCCGCCTGCACACCCAGACCGGACTGATGAACGAACTGGGCAAGATCCGCCGCGTGCTGGGCAAGATCGACGAGACCGCGCCGCACGAGGTGCTGATGGTCATCGACGGGACCACTGGGCAGAACGCGCTCTCGCAGCTGCGCCAGTTCCACGCCGCGGTCGGCGTCACCGGGCTGGTGGTGACCAAGCTCGACGGCACCGCCAAGGGCGGCGTGGTGTTCGCGCTGGCGCGCGAGTTCGGCATCCCGATCCGCTACGCCGGCATCGGCGAACGGCTGGAAGACCTGCGCGTGTTCGATGCGGAAGCCTTCGTCGATGCGTTGCTGCCGGAACAGCTAGGAACGAGTGCACAGGAGTGAGGAACGAGTGAAAGCAACGCTCGACTTGCGCACTCCCCGCCTCCCATGACCCACTCCTTGCCCTCGCGCCTCCTGGCCTGGTTCGACCGCCACGGCCGCCACGACCTGCCGTGGCAGCATCCGCGCACGCCGTACCGCGTGTGGCTGTCGGAGATCATGCTGCAGCAGACGCAGGTGGCCACGGTGATCCCGTACTTCCAGCGCTTCGTCCAGCGCTTCCCCGCCCTGCCCGACCTGGCCGCCGCGTCCACCGACGACGTGATGGCACACTGGGCCGGCCTGGGCTACTACGCCCGCGCGCGCAACCTGCACGCCGCGGCGAAGGCCTGCGTCGCGCAGCACGGCGGCGACCTGCCGCGCGACTTCGACGCGCTGCACGCGCTGCCCGGCATCGGCCGCAGCACGGCGGGCGCGGTCCTCGCCCAGGCATGGAACGACCGCTTCCCCATCCTCGACGGCAACGTCAAGCGCGTGCTCGCGCGCCTCCACGGCGTCGGCGGCTGGCCCGGCCTGCCGGCGGTGGAGAAGACGCTGTGGGCGCTGGCCGACGGACACCTCCGCCACGTGCCCGACGGCCGCCTGGCCGACTACACCCAGGCGCAGATGGATTTCGGCGCCACCCTCTGCACCCGCGCCAGGCCGGCCTGCGCGCTGTGCCCGGTGCAGGACGATTGCGTGGCGCGGCGCGAAGGCCTGACCGACGCATTGCCCGCATCCAAACCGTCGAAGGCGCTGCCGGAACGCGAGGCCGTGGCGCTATGGCTGGAGAACGCCGCCGGCGACATCCTGCTGCAACGGCGCCCGGAGACCGGCATCTGGGCCTCGCTGTGGACCCTGCCGCAGGCCGATACCGACAGCGCGCTGCGCGACTGGTTCGCCCGCGAAGTGAAGGGCCATTACGACGCGGCCGAGGAACTGCCGGTGATCGTGCACACATTCAGCCACTACCGCCTGCACCTGCAACCGCTGCGCCTGCGCAAGGTCGCCCTGCGCGACGTGGTGCGCGACAATGGCGACCCGGCACCGGCCCTGCGCTGGGTGGCGCGCGGCGACCTCGCCACGCTCGGCCTGCCCGCGCCGATCCGCAAACTGCTCTCTGCCATCCCCCCTGCGTAGCCGGGGACCCAGTGACTTCCAACAGGATGCCCTCCATGCCTCGCACCGTCTTCTGCCAGTACGAACAACGCGAAACGGAAGGCCTGGATTTCGTGCCCTACCCCGGCGAACTGGGCAAGCGCATCTTCGCGGACATCGGCAAGCCGGCATGGGCGGCCTGGCTGGCCCACCAGACCATGCTGATCAACGAGAACCGCCTGTCGCCGCGCGACCCCAAGCACCGCGCGTTCCTGGAAGCGGAGCTGGAGAAGTTCCTGTTCGGCGGTGGCGCGAACAAACCGGCCGGCTACGTGCCCGCGCAGCCGTAGCCCGGACTGTTCCGTTCACCGAACTCCCGCGGAACCGGACTTGCGCGTCTTCGGACACACCCGTAGAGCCGAGCCAGCTTGGCTCCAGCGCCAGTCACCGCTTGCGCTCCAACCAAGAGCTATGGACTGCGGTTTAACCCGTAGTCCACGCGCCCAGTTACAGCAGGCTGCGCAGGCAGTGCGCCGTGTTGATCATCGCGACCGCCCGGATGCGGTCAGGCTTGCCGGCCGAGGCCTTGCACACGATGGCGTTCCACCGAACGCGAGAGTGCGAAACAGGCCCCACCCTACGATGACGACTTCCGCTCCTCCACCGCCGCCTCGCGCAGTTCCTTCTGGCTGGCGCGCAGCGCCTTCACGTCCAGCGGGCGGATGGTCTGGATGCGGCAAGGGATCTTGATGCCGGCGGTGCCCGCGCCCACCGGGACCACGTCGTCGAAACGCGCGGACACCCGGTTGCCGAACTGGGTGATGGTGATGGCCATGGCGTAGTCCAGGTCCTGGCAGGGGCCGGACAGTTCCAGCAGGTAGCCTTCGCTGGGCTTGGTCCACACGGCCAGGGCGTCGTCGCCCAGCGGGGTCCAGCCGTTGAGGCGGCCGAAGTACTGGAAATCCTTGACGGGTTCGCCCGCGTGGCCGCGGTAGAGGGCGAGCTTCTCGGCGTCGGTCTGCTTGCCGGCGGTGGCGCAGCCGGCCAGCGCGAAGGCCAGCAGGGCAAGGGGGATCAGGCGTTTCATGGCCGGGCTCCTGTGGGTGCGTTCGGGGACTCTCCGGGGTACATGATGCTCCCGGCCACGCCGGCGGGCGCCGCCGGACGGCGCAGGCATTCAGCGCAGGTGCGGCTTGCCATCCCCGCCCCCGATCCGTATCATTTGCCGCCTTCGCACCGGCTCAAGCCGTACCGCGACAAACCTTGGCCGGGTAGCTCAGTTGGTAGAGCAAGGGATTGAAAATCCCTGTGTCGGGGGTTCGATTCCCTCCCCGGCCACCATGTATTTGAAGGGCCTGCAGAAATGCAGGCCCTTTTTCTTTGCTTAACCTCCAAATCGGTTGCCGTAGTATTGCCGTTTGCGAAATGCTGGGCGCCGATCAGGACTGAGCGGCTCTCATGACTGACATCCATCTAACCTCAGCGCCCACCGGCAGCGCGCCCGGAACCGACAATGCCAGCGGTAGGATGACTAGTGAGTTGCGTGTGGCTGATAAAAATACGACCGCGCGTTTGGCTTGCGCGCCCAATTCAAAGAAGCGTCAGACGAGCCGACCCAACGCGGGGGCGATGATTGCGAATGCGACGTAGAATGGCTATGCCGTCGCAGCAGCCTTAACCTCAGGCCCCAACTGCGGCGTGACCGCAGAGGCGGCAATCAGCAGACGCGGTGCTCTATCACCTGCCGGTGGTGCTGCAGCATCCCGTGGATGACGTCGTCTTCGGTGCGACCGGTAGTTCTGTCAGTTCACTGATGATGACGCAGTCAGCATCCACGCCACTCGTGCAACTATGATCACAGCTATCCACAAACGCCGCGCTGCTTCTCTCCAACTCCTGGAGTTCAGCCAACTTGCAACGTATGGAGCAGATCGCGACTACTTGACAGAGAAGAACGCACTTGGAATTATAGTTGGCAGTAGCAACAAACATTCATGATCCATGAGCCGCATCCAGACGGCCAACGCAGCCCCGCCCAACCTATGGCAAGACGCCGAGGCCCTGCATGCCGCGGTGTCCAGCCTTGTCCGCATCTATCAGTTCCGGGACCGGGACAGGATCTGCTGTTACGACATCTCGGTGACCCAGTGCTATGCGCTGGAGGTCCTGGTGGAGCACGGTCCCGCCCGGAGCTCGGAGTTGGCCGAGGCGCTGATGCTCGACAAGAGCACGACCACCCGGGTGGTCGATGCCTTGGTGCGCAAGGGATACGCCGAACGACTGCCAGACTTGGAGGACGCCCGCGCGGTGTCGCTGCGGGTCACCCCGGAAGGACGCCAACTCTACGAGCGGATCAACAACGAGCTGATACAGCAACAGACCGAGCTCCTGTGCGAACTTCCCCCCGAGATCCGCGTCGGCGCCACCGAGCTCATCCAGCGCCTGGCGCGTGCCGCGCAGGCTCGGTTCCTATCGGGCACGAGTGTCGGCGGTTGTGCGCCGGGTTGTGGCACCGGCCCGACCGGAGCCTGCGGCTGACCCCTTTTTTTATCTAAATAGTTGCTACTGACAACATGTATGCAATGGTGACGATCCGTTCCGCCCGATTCGATGATGCCGCCGCGATCGCGGCGATCTACAACCAGAGGATTGCCGAGCGTGGCGCGACCTTCGAGACCACTCCGCGCACCTTCGACGACATTCTCCAGCGGCTGGCGGAGGGCGACCGCTTTCCGCTGCTGATCGCCGTGGAAGCGGACGGTGCCATCATCGGCTGGGCGGGGCTGAGCGCCTATCGCCCGCGTGATTGCTATGCCGGCATCCGGACTGGGGGCAGGTCTACATACGCTGGCGCGCCCCTGGCTGATCCAGCGCTTGTACGGCACCGATGCGGCCGGCCGCTGGAATGGTGAACTCGCCCGCATCCAAGGGTTCGTCCGCGCCGCCGGCCCCGTCGCGGCGAGCCAGGCCTGAGCCTGCCCCTGACTTCCTTTCCACTCGAACGACGTGCATTGCGAGGACTCCATGCTGAAACAGATCACTTCCCGATGGCTGCTCCTGATCGTGGTGACGGCCAGTGTGTCGGCCTTCTTCCTGGCCCTGGCCAAGGGCTGGAACCTCGAGCTGACCGTGGTGGTGTCGACCCTCGCCACACTGGCGATCGCCTTCTTATTCGAACGTGTCATTCCCCATTCCTCGCAGTGGAATGGATTCGGGCCTGATTCCAGAACCGATCTCGTGAGTGCCGCGGTACTCGTCGGACTGGTAGATCCCTTGCTCAAGTACCTGGCGCCGATCGCCGTCGTCGCGCTGTATCGGGTGGCGCCATGGGAAAGCGCCATCGAACTCTTTCCAACGCAGGCGCCGTTCGTGGTGCAACTGATCCTAGCGACCTTGCTGATCGAACTGGGCCGCTACTGGGCGCATCGTTGGCACCATATCCATCCCTACCTATGGCGACTGCACGCGCTGCATCACGGCAGCGAACGGCTGTATGCGCTCAACAACTTCCGGTTCCATCCGCTCAACTACGTCATCAACTTCGCCATGAGCGTTTTCCCGCTGATGTTGCTGGGCATGCCGGGTGACGTTCTGCTCAGTTACTTGGCGGTGAGTCAACCCGTACTGATGCTGCAGCACGCCAACATCGACCTGCGCAGCGGCTGGCTAAACTACGTCTTCAGCACCAACGAAGTCCACCGTTGGCACCATTCGAGCAGGCCCGTCGAAGCGAACCGTAACTACGGCAACGCCTTGATCCTGTGGGACATCCTGTTCGGTACGTTCAAGTATGTGCCTGGCGCGAATCGACCCAAGCGTATCGGCCTATTCTCGGATAGCTTGGGCTATCCGGCCCATAAGAGCTATCTCATGCAGTTGCTTACCATGTTCGGCCCTTCCTGTTGCCGTGCATGAAGCGCCACCCAGGGCAGGATAGGATCGGTCAGCATGGCGTCGAGCAGCGCGTCGTCGCTGAGGGAAATTTTGTCCAGGCCGGGTTCCAAGGATCCTCTCACGGCATCACGTTTGCGAATTGCTCAAGAAGCGCCGCGCCCATATGAGATTCCACCGAGGTTGAACGCATGCCAGTGACAGATCCGTCGCACCTTGCTGGCTTAGAAGGCCGTCTAGGCACTCACTTCTAGGAAGCCGATTCCGGCACCGCCTCCGGCGCCGCCAGCAGCGTGACCGTGATGGTCGTCCCGGCGCCCAGGCGGCTTTCGGCCGAGACGGCGCCGCCGGCGCCCACCACCAGGTCGCGTACCACGGACAGGCCCAGGCCGGCGCCGGCGCCCACGGGCTTGGTGGTGAAGAACGGTTCGAAGACGCGCTTGACCACGTCTTCGCCCATGCCCGCGCCGGTGTCCGTGAACTTCAGGACGATGCCGCGGGTTCCGTCGGCCGTGGCCTGGAGGCGGAACGATCCGCCGAAGGGCATGGCGTGCTCGGCGTTGGCGGCGATGTTCAGCACCATGAGTTCGAACCGGCACTTGTCGAGCTGGATGTCCGGCAGGCCTTCGTCCAGCGCGTACTCCAGTTCCACGAGCGGGTTGAACAGCTGGCGGAGCATGGGCTGGAGGCTGCGGAGCGTGTCGGCGGCATCGAACACTTCGTCCATGTATTCGTCCTGCCGCGCGAACGCGAGCAGCTTGTGCGTCAGGAAGGTTGCCCGCCGGGTGGCCGCCTCGACGCCCTCGAAGGCGCCGCGGGTGGTGTCCAGGTTGTCCGCGCGCAGGCCCTGCCGGGCGTATCCGGAGATGACGGACAGCAGGTTGCCGAAATCGTGGGCCATGCCGCTGGCGAGGCGGCCGACCATCTCCACCTTCTGCGCGTGGATCAGTTGCTCGCGCGCCCGCTCCCGCTCGGCCATTTCCTGCCGCAGCCGCTGGTTGGCCTCCACGAGCTGGGCGCCGCGGTCGTTGGCTTCGCGCAGGCTGTGGCGCAGCGAGGCGGCGCTGCGGTCCAGCACGATGGCGATCATCAGGAACATGGCGGCGCTGAAGGCGGCGTCGCTATACAGGGCCGCCGCGTTCCCTTGCCGGCCCACGTCGACCGCGATCCCGATGAAGAAGGCCGCCGCGACGGTCGTGAACATCAGCCAGAGCGCCGCCCGGCCCACCACCAGCCCCGCCACCGCCATCCAGATCACCAGCACCGGCTGCTCGAAACGCTGCGCCGTGAACCCCGTCAGCCCGTAGGCCGGGATCACGGTGACCGCGAACGCGACCAGCAACAGGCGGGACGCCCAGGCGAAGCGCCCGATGCGGATCAGCACGAAGCTGCCCGCCGCCGCCGCGCACACCGACAGGCTCAGCGCCATGCTGGTCAGTTCGCCGGGGCGGAGCGGAATGTCGAGCGCGAGGAAGCGGTACGCCCACGCCGCTGCCGGCAGCACGGCCAGCAGCAGCGAGATCAGCTGCAGCATGGGCGCGTTGCGCCGGTCCACCGGATCGGCGATGGGGACGTTCCGCCACCACGCCAGCGGGATGCGCCATGCGGCCGAGAGGCGGAACGGCCGCGCGCCTGCGCCCGTGGAATGAACGTCGCTGCCTTTCATGCGTCCATCGTCCCCTGGGTGCGCGGCCGTCGGCTACGGTAGCAGAAGCCCCGCAGCCGGCGACCGTGCGCCGGTGGGCTCATTCCACCTTCAACCTGACTTCCACGCGCCGGTTGGGGATGAGGCATTCGCGCAGGGCGGCCTGGGGCTTGACCCCTTCGCACTGCTGCACCTGCTGGGTATCGCCCTTGAAGGTGTAGCTGATCGTGTCCGGGTCGATCCCGCGCTCGGCCAGCAGCGTGCGCACGGTCTGGGCGCGGCGCTCGGACAGGGCCTGGTTGTAGT